>Ga0070749_10000606_pt1 | contig 24177 bp, 21 predicted proteins | sample VirMetDEL_Nov_18_FD_75180 | JGI IMG/M metagenome (GOLD analysis project Ga0070749, IMG submission 75180) | Aqueous microbial communities from the Delaware River and Bay under freshwater to marine salinity gradient to study organic matter... | ecosystem: Environmental > Aquatic > Marine >...
GAGCTGACATCTTTCCGCCTCCTTTTAGCCTGAGGCAGAATCCACCCGAGCAGGAAGGGCAAGCCCACCGATGCTCCGATATATGCCGCGAGGACCCATCCAGCGGTCTCCACCAATTCATCGAGCAGGCCGTAAAGGGTTCTCACCTTCGGCTCCTCCCTGAATAACAACTCTCCCACCGCGTCTCCCGCAGCTGCGCCCGCAACGCAACCCAGCGGACCACCAGCGACGCATCCTACAGCTGCCGATGCGCTCGTCGTGGCAACGCTAGGGAGGAGGGTGCTGCATCCTGTCAAAAGCAGGGCAGCAAGCAAAACAAATACCCTCATCTATCCCCCGTTAAAATCTAAAGTTGAAAAATCCCATATGACGACCTTCGTTGTCGAACTGAAGGCCAACCGTGGTCCTCTCGCTTGCGTCAAAGGAGAGGGCGCCATTCAGGTAGTCATCCTGACCATCCAGGCTAAAGTTGAGTCGACCCTGGTAGTCGCTCTGGCTCATCATCTTGTAAATGATGAAACCGCCAGCAAGAACGACGGCAGCGAGGCCGATGCTCTTGCCATGCTTGTCTGCGAAGTCCTCTTCTTCTTCTTTTTGAGGTGCTCCGCAATAGACTCCAGCCGGTGCGCCGTTACCAGTTCCCACCGCTCCCGCTGCACAGCCTGCCGCCCCCAGAGCCTTCGCTTCTGCGCTGTCGCTGTCTAAGTGATACTCAGAGAGGATTACAGGGATGCCTAGCTTCTTCGCCTGAGCGACCATTGCGGCCACTTGCTCGGGGCTCTTATTGAAGCCGGTCTGGAGGTAGATGTAATCAGCGCCGGCGTAGTAGCGAACGTCCCCCCTGATTCCCCCAACGCCGTCAGTCATATGGACGCCGACGGGCTTACTGGTTAGGCTCTTCAGATATCGGGTCATGGCCTGCGCGGTTGCATGGTCCCAGGTCTCGTAGACCTCTAGGGCCGTCACATAACCCGCAACCCTTCCATCAAATCTGCGAACCATCTCCCGAAAGTGCGCCTTATGCTCCTCGATGGATGCTCGCTGGATGCTGGGTGAGTCGTCAGGAGTGAGCCATAGGATCGGCTTGAAGCCCTTAGCGTTGAGTCTGTCGAGCTTTGCTTCCCAGTCAGCTCCGGGTCGGATATGACTGATCCCGAAGGTCCTTGTATCGTCGTTCCTCGTGTAAAGGTAAACGTGGGTGTCCCTGGCTTGAGCCATCAGATGCTCTGTTGCAGCCATCCGGTCCTGGGTCTCGTTCAGGTATCCGAGAGTCATGATGTCTCGAGCCTTGAACAAAAACGAAGCCCGCGAGCCGTGGAGGCTATCGTCTGCCGCCGCGCTACCGATCAGGACTGCCGAGAGGGCGAGTGATGCCATAAAGCGCACTGTAGGCGCCTCCTAAAGTGGAATAGAATTGACCCTAGGGCCAAAAAGGGGGTGAGCCCTAGGGGCCGTAAATGGCCTCCTGGGGCGTTTCTAGGGGGTTATCTCGAACAATATGACCGACAAGTATTCCACCTCGATGTCATCCGCATTTGTCCACGCGCGGAGGGTGTATGTTACTTGTGACGCTGTAGCGGGCGAATCCTCCCCAATAAGCGGGACATTTATATACAGTTGATGGTTCTCCGCCGTGTTGCCGAACCTCCCACGGTTTAAAAGCGACTTAATCCCAGTCGCGCCGCCGTCTCGATAGAACTCGAAATTAGCCTCGGGTGTAGACTGGTCAGTTCTTATACCGCTGAATTGAACTTGACCCGTGAATACGACCGTATTACTAGAGTCTGCAGGGGTGTAGTCCAGAGAATATCCCGTGACATCCGCTGGGCTTGTCGCGCTTTGTACCACGGTCGAGGTGTAAGACCACGCTGTGACGTTGGCAACCTTACCGACACCGTTCAAGACTGAGCCGGTCTGGGCGGTAATTGTCCCGCCCGAAGGGATGATTAGGTCGCCGCCGATGATGAGGTCTGCGCCGCTCGCAACTGTCAGCGTATCCCCGGAGTTGCCCAGTTGAACGTTGCCAGCCGCTACCCGAGGTACAACCTTATTGACTTTGATTTCGCTCATAAGCCGAGAGCCTCCAGTTCTTCATCGGTCAAGCCTTTGGGGCCAGCCTTTAGTTTTGCCCGCGCAGATATGCGCGATGCTTCCTGAGCCATAAGCAGGGCCTGTCGCGCTTGCGTGGCCGCTTGTTCTGCGGCGGTCAACTGTCTTGGCAGGAATTCGCCATTCACTCGTGTTCCGCCGATCTGGGCATTTTCCACCCCTTCGCATAGCACGAGATAACCAGCCTTAATCGGTGGCCTTCCTTCTCCATCCCATAAGATGATATTTACGACCTTGTCGTCTACTATTTGCGCGTATCTCATCCAGCGATCTCCCAAACAATAACAATCCCGTCCCCACCGGCGCCTGCGGTGCCACCCCCGTCTTTGCAAGCCCCGCCAGCGCCGTAATATGCGGTGCCTGGTGTATCGCTAGCAGTTAGCCTTTCGTCTACGGCCAGGCCCAAGAATGAGGCGCTCCCAAGTCTGCCGGTGTCAAACTGCCCTGGCTGATTGAAGTCGCCGCCGCTCGCGGTGGATCGAGCGGGCGGGGCTCCTGCGACTGACCCGTACCCGCCTCCACCTGTGACAGTGTTAGTGCCATCAGACCATATGCTGTCTCCACCATCGTTTCCGGTAGTGTTGACACCGCCAGCGCCGCCAGATCCGACCGTGATCGTTGCCGATGTGATGCCGGTCAGGTCTATCATTTTTGCGGCATATCCTCCGCCCGTTCCGCATTTGCGTTCCGATGTGGTCCCGGACTCGTTACCTCCGCCGCCTCCGCCCTGCACTTGCACATAAACCCTTTTAAGCGTGACGCCGAGGGCCGCTTCTCGGGTTGCTTTGGTCCATGTGCCGGAAGATGTGTAATACATGACGTTGACAATCCCGGACTCGACGCCGGTGGCGTTACCTTGGACATCTAGCGTCGTGCCTGATGGGACTGTAATAGTCGTCCCCGACTGGCCCTGTAATTGGTCTACTTTCAAGATGCTGGTCATTAGATTGTTACCTCCAGGGCAAGCAATTCCGCCCAGTAGTGATATGCGTTATAAGCGACGGCGTTGGCCGCTCTGACCTGCATTTTCCCGGCGACCGTGGACGTGGTGCCCGCTGATCCGAACCTAAACCAATACATTTCGCCCTGGGTGTCGTCATAGCCTCCGTCCTGATCCGAGCCGACCTGAACGCCGCCAAGGGTGATCCTGTAAAGCATCGACTGCTGACCGGTGGTTCCCTTGTCGCTTGACTCAATAAACCAGACAATCGTGTTACTTGCGGACTTGGGAGTTACGCTGAAATCGATGGTTGTGTCCTGCCAAGTCGTTGATTGAGTTGTGATCGGGGTCGCGTCGCTCTGCCTCCATACGTTGACAATATTCCCGAATCCGAACGCTTCGGCGCCCGCGGCTAGGCTTACGGTGCCGCCAGACTTTCCGATGTTGAGCGTGGTAGCGCTGAGGTCGATTATCGAGGAGTGCGTCCCACCGATAGTCATAGTCGATTCGCCAGAGGGCGTGTCAATGTCTTTAACTTCGATCTTGCTCATGTTTGCCTCTTAAACGATGACCCAGACTGAACCAGTCGGGACTGTGATGGTGGTGGAAGCTGCAACCGTGAAAGGGCCTGCGGTTAGGCCGTTCATGTTCGAGCTGACTGTGTAGGAGCCTGTGTTAGTTTGGTCGTTCTCGTAAATGATCTCGTCAGACCCCGCGCCTGTAGCGCCTCCGCCCCCAGAACCTCCGCCAACAAAGAGCCAGTCGGTCCCATCGAAAGCGATCAGGGTAAGGTCGGCCATGTCGCCAGAGTTGAGGTTGACCTTTGACCCGTTTTGGATTTTCTTGATGCTGACCGCACCCTCGACACTCCCGATGTTGAGCGTGCTTGCCCCTGTGTTAGCGTTGACCGGGTCAAACAAAACCATATACCCCGTGGGGATGGAGTCCGATGCCGAAGCAGCCGGGTCGGTGGTCGCGGTGTAGGTCGTGGTTGATCCAGAACTGTCGACGATGAACCATCTGGTGTCTATCAGCGCACCGAAGCCGGGTTCGCCACCACCTGACAGCGATGAAACGTCGTCCTGCGTGTTTTTGATGTGCTTCATCGCGTCGACAAATTGATCGTACCAGGGCGTCGTGCCTTGCGGTAATGCGATGATCTGGTCGATTGTGTAGTCCGTAGCTAGTGCCATTAGAGCGCTTCCTCAATCGTGAAGGATGCTGTCGCCCCTTCGTTTGTAATGGATGAACCGCCACCGGAGGTGATGCGGCCCAGGATGGTGTTGCGCCTTTCGCGCGTGTTGGACTCACCTGGGAAGGCGGTCCAGAGTACGTCCGACCTGCGCCCAACTGCCTCGAACAAATCCATCAGCCGGGCCTCGGCGGTGATGTCGAGGAGCGTCGTGTCAATCGTGGCCCACCGATAGGATGGTCGATTGTCTGATCTAAGCGCTCCGCCCCTTGTCCGGGTGAGTGATGTCTGCTCCGCGAAGCCCATCGAATAGCCTGGAGCGAATGGAACGTCGACCGCAGCGCCTATCTTCAGGCGCCCTGCCTCGATGTATCCGTCCGGGTTGGATGGGTCACTGATTGTGACTCGGATGGATTGCCCAACGACTACGCTAGAAGTCCAGTGCGTCGAGAACGTTTGAACGATCCCCTCGTCAGAGTATCCGCCGAGACCGTAGAGACCCAGGGGCTGCGTTCCCCAACCGTAGACGGGGGTCGTGCCGGGGAAGGTCGTGGTGTAGATAAGATTGGTCAGCCCAGTGTCCTTGAACACCTCGAACGTTATCTCAGACGTGTCGCTGAAGTTGTGGGCGTAAATGGCGAAGCCGGTGGTCTCGCGCTGTTGCCCGAAGTTGCAGGTGATGACTTGATCCGTCAGATCAGTCGAGCGCCAGATCTTCCCTGGCTGCACATTCTGAAGGTTCTCCTTTAGATAGGTTCCCGCTTCAGATGTGATTGTGATGGCATTGTCATCAGTCCAAGACTTTCCGAGAAGCTTGCCCATTAGCGCCAGACCTCAATTTCAATTTTGTTATCGAGTAGATACTCGGTGATCCCAACTACCAGGCACACTTTTCCAGCGCTTAAGTCATATCTGTCGTCGTACAGCGTGATCGAGTCGCCGATCCTTATCTGGTAGGGAGCGGTAAACGCCTGGACCCGATATAGGAATCGTTGAACTCCATAGAGCGTCTGGAGCCTTTGCGCCTCGGTTGCCGCGTCTGCCTGGCTCTTTATGATGGAGGGCTTAACGTCCGGGTCTTGAGCTGAGAGGTGAGCGGTTTTAACGCTCGCGTCCTCATACTTTTCGACCTTCGAGAACTCTTCAGCTATCCAGGCTCGATGCGCTTCCGACACTGAGCTGGCTGGATCACTGTTGGGGGTCCAGTTCTTCTCGTAGCCCACACGCTGCCGCCAGGTGGGCGTATCCGCCTTATAGACCTCAAGGCTGTTGTAAGTCTCAAGGTTGTCGATGTCCGCGACAGGGGAGGCGGGCTCATCGAGGACTGCGTAGACGAACGCACCGCTCCGGGTGAATCCGTAATACCAGCCGTTAGAGATCGAGTCGAGAACGTCCAGAAGGTTCTCCCGATCCTTAATGTAAAGACCGCAGTCATACGGGGCGGCTATAGCAAAGGCGGCCTTGGCAGTGGCGTCCACTGACGCTATTTCTCGCGTTACGACTCGCTCGATGATGTCGGCAAGGGCGGCGCTGTATCCCCCGGTTGCATCCCCTTGCACGTCGCAAGTCAAAGCGCCCGAAGGCGCTGCGCTGAGAGTGAACTTGCCATTCGCTAGGTCTTTCGTGACCGTCAAGGCGGTGGCGGCCCCATCCTCGTAGACTGCGGTTATGTCCTGGATGACCCCTTCATGCACCTGATACTCGTGCGTCGTGTCGTCTATCAAGACGGGGGTGATGTTTTTCACCTCGCCATAACAAAGCGGGACGACGTTGTCGGCATTAGGGCCAGACGCGATCAAGGTTTCCTGAATGGGTCTATCTAGTAACCGCTGTCGATCTCTGATTACTAACTCAAGCTCACTGTCCGATTGGATGATGAGCTTCTCGCACACGCCAGAGATAACTGTGCGAAAGTCAGCGATCTCCCAGTTGGGATCGCCGAATTTAACTGTGATATCACGACCGTCGAAGCTGTCCTCGATCCAGGAATCCAGCTCGCCGTCGTTGTTGTCAAATGTAAGTGAACCGAAGGAGACAAACGATCTCCCAGAGAACATCTCAGCCATCCGAGAGGTGAAGAAGGGCGATCCAGACAATACTCCGTTATAAGCCTGGTTCGGAGGAGTGTCCGAGGCCCCGGTGTTGAAGTAGTCGCTTCCAACGTACCGGGTCACCTCGGAGCCCCCGCTATAGACCTTAATCTCGGCAAGGATCAGGCGCTCTGCTTCATCATCTGAGAGCCAAGCCTGATATTGAGCGTCTGATATTGCCATTTAGTGCCTCGAATTGGCGGCCTCTGCAAACTGCGCTCGCTGAATTGCTCGCACGTTGTTCGCGTCTGACCTTCTGATGCTTTCGGCGATCTCAGCCAGGAGCGAGTGCGTCGCTTCTGCACCTGACGATGCCTTCTGCTGTTCTGGGGTTTCGATAGTGACCTTCTCGCCCTTGGTTGCACGGAAGGCGACGACGTTCGTGTCGACCCCTCCTTTGCCGCCAACGGTGAACGAGCCACCAGTTGCAAAGCCCGGCAACTTAGCTGCTTGACTGACGTTGATCGCGTGCTGCGCGGTATTGGCCGCGTTCTGGGCCGCTCTGGTGTACGAGTTCATCGCACTGACCGCGCCGCCAATCGCTCCCGCCGCCGAACTTGCTGCGCTTGCTGTTGCATCGCCAAAGTCTCGAGCCGCGAAAGCTGCTCCCTGCGCTGCTGTGACCAGTTGCATGAATGCCGCCGATCCCATCTCGCGCAGACCGCTCAGGCCCATCTTGGCCAGTTCGGTCGACGACACAAAGCCATCAGACATCGCCTGGGATGCTTGCCGACTGCTCAGATTAATATCCTGCAGAGCCTTGACGCCAGCAGAGCCCATCTTTGTCAACCCGGAAGCTGAGTAGAGGGCTGAATCGAGGAACTTCTTGAAGTCCTCAGCCGTGCTGTCAGCGAATTGACCGAAGCCCATTGACATCGCCTCAGCCTTGGAGATGAACCCGTCTGCCATCGCCTCAGTGGCCTGAGCCATCTGATGTTCCTGCATGACGAACATCTCGACCGCCAACTGCATATCCGACAGCTCGCCCTTGAACCCTTGACCGAGGCCGTCCATTTGCTCGACCGCGTCAATCAGCGGTTGAGTGATGGACAGCTCGTCCATTAGGGTCTGGAACTCTTTAACAGAGTATATTACGTTGCCGAATTCATCCTTCATTTCGGCGAGCCCGAACTTCATCGAGCCGAAGATGTCAGCCTCGTCGCCACCGAAGGCGCCGCGACCTTTCACCTGCAGGTCATCAAAGTATTTGGAGGTCGCCTTGCCCAGCTGGACAAATGTCCTCTCGCCTTTCTCCCCTAGAATCTTGAAGCCAGCACCCAAGGATTCGCTTGCCACGTTGCCGGATATGACCGGGTCTGACATGGCCTCCTCGAATCGGCCTCTAAGGAGTTTCTTATACTTTGCGGACTTCATGAATCCGAAGCCTGCGATGGCTGCTATACCTGCGATGCCTGCTGCGCCAGCTAAGGCGCCGCCAGATCCGCTTAAAGCGCTTGAGACGCCAGAGAAGCCCTTGCTGATAGCTCCGCTGATCTTGGAGATGATTCCTCCAGCTCCGGCCATACCGCCACCGCCAGAGCCCGCTGCGTTTGCAAACAAGCCGACAGCTCGATGGCCTGCAACTGCGCCACCGCCGCCAAGGCCTAGAGCGCCCGCGACCTTGGAGGCTATGGATCCAATAAATCCGCCGCCGCTGCCGCCGCCTCCGATACTTCCAGCGATGCCACCAAAGATCTTCTCACCGATACCGGCGAAAGCATCCTTTAGGCGGTTGGTGATAACTTCCTTGATGCCGCCAGCGATGGCATCTATGACTGTATCTTTTAGCGCCTTGCCGAAATTCTTGAGTGCGTCCTTGTTGCCGTTCGCGATGTCTTTGAAGAGGTTGCCGAACGCATCGCCGATACCGCCAGCGATATCATCAAACATCCCCTGTGTCGCTTTGGCGAAGTTTCCAGCCCAATCATAGGCATCATTCACCATTTCCTCGCCGAGAAGTTTTACTTCCTTGCGGGCGCCTTCCATGTTTTCGATCATGGTGGCTTTGGAGATGCCGAACCACTCTGAAAGCCCATCAGCGAAGTCTCTGGCCCAGGTGTTACCGACTGCGTCCTTGACGATTCCCTCGCCCTGCGCGTTGATCTCTGCCCGGCCTTCCTCGGTGATTCCAACCATTTCATCGAAGGTGTCGCGCCACGACTCCGGGAGGACTTTCCTAAGCCACTTGATCGGCTTTAGAACTGCCGCGACTACCTTGTCGCCGATGCTCGTAAAAATGTCTACAGCGCCCTCCCAGGCGGCTGTGGCGTGATCCGTGACAGCGGTCCAGATATTATTGATCGTGACCTTCATCGACTCGAACATCGCGACGACTTTGGTCTTGGCCGAGAAGAAAACTGTTTCAAGCATCTTGGCCGGACCATCCCAAAGATGGGACATCCCCGAAGCGATGCTGCTCAGAGAGTCCCAGAGTTGCTCGCCCTGATACTGGACGAACCCTATAGCCTTCTTAATGGCCTCGGTGGCACTGATGGAGCCTGACGACCACTCAGCAAAGATGGCGATCAATCCGCCAACGGTGCCGATGAGGTTTTCGATGGTGGCGGCCACTGCCAAGATCGTCGCGACCATGACATCGCCGAACACCTCTCTCGCAGGCTCAGTGGCCTCCCAGAGTTTCTCGCTGATTTTTACGACCTCGCCAACAATCAGAACGAGAGCGTCCTTTACCGCGACCACCGGGGTCATCAGCTCTTCAAACTTGCGTTTGAAATCGCCGTTCTTGATTGATAGAGCAATGACATCGATCGCGGCTGAGACTCCGCTCAGAAGGACGGCCAGTCCGCCGACCGCATCCCCGGTCTCGCTCATCATGGTCCCGACCAGCATCTTTGCCGAGTTGGAGACCATGGTCATCGAGCGCTCTACCGTGAGCGGCATCTTTTCAAAGTCCGCGCGGATGATGTCGGTTTGGGCCAGGATGGCGTTCGCCAATTCCCTAGAGGTCAACTCCCCCTCGACAACCATCTTGCGAAGCTCGCCAGGGGTCTTGCCCAGCGCTGCTGCGATCTGGTTCGCGATCTCCGGCGTGTTCTCAAGGATGGAGTTGAACTCCTCCGCTCGCACAACGCCGCCAGCCACTGCCTGACCTAACTGGCGCATGGCGTTCCTCATTTCTTCGCCTGACGCACCAGAGGTCACGGCCATCATCTGGAGGTTTTCCGTGATGGCGATGATCTGCTCTTGTGTCGCACCGATGTCAGGTGCTGCACGCGACAAGCTTTCAAAGAGCTTCGCGGTGCTTTCAAATTCTGTCCCGGTCTTTTGGGAGATGGCGAAGATCGCCTGCCAGGATCGCTCCCAATCGCCTAAACCTTTTGAGGCTTTCTGGATTCGCGCCTCCAGCATCTTGAACTGGTCAGCGCTTCTGATAATCCATTTTGCGCCAGCTAGAGCGGCATAAATCCCGATCAAGCCTTTGAGGCTTGTCATTAGGCTGCCGATACGTTTCTGGGCGCTCGAAAAAGCCTTGCCGGTTTTATCTCGACCCTTGAGGTCGATATAAATCTTGTTAATGTTTCCGGCCATTTGGGTTCCTTTCAAAAGAAAAGGGAGCCCGAAGGCTCCCTCTCTTGATTAACGTCTGCGCCTGTGGCGCTCCTCTTCTTCCGCTTTGAAATTGAAATACGCAACCCAGGAGCGGAACTCCAGAGGCGTCATCTGGGTCTTTACTTCTTCGACGGTTTTGCCCAGTCTTAGAGCGACTTCAAAGTATGCTCTTAGCTCTCCGTCGAGGAGGAATTTCCCTTCAGCTCCTCTGGGTCGGGTGCGATATCCTCAAATGCCCCGATTTTTTCCGAGATTGCAGAAACGAACTCAGGGTCCAACTTGAGCAGCTGCTCTTTGTCAGCCTGACGGAATCGTCTCTTGCCTTCTTCGGTGTAGCATCGCCAGAAGATCGCTTCCACCTGGGCGGCGAAGAAGTCGCCAGCGTTTATCTTCCTGATGATGTGGTCAGCCTGGACTCCGGTTGCTGCTTTGAAGTGCCAGACTTCGTCTAGGTCGGGGTCGATCTCTCGAAGGTCTACAACCTTAGTGTCGTTGTTTAATTTCTCTCGAAATTTCCTTTGCAACAGATCGAGCGTTGCATCTTTAGCCATTTGAGAAACTCCTCAATAAAAAAAGTGAAATAAGAAAGGACCGCCTTATTAGGCGACGGTTCCCTGAGTGACCACGCCGTCAACGCTGAAGGCGTATTCACGTGAGACGATGTCGGCCATCGCCACCGAGATGGACTCGGAGGTGATCCACGCGCTCATGGAATATTCCACGTCGCCGGTGGAGTCACCCTCTGGATACAGTTTGAGGGTAATCAGGGAGCCAACTGCCAGAGCTTCCTGGCCGGTCGAATCGGTTGCGTCCCAGTGGCAGGTGATAGAGCCATCGCCGCGGGTGATGCCGACCATGAAGGAGGCCGCTTGATCGCCGCAGGCGGTGGACTCAGCCACGTCCGCGCTGCGGTTCAGGGTGAACGCGGAAACTTCCGCAATTTGGTTGGAGTCAAGGAAGACCTTGCCACCTTTTCCGTGTGTCGTTGCCATTTACTTTTCCTCGTGCACGATTTCAATGATGCCGTCGAATTCAGCCACTTCAGGGTCGACCTTTGGCTTCTTCTTGGCTTTGGGTTTCGGAGTTTCCTCCACTGGTTTCCATCCTTTGCGGATCATGTTGTCCTCATTGGATGGGTGAACTTCGATAACGGTTTTTCCGTTGGTCAATTTCATACGATTACCTCGGCGTCGTTTTCGAGGGTCGTGTAGATCGCCTCGAAGGTGATTGCAGCTTTTGCGATTGGCCTCTCTCCCTCCGCCAGCAGCTCAATCTCAGTTGATCTCAAAGTGATTTCCTGGACGAGTGCCTGGAGGGCAGCATTGCCAGCAATGGCCGCCTCAACCTCGGCGCAAACGGTATCGACCAGGTCATCGCTATCGCTCGAAGCCATAACGAAAGCGCTGATCTCAACGCCGAGCTCTCTGACCAGCAGGAAGCCGGAGGATGATCGAGAGCTCATCTCTTCGTCGACCTCTTCGCTGGTGGTAACTACATTAAGAGCAGGGGTGTTTGCAGGATCCAGGTTGAAGATTCGGGACTCGTAAACATTCGACCCCGTAGTCGTCAGCCCGGTCACTGCTGCAACCACTGCCTCTCGAATTTGTTGTCTCGCGTGGGACATTCAAAGACCTTTTTGCTAGAAAATAGAATTGACGCAGGGGATAAAACTAAGCAACCCCGGAGACGTTGGATATATTTGCCACCAGAGTCGGATTCACCGCGCCCGGATTGGTTGTGCCTATCACTGTTCCGGTCCAGCCAGAAGCATAAGCAGGTTCATATAGCACAACTGCGCCTAATGAATAAACATCAAAATCTTGGCCACCTGATCCTCTTCTAATACCAAATCTAATATAATCGCTAGTTGATGGAAGATAGGTAGCATTTTCGTGTAAAAACTCACGATACTCGACAGAAGTTGATAAACCCAAATTGCTTGATTCTGGTATTCCCGTAACTTCGTTTTTATCACCGGGATATTTGTCCAAACAAAAAGTGTGCGTTGTGCCTGATCCAGTTCCTCTACCAACAAATCCAGCCATCTTAGCGGCAAAAATTGAATCTAATGCTGGTGTAAATGTATCCCCGCTTGGTCCAGCACGACCACTGTTTATGGTTGCTCCGTCAGCATCAGTTGCAATATATTCCCCGTTTGTGTCTGTGGAGGCGGCACTTACACTCCATGCGGGAGACGTCTCGTCAAAGGGCAATTCATCTATGAGATCCCATGTCCCAGAATCCCATGCATCACCCGCATCTTGACTTGTATTGTCGCCAGTAAGATATGTTTTACTGACAGCAATACCTTTCGGTATGTCTGTTTCTACTAACTGAGAGGTTTTCCAACATACCCATGAGTCAATGTAAATATCACCGTCTCCTGAATCAAGACCCCAGCAACCCAAACTTGTGGTTGCCGTGCTATTAAATGTATCATTATTAGCATCGCTTGTCTGTGGTGTTCCGCCTAATCCTTCATCAACAGTTACTCTAACTTCTCCTACTGTGTTAGATAAAACAGCATCAACTCTAACGCTATGCCATGTGTTTACTGTAAAAGGATTTGACACGGTAAGAATATTTGTGGCGGTGCTATCAAACACTCTAAGATCACCGTTTGTGTTTAATCGTATATCAAAATTACCAGAAAAATCAAAAATTTCTTGTTCAGTAGACGGAGTTGTATCAGTAAGCCTTACATTGATAATCCAAGTATAAGATTCTCCGTTTGATATAGCAGTCGGAACTCCACCAGACATAACGGTAAAATCTTTTTGTATAAGTTGATTAGTTGCGTTATTAGAAAGTTGATAAGCATAATCGCCGCTATAAACTGTCGTGTTTTGTATGCTAGGAGTTCCTAAAACTGAATTTTCTAATTCTCCCGGCGTACTATCAGTAGTGAGGCCAACAGTGCCTGAAATACCAGTAAGTGCGGCTTGAAGAGTGCTAGCCATACTATGCCACCGTCACCCAAGTTTTATCCGGATCAAAATAAATAACATCGGCCGATAAAGCGTAGCCGACAACCCTTACGATTGCATTCGAAGTCGTTGGTGCCGTCTGGGTGAACTCCCCAGCGGTCTCAGACACATAGAGAATCCCACCAACAGTCCACGCCCAAGCATCATTTCTTATAACAGCCGGTCCAGCCGTCACTTTCACCGGGTTCGATGCGGTGCCCGCCTCTAATGCGCAAGCAAGCATCACTGGCCCAGCGGTAGCAGACGCGGATGCGTCAACGTCAACCCATTGCGCCGACCCGTTCAGATAAACGAGATCACCCATTGCGAGCGTTTGACCTGCGCTCAGGTCATTAAACGTAAACCCGTTGGCCGTTGCATCTGTATCAGGGATGGCGTCGATCTTGATCTCGTGAACGTCGGTGAGATCAAATCCGGCCATATTGATGTCAGCCGCTTGAGTCGAAGTGATATAGGAACCAAGGTCACTAATCTGACTCTCAGTTATAGTGAGAGCCGCCTCGTGGGCTGTAACGTCTCCCTCGGTCACTGTATAACTGGTGATGTAGCCCGAGTCGTTCGTAAACGTCGACACGTTTGTCGGTGTGCCACTGAGGTCGCTGTAGTCGAGAACTGCATCGACCCAGTTTGTCCCGTTGTGCCGGAGCACTTCGCCAGATGCCGCGCCAGTGATGGTTACGTCCGAATGGCCGCCAATGGACCCGAGGGTCGTCAGGTAGCCAGAGTCGTTCGTAAAGGTCGACACGTTTGTCGGCGTACCGGACAAGTCCGAGTAAGCCAGTTGCGTATCGACCCACGCAGATCCGTTGTAGCGGATGACCTCGCCAGTTGCGGCGCTAGAGATCGTAACGTCAGTCAGATCATTAAGCGCTCCACCTCCGCCACCAGTGGCATCGGTGTCGTTGATCCAGTTCGTGCCGTTGTACTTAAGAACCTGCCCATTGCTGGGGGTCGTGATAACAACGTCGGTGTGGCTATTGATTGACCCCGTTGAGGTCAAATAAACCCCTAGATCGCTGATCTGACTTTCGGTGATCGTCAGCGCGGCCTCGTGGGCAGTGACATCACCCTCGGTTACCGTGTAGTCGGTGATATATCCTGAATCGTTCGTGAACGTCGACACATTGGTCGGTGTTCCGGTGAGATCAGAATAGGCCAGTTGCGCATCGACCCAGGCTGTCCCGTTGAATCTTAGAACCTCTCCCGTAGCTGCACCAGTGATCGTGACGTCGCTATGCCCGCTGATCGACCCAAGGGTTGTCAGGTAGGCTTGAAGGTCGCTAATCTGGCTCTCAGTGATACTGAGTGCCGCCTGATGGGCCGTTACGTCACTCTCGGTCACGGTATAGCCCGTGATATAGCCCGAGTCGTTGGCGAAGGCTGAGACGTTCGTGGGAGCGCCTGTCAGATCGCTGTAAGGGAGGGCTGTGTTTAGCCACGCCGTCCCACTGTAGCGCAGGACATTCCCAGCTGCCGGAGTCGTTACTGTTACGTCGGTGTGACTGTCGATGCTGCCGGTCGAGGTGAGATAACTGCCGAGATCGCTGATCTGACTTTCGGTGATTGTCAGTGCCGCCTCATGCGCAGTCACGTCGCCCTCGGTCACTGTATAACCAGTGATATATCCAGAGTCATTCGTGAACTGGGAGACGTTGGTCGGTGTTCCTGACAGATCTCCATAAGCCAGTTGAGCGTCAACCCAGTTGGCCCCGTCGTACCGGAGAACCTCTCCAGTCGCCGCTGCCGTAACCACAACATCAGTGTGGCTGTTGATCGATCCGGTTGAGGTCAGGTAGGACCCGAGGTCGCTAATCTGAGATTCCGTGATCGTCAGAGCCGCCTCATGCGCGGTGACGTCGCCTTGCGTTACGGTGTAGTCCGTGATATAGCCCGAGTCGTTGGTAAAGCTCGACACATTGGTCGGCGTTCCGCTGAGATCGGAATAAGCTAGAGTTGCATCCACCCAGGCGGTCCCATTCCAGCGCAGGACTTCGCCCGTAGTCGGTGCAGTGATCGTGACATCTGAATGACCACCGATTGGCCCTAGTGCCGTCAAATATGCGCCGAGGTCACTGATCTGCGACTCGGTAATGGTCAGGGCTGCCTCATGAGCTGTCACGTCACCTTCTGTGACAGTGTAGCCCGTTATGTAGCCCGAATCATTGGTGAAGCTCGACACGTTCGTCGGGGTTCCACTAAGGTCGCCATAAGCCAGAGTGGCATCAACCCAAGCGGAGCCGTTGTATCTCAGAACCTCACCAGTTGTAGCGCCCGTGATCGTGACATCAGTATGCCCGCCGATAGAGCCGACAGACGTGAGATATCCTGAATCGTTCGTGAACGTGGAGACGTTCGTTGGCGTCCCTGAGAGGTCGCTATAGGCAAGCGTCGCATCAACCCAGGCGGAGCCATTGTACCGAAGCACCTCACCCGTCGCCGCCGATGTAATGGTGACGTCGGTGATGTCGTTCAAAGCACCGCCACCTCCGCCAGTGGAATCGGTGTCGTTGATCCAGTTGGTCCCGTTGTATTTCAGCACCTGGCCATTCGATGGCGTGGTGATTACAACGTCGGTGTGCGAATTAATGCTCCCCGTCGAGGTCAGATAGGCCCCGAGATCGGAGATTTGCGACTCGGTGATTGTGAGAGCCGCTTCGTGATTGGTGACGTCGGCCTCGGTCACCGTATAGTCGGTGATGTAACCGCTGTCGTTTGTGAAGGTTGAGACGTTAGTCGGTGTCCCACTGAGATCACCATAAGCGAGGGTCGCGTTGACCCAGGCAGTCCCATTCCAGCGCAACACCTGAGCTGCCGAAGGCGTGGTCACTGTGACATCAGTGTGACCGTTGACACTTCCCAAAGAGGTCAGATAAGCCTGGAGATCGGTGATCTGACTTTCGGTGATGTTTAAGGCTGCCTCGTGAGCAGTGACGTCTCCCTCGGTGACGGTATATCCGGTTATGTAGCCGGAATCGTTCGTGAAGGCGGACACGTTGCTCGGTGTGCCGCTCAGATCGCTGTAATCCAGCGTCGCATCCACCCAAGCAGTCCCGTTGAATCTTAGGACTTCTCCGGTAGCTGCTGCGGTAACAGTGACATCGGTGTGGCCGCCAATGCTGCCCAAGCTCGTAAGATATGCGCCGAGGTCAGATATCTGGCTCTCGGTGATCGTTAAAGCTGCCTCGTGAGCTGTGACATCACCCTGCGTCACGGTGTATCCCGTGATGTATCCGGCGTCGTTGGTAAATGCCGAGACGTTGCTCGGGGTGTTTGCCAGGTCAGCGTAGTCGAGCTGTGTGTCGACCCAGTTGGTGCCGTTGAATCGCAGCACCTCGCCAGTCGCGGCTGACGTGATGAGGACGTCAGACAGCTCATCGAGCTGCGTCGCGCCTGATCCGTCGTTGTTTTGGTTGGTCCAGGATGTCCCGTTGTAGGTGAGGACCTGTCCGGTTGATGGCGTTCCCAGTGAGACATCGCTCAGGTCGTCAATATTCTGCGGCGTTGCATCCGCCACATTAACCCAGTGCGTCCCGTTAAATTTAAGGAACTGACCCGTAGATGCTGACGTGATAATGACGTCATCGATGTCGTCGATATTGATGACCTTGTCGTCAGTGTCATTGATCCAGTTGGTGCCGTTGAATTTGAGTACCTGACCCGCAGATGGCACGCCAGTCGCAACATCAGAAAGGTCGTTCAGTTGTAGAGCGCCCTCGTCAGCACTGTTGACCCATCCAGCGCCGTCCCATTTAAGAACTTCGCCAGTAGAGGGGGTCGTGACCGTGACGTCGGTGTGACTGTCGATGCTGCCGGTCGAGGTCAGATAGGCCTGAAGATCAGAGATTTGGCTCTCAGTGATTGAGAGCGCTGCTTCGTGAGCCGTGACCTGAGACTCCGGTAAGGACCCGACGATTTCGCTGTAGTCGACGTCAGCGTTGCCCCACTGAACGCCATCCCATTTCAGGACTTCGCCAGTAGCCGGGACAGCGATCACTACGTCGTCAAGCTCTGACAGGTTTTCCTTGTCCAGATCGGGCGCAGCAATCCATTCCGCGCCATCAAATACGAGAACGTCGTTGGTATTAGGCGCTGGGATGTTGGTATCCGTCAGCTCCTCAAGGGAAAACGACGCGGTAAAGGTGTCGGTGTCATTGACCCACGCGGAGCCATTCCACTTCAAGACCTCATCGATCTGCGGCGATGTAATAGTGACGTCCGAGAGATCGTCAAGCGCGTTCGAGCCTGCGCCAATGATAACGCCCGTCAGGTAGTCATTCAGGTTGGTGATCGCGCTGGCAAGGCTGATACCTGCCGCTGCGTCTTCGATTGTGATGTTGTTCCAATCGAGCCCCTTGATGACGGGCTTCTGGCCCTTGATGGTGCGAATCCAGATCTCGTCCAGATATTCGCCCTCGACCGCTTCCAGATAGTTTACTGGGAAGTTGTCGCCGTTATCCAGAAGGATGGTTGCACCGGACGAGTCCTTCGAGAAGTCGAGCTCGAACCCGGTAGGCGCAATGATGGATGGGGTGGTGGTTGCTGCGTTCTTTGAGAGCTTATAGTTGTCCGAAGAATAGAGGTTCGCGTCTATCTTTTGTGGTCGCGGCTGCTTTGCCATTCCTTTGCCCCTAGCTGTAAATCAAGATCAAGGCTGTAAAGCCCTCGCCGTCATCTTCTTTTCCGACGACTTCGTAATTGGTTCCGCTATAAGTAAGCGTGTCGCCGTGATTGACACCTGAGACATCTATAGAGCGGCACTCGAAAACGGGATACTCGCTCTCGATATCGCCGACGACTTTGAATTCCCTGTCGAGAATCCCTCGCACTGTCGCCGCGTTGATCGTTGCATCTACGCCGAAATCAGTGAGAAGTTGAAGTCTGTCGTTGTCGCTTTCGACTGCCATCTTTTTATCCTTTGAAAATGGGTTGCCCCACCCCCGAAGGGGCAGGGCTATCCCGTGCCTAATTAGGCGGTGGTGATGTCTTTGATCGCCGCGAAAGACTCCACACGTCGGACAACGAAGTCGACGTCGTGGAACGCGGTGACACGGACAGCGCCGGTCGTGCTCAGTGAGTACGGATCAACGGCCAGATCAAGGCCGGACCACTCGCAGATCACGAGGTCGTTCCAGTTGCCATAGATCAGGGCGGAGCAAACTCCGCTGCTGGCGCCTTTGTCGAGGTCGCTGCGGACCTGGTTGCTGACCATCAGCGGATACCCCGCCAGTGAGTCGCCTTCCAGGAGGAAGCGAGCTTCGCCAGCAACCTTCTGGGTCTGACGCATGGCGCCTGCCACTTTCGGGTTGGTCAAAAACTTGAGCGCGCCGAATTCAGCGTTGTCGACGGCCACTTCCGTCTGAAGGTCGACGATGGAGGCCCAGTCAATCGCGCCGCCGTCGGTGCCCATCGGGACGTCGTTGATCGCGTATGCGAGCACGCCGTCAGGCTGGTTGGCGTCCGCACCGCTGTCGCCGTGGATACCGGCGAAGTCAACGGCCAGGGCCATCACGGAAGCCAGATCATTTCGGATCAGCGCTTCGATTGACGGGTCGGACTGAATCATCAGGCGACGGCTCATGTCGACATAGGCTGCGACAGTGTGAGGCGTGGCTGACTTCTGCGCGAAGGTTGCACTCGACTCGGTCGGAGCAGCGTTCTCACCGACCCAGTAGGCGGTCGACGCGCTGTCCTGCACGGGGATCTGGATGTTGCCCTGGAGGCCTGAAAGGCTACGGGCACCCAGCGCGCGAATCACCTGCTTGTTTCGGAGCAGGTCGATAAACGACGCACCGAGGTGGTCGGTGCCGACCAGGTTACCGCCGTCGGCGGCTACGCCCACGGTCTGGTCACGATGGAGCACTTCGTTCGGGACCATGATGCCTCGAACTTCTTTGCCGTATGCTTTCGCAGCGGCTTCAGAGACTTCGCGCTCGAACGAGGCGTCTGCCTGCGCTTTCGAATCGGTCGGGTTTGCAAGGGCACGGATCGCGCGGACGAAAGAAAATTCTTTCGCTTCTTTTGCGCTCAGGCCAACTTCTTCTTTCTCTACGGACATGGGTTTTGATTCCTCAGTCATTCGCTCTAAGAGAGCGGCGTTAAACTCATCGACAGATTTGCCTCCGTCGATAAACTCTTTAGCGAGATCAACCGCACCAGCCTTCTCGCCCATTACGGCGATATCGGCTGCGCGTTTACGTTCGGATCTGACAGCATCCTCACGCGCCGCATTGACTTCGATCTCGGCGGATTTCTCGGAGACCTCTTCGGCGACTTCCTCGGCGACTGCGACTTCTTCCACAATCTCCTCGGCTGGCGCTTCAATGATCTCCTCGGATTTCACTTCCTCGGTCATTGGTGTTTCCTCGGTGTTTTCATCACTCCGACCAATTCCGACAGTCGCGTCCGCGGGAATAGAAACTAGAGAAATCTCTAGAGGCTGCCACTTGTTCACGCGATAAACAGGTGGATTCCCATCGGTGGCGTCTCGCTCCATGACCATGTCAAGAACGCGATAACCAACTGATATGGAACGTCGGATTCCATCAACCACGTCATTAAAGATTTCGGTAGCGCGGGCACCTCGACCGAAGCGCACTCTCGCACGACCGCGCCTGTCACCATCGACAGACACCGATTCCACAACCCCAACGTGGTCAGTAGGGTCATGGTCGACCAAGACCGGACCGCCTTCCGTCATACGATCCAACTGGATCGACTCGGGCGAATGATCTAGGATTTCGATTCCAAAACTTCTCTCATATGGCTCCTCTGATGAGAAGGCCAGCTCAACGGTTCGCTCTTCTTCGTTGATTGCGTTGTCGTTCTTTGCAATCGTGAAGGCTCGCCGCTCAATCTTCTGTTTGTGGGGCTTCAATTTCTTGACCCTCCGGTGCTTCAATGGAGACGCTGGTGCTCACCGTCTCTGCGGTGCTCATCTGCGTCGAGTTATCAATCGGGATATCCAGAGACTTCATAACTTCACGCTCTGCCTTGATCTCCATCCAAACGTCGTCCGGGTCTTTGCCCATCTCGCGGATGATGTCGGAGCGTGATCGAAGTCCCAGCCTGATCGCTTCCTTAGCGGCCTGCATATCCTTGACGGGGTCAACCCATGACCAGCGTCGCGGTTGCCAGGTAGCCTCTTTGAATTTGTCGATTCGGGAGTAGCCCAAGGCGCCGCCCTGGACGACAATCTTTCCCGTCAACAATGAAAGTGCGAGCCACTCCTCAAAGATCGGTCTACAGAACGTGTCGATCAAAAACTCCTGGAGCATCTTCCAGGCTTCGCGGTCTTCAAGAACGCCAGCGCGGATCGATGAGAAGTTGACCCCTTCGAGATCGTTCGCCAGGGTGTTGTAGGACACGCCAAGGCCTGAGGAGATGCCTCGGAGACAAGACTTCACGAAGCTCTCAAACTCGCCCGTCGGATAACTTGGGTCGAAAGCGGTGAAATCAACGTTTGCGGGCAACTGGTGAAATGTTCCAGGCTCCGCGTCGGTGATGATTTCGCCCTGATCGTTGTAATCTGTGCCTGTAAATGACTCGCCATCGCTGGATTTGAAGAATCCGAGCTTTGAAGCGCCAACGCGAGCAGCGACCACCGCCGCCTCCTCGTAAGCGTTCAACTGCTTCATGCGTGCGAGGGCTGTCGACATCCAGGGCAGGCCTCTTTTTTGCCCAATGCGCTCAGGCAAGAAGCCGTGAATCATGTTTTCGGCGCTGACTCTGGTGTAACTCTTCCCGTTGTAAACATAGGCGCCGCTGTTGTTGTCGGTGACGATGTGATACGCCACCGGCTCCGCCCATTCGTTGAATTCAATCCCGGCGCGTATGTAGTTGCCGCCCTTGAGACCGTCGTGCCTATAAGTCACGTCGATCAGCTGGGAATCAATAAACTGAAGCCTTAATCCTTTCTTCGTTTTGACCTTTCGGACAAAACACTCGCCATCGAGGACAACCGTTCGCATGTAAATCACCTGGGCCTGCTTCCATGAAAGCGTCCCAGTGACATCGCATGATCCACGTCGCCCCCAGGTCTCCCAAGCGCTCTCCACAGCCTCATTTCCGAGGGTATCGAGCCCACCCCTGGGGTTGGTGGCCCTGGACTGCATGACCACACCATGAGGCCCTACAACGTTGCTCTGGACCAATTCGACGAAGCGTCGCGCGTAGTCGTTGTTCGCGTATTGCTCGCGAGATCGAGCCACCAGGGTGACGAGATTACCCTCGACGATCTGATCCGGCGTCTGCGGGGTCGCAGTCCACGAAGCGGTCAGTCGATCAACACGTCCCGCAGCGTAATTCCGTTTCTGAGGTGCTGGCTTCTTCTTAAATCTATCCCATAGTGCCATGCTAGAACCTCACTCGGATGATGGCATCGCTGCCGAGACCCGCCTTGATGCGATCTGCGCGCTGTTCCTTCGCCCATTCGCTTTTGTATTTGTCTCGCCACTCCAGCAGCTCGCTCGGAGTCATGCGGGAAAGGGAGCGGCCTCTTATGGAGTAGCTAATTTGATCTTGGGAAGCTTTACCCTCAAGGAGAGCCTCAAGCGCGTCGAGGACCTTTTTGACGTGAGAACGTCGGTCAGCGTTTGAAGCGCCGCCAGGTTTAAGCGTCAGGCTTGATCGCTCGACGTGGTAGACCTTTGAGTCGCTCAACGCGGTCGCTTGCACCTCCAGGAACAGAGTCCCCAGGGCATGAGAGTCAAAGGCGCTCGCCGGGAAGGCGAATTCAAAATATCCATCAACTGCGCTGGCGGGGTCCTGCGCGACGACGCCATTAGCGTCGACGATAAAGCAGATCGCCGTATACTCAGTGACTGGGAATTCTGAAAATTTGCGCTTGAACTCAAGGACGGTGCCTTGTGTCGTCTCAAGGGGCAGTGATTCAGAGATTGCCATATTCAATTTTTCCAGTTAGTCGCAAAAGGCTTCGTCGATTGCTTTTTCTTTTGCGGTCGCTCATCCGGGGCCTGTCGCAAAGCGGTCCAGACCGGGTTGAGGAGTTTTAAAGCCGCCAGGGCATAGACGCGGATATCGAGAGCTTCGTTCCTGGAGCGAATCTGATACCAGAACTGCGTCGGCACACCTTGCTGGTATTTCGTCCTGATCTCTTCCGCGGTGAGTTGATCGAAGTATTGTTCGTCGTAAGTCATCGGGAAATGGCAAAGGCCAGCGCCCTCTTCAACGCCGAGACGACCCATGACGATCCTCTTACATGTATCGACTCCAATGGTAAACAGTCGTACATTGCCTCCAGTGCGACCGTATCGCTTGACGTTGGCCGCGCTGACGATGGGCTTGCCTTCGCCCGCCATGCCTTTGACGGCAAAGACGCGACGCCCTGCACGTTTTGAACAGAAGTCATAAACTGCGGAAGTGTGATGACCGCCTGAGTCGATGCAAGTCGCGCTTATAGGGAGACTTCTCCCGTCCTCGGTTTTGTAGGTTTGGGAGAGAATTCGATCAAGGTCGCTCCAGACTTCCGGGCGGCCCGGGTCTCCCCAGATGACTCGGTATTCAATTCCCCAGCTTTCTTCGCCCTCACCGTATCCAATGACCTCCAGCTCCAGCCGATCGCCCTGCACGTCAACACCAGCAACAAGGACAAGGGCGCCCAAAGGGACAAAAGAGTAAGACTCGCGCCTGCTGAAAAGAGAAGCAGGATCGACAGACTCACCCGCTTCGCTCCATGTCTCAGCGAAAGCAGTGTTGATGACTGTTTGGAGCTTGAGGGGGTCGTCTTTTGCATTGAGAAATTCCGCTACGGTTTCAGACCATCGCGCAAAAGGCGAGGCCCACTGATTGAAGTGATAACCTTTTGACTTGTTGCCAGAGTCCTCGATGCACACCCACTTTCCGGTGGCCTTTACCTTGAACTCCTCATTAGGCTGATGCACCGCGCCGCAAGCGCCGCACGTGTAAGATGTTGTGTCAGGCTGATCCTTTTCCCAATGAAAGAACTTAAACTCTGGGAATTGAAATTCGCCGCAATGTAAGCAGGCGACATGCCACTGCCATTTTTGCTGACAGTTCGAATATTCGGCATCGATCCCGTGATTCTCATAGGTCGGGGTCGATACCTTTAAAATTTTTCGATTGTGAAAGGTCCTGGTCCGCTTCTCCGCGAGCTTCTGGGCATCACCCTCACGGGTAGCCTCGAATCTGTCGACCTCGTCCATCAGCAACACCCGAATCGGGCGTGATGCGAGCGAGGAGGGCGAGTTAGCGCCTGAGATGGTTAAGTGACCACCAGGAAAGACCTTGTGGAAAATCGTGTTGTTTGACTCCCGTCGCCCAGTGTCTTTGATAAGGCCAGATAGGGCAGGGGTGTCGCGCATCATTGGCGCGATTCGATCTTTCGCGAACGATTCGCCCATCGGTTTCATGTTGGGCTGCACGGCCATGATCGGACCCGGGTCGTTCGCCATGTAGAAGCCCGCACAGTTGAGCAGAACTTCAGACTTGGCGCTCTGGGCGCTCCATTTGAGCACCACAATCTCACATGGGTCAGATGGACTCATCGCATCCATCGGTGCGACCGCGTGAGGGGCGCGTTCGTTATGCCATTGGCCTGGTTCAGCCGATGCCTCGGGGCTCAGTCTCCTCTCGGTCGCCGCCCACTGGCTGATCGTCTGTCTCGGAGGAGGTGTCAGCGCCTTCGCCGCCGCTGATAAGATTCTCGACCGCTTCTGAAGCACGCCATAGGGCAGCATGAATGATATCCTTCGCCACTTCCTCGACCTCGCGGGCCGTTGTCGAGTTGAAAACAGCCGGGGCCAGTTTGGGCGGTAAATTTGTCAGATTGCTTTTGATTTGCGCCATGACGTCGGCGAGCGTCTGGGCAACGTGCTCGACCTCGATAACTTCGCCGCGAGCTTTGGCGACCGCGATCTCGCGCTCGTCCGCTTGAGCCTTTGTCAGCCTCAGCCTTTCGTCGTTGAGTGTGGTTTCCTCCTCTGGCGCGTAATAGCGACGCACTCCCTCAAGGAATCCCCGAGCCGTCCAATACTTAGCGAGGTTGTCCTGTGAGTCGTGTTTGATCGGATCGAGGATTTTGCTGATCGTTCGCCGGTCAAGTCCGGTTTCACGCGCCCATCCCGAAATTGATAATTCGATTCTTTCTTTGTTGGACATCCAGCACGCAGCACCGGCACCTCTTTCAATAGGTTGCTGGCCTCTTTCGGCAGACAACGCAGACCTTTTGCTCAGGTTCCTCCGGGCTTTCCTCCTCTTTTGTCGATGTTTCCACTGACTAGACCGTGGCTAAGTGATTGATTTATATATATA
>Ga0070749_10000607_pt1 | contig 24153 bp, 21 predicted proteins | sample VirMetDEL_Nov_18_FD_75180 | JGI IMG/M metagenome (GOLD analysis project Ga0070749, IMG submission 75180) | Aqueous microbial communities from the Delaware River and Bay under freshwater to marine salinity gradient to study organic matter... | ecosystem: Environmental > Aquatic > Marine >...
CAATTCACAATACTACCTCCTTTAGATAGCCTGACTAACAAACCAAACAATACCAGCAAGAATACCACCAGAGATAACACTCGTAGCAACCATCATCTGCATACGCTTGCCCTCCTTCTCACCTTCCCACTTAGCCTCACTCATCTCCAACTCAGTCACGCGCCCATTAGTACGCCTAACCTCATCATGGATCTGACACAACCTAGCATCCAACTCATCAAGACGATGAAGGATAACTTGAATATCGCCCTCACTCACATCTGATCACCCCCCGGTAACGTCACATAACCATTAAGAATACGCTCTACCAAACCGCGAGGGGTAGATGCAGGAATCTCTGGGAACTCTGCCTGCAACTGTTGCAACACACGCTGCACCATCTCAGGATTAGACTTCTCCCAACGAGGCACATAATACTCCATAATAAAATCACGCTTACGCTTCCACTTCTGTACCTTATTAATAGTATTAAACACGCCCTTATACTGTGGCGAAGACTTAGCAGGCACATCCATACCTGCCTCCTTCATCTCAGTACGAATCATCTTATCCAATCCCTCAGGATCCAGACTATATGCCCGAAGCGGAGAGAACAAGTTATAAGCACCAGTATAAGAATCAGTCTCAAAACGAGTAGACAACTTATCACTAGGAATACTTAACTTACCATTAGGATCATTGTTCTCAAAAATATCCTCAGGATTATCCATGCCACGCATAGCGTTAAGATCAGCATGAGACTTAAACAAATTAACCGTAGCACCAATAACAGGGAATCCTTGGAAGCCATCAGCCAGCGTGCCGAACGCGCCCTTAGATTCTACTGGAGCACCAGTAAGAATACTCTTACCAGTCTGTTGTTCAATAGCCATCTTAGCAAACGGATTCAAGAAGTCAATAGCATTACTAGTACCAAACTCTCTAGCAATAGCAAAGTTACTACCAGCAGCAACCGACTCTCCGAACGTACCAAACGGAGAAACACCAGCAAGGTTAATAAGATTCACATTCGTAGGATCTAACCCCAAAGTATTAGTTAAGAACTCTGGCATAGGGATAGATTGTAACAACCACTCCGGCAAACCACCACGATTGAATGCCTCCTCATAACCATAATTACCAATGTATGCTAACGCATTCGTCGTAAGCGGACGCTCTTGTACCATACGCTTAGTATACAAAGCCGAGTGCCTAGTCCACGCATAGAACGGCATAATGATATTACGCAACTGCCGCTCAAACGTAGTGAAGTCACGATAATTACCAGACACCATATCCGTACCATGCCTCACCTCACGCAAGAACATAGGATCATAATACGGAGACTCTGGATCAGCAAGCAACTTAAACGCTGCGGCAAACGGAGAGTTCGTAGCAAAAGGAGTAGGCGCCATAGTATCATACGTAACCTTACCCTCAGCATAATCACGAACAACCTTACTATTAACAAACGACTTAAAACCCGGATACTGCATAGCCATCTTACGTCCAATAGCAATACGCAGATTCTTCTCCCAAGCAAACGCAATAGTATAACCACTATTAAGAACATACCGCATAACCTTAGACGGCATCTTCTTCTCAGCAGTAGCAAGCATATCCTGTTGGAAAAGACTCTCCGTCACATCACGCGGCATATACTGTTCCATCACCATATAATCAGTATTATGATTAAGGAACTCAGCAGACTCACCATTAGTATACTTAGAGATACGTTCATGAGATCGCCGAGCAGCATACTCTAACACCTTACTAAGAACAGCAGGCGACTGATTAGGATACGCAAGCATCAGCATCACAGCAGAACCAATGATCTGCTGAGGAACGAAGCGAGGATTAAGACTAAGCGTCAGAACCTTAAACATATCAGTAGACGAGTTAAGGATCTTAGCAGCCAACTGCTCACTACGCTTATACGATGAGCCGACATTCCTAGCAAAATACTTAGGCACAACAACAATCGCTTGTCGCGGATCCTCAGCACGAATTTTCTCAATATCATCAAAGTAATTAGAAGCCACATCATCATCCCAATTAAGCAGACGCTTCAACCGCATCTCCTTAAGAGTAGCCGCATTAATATCAAAGAAGTCTAGATTAACAACATAAGCAGTCTGACCATTAGGAGTAGTAACTTCCTGAATATTACCTTCACGATTAGCACTACGTAACTTAGCCTCTGCCTGAGTACGAGTAGGATACACTCGTGCAGTCCTAAGAGGCTGATGCAACAACGGATCAAAATCAGCCAGCGCAATAATCTCAGCCTGAGAATTAATTAACTGATTAATATCATCCTTAAACCTACGCTTCACAGCAAACTGGTGTGCAGCAATCTGCTCTTGATAACGGAAACTCATCAAGCCACTAGCCACAACCTTATTAAAGTTCTTACGCTCAGCAAAAGTCTCCGGCCCCTGAATAGTTTCATACGAAACCTTATCAGTAAAGTCACGAGCATTAGGATACAAGTCCGTCATCTCATTAAGAGTCAACTCAATAACAGCATTCTCAGCCTGAGTATACCCAGTATCAGTCTCCTTCTTATTATCCTTAAACTTTAATTGACCATTCTTCCTAACAACAAAGAACTCTCTAGGAAGGATCAACTCGTTACGATCAACAAGACTATTACGACTAATCATACCAGACGGATTATCAATCTCACCATCAATACGGATACGACGAACAAGAACAAAGCCACGATCACCAAGCATATTAGGAATATCCTCAATAACCTCAAAGACTGGCGTTCGGCCCTGACTACGATTACCAAGATCCTGCCTAATAATATCAAGCGACTCCTCAACCTGCTTAGCAACCGCCTCAATATCAGCCTTATCAACACCCGGAGTATCTCGTAAAGCCACGTTCTGCTCATTCGGAAGATCAAGAACATCAGCCAAACGAGCCTCATACAAGTGGAACACACTATTCAATACAGGAATACGATTCAACTTCTTACCTAACTCATTAATAATCTGAGCCGGCATAAGATCAGCAGCCTCTAAGATAGGCTGATAACGCAACAGCATAGCGCGAGTAGCACGAGAATCATCCCACGAGTGCGGCATCAAGTGACTAGTCTTCTCACGAAGAAGAATCATACGCTCAGCAGCAGTCAAAAGAGCCTCACCCCTAGCAGTACGAGGACCACTAATAGGGAACATCTCATTCATGACTCGCTCAATCTCGCGGACAAAACCCGGATCACTAAACAACTTATAATCCGCCTCAGTCATACCAATAACAGCATCATCATTAGGATCAAGATTCATCCGCTTAGCCCGCTCAGTACGCTTAAACGCAATCGTACGAAGCACAGCAGGAGAATACATCTCACCACTAGCAACATTCATAATAGCCATCATCTCAGCATCATTAGGATTCAAAGCCTTAAACTCTTCTGCAATCATACGATTAAAGATCATCTCACGCGCTTGCAAATCAAGCACAGCAGGATCTCCCTCTCGTAGAGCACGAGTAAACCTAAAGGAGTAACCACCCGGAAGAGTCGTAAGGATCTGCGGCACACGTCCCGGAGTCTTACCAATCTGTCGCTGAGTATAAAACACAGCCTTCTGAGTAGCACGAGCCAGAGGATTACCAGCAAAACGAATCCTAGCAGCACGAGGAGACTCGGGCAGAGTCTCACGAAGAACCTCTAACGTACCCTCAGCAACATCAGTACGACGCTTAGGAGCGCCCTCCTGCTGTGTAATAATCCTATACCTAGGCTCAAAGAATGCAGCAGCCTTATCCATAACAGTAGGAACATAAGCACTATTCAAACCAAACTCTGACTCGGGAAGAATAGCACCAAGGATCATAGCCGCAGCCTCATCACCAGTAGCAGCCTTACGCGCTAACTTAGCATAATCACGCACACTAATACGACCAGTCTCAACTTCAAAAGCACTAGGCGGAAACAAATCAGTAGTAGCCCGCTGCTCAGCAGGAAGATTAAGCCAATCATCAATCTGAGTATTATAAGCACCCATATCAATACCACGAGTAGTAAGCGTCTTACCCATCTTAGAAGCCACAGCAATACGCGCAGTCTGTGCAGCCTTAACAGTACTACCAACCATGCCCATAACACTCAACACATCCATAATAGGAAGCAGCGGATCCTCATACGTCGAATCCTTAAAGCCCTGAAGACTACCATAACGATACTTATAATCCTCAACCATAGCCTGTGCTAACTCAGTAGGCTCCTTCAAACCATAATAAAAACCCTGTGGCATACTAATGCTAGCACGAATAGGAGCCTTAAGAAAATTCTTACCAAGCGTAGCCAGACTAAACCCATCACTAAGCGGAGTCGGAGCAAGCGGCCCCTTCTCAGCAGCCTCATTCAACTGCTCCTCAGCAATACCACCAAGCACACCAGTACCAACAATAAGAGGACCAACAGTCGGAATATTACCAATCGCCTTAACCGCAGGAGACTTAAGGAACTCCGTCATACCCTGCTGCTTAGCCTCAGATAAAGCCTGCACCTGCTCAGGCAACAAGCCCTTCTCTGCCAACTCTTGCTCAAACGCTTGAGCGCGACTAAACATCAGAGGAGGCACAGGATTACCAGCACGAAGCGCACTAATAACACCAGTATAAATAACCTGCTTCTCATTATCAGTCAAGTCCTTAAACTTAGCAGCCATAACATCATCATAAAAAATACTATTAAGCACATCAACCGGAATATAATTACCAGTACCAGCAGCAACCAGACCCATAGCATTATTAAGCCACATACCCTCAGGAGTAACAGGACCAACAGTAGGATCCGTATTAAAATAAAACTCTTGAGCCTTCTTCTGCTCCTCAATCTGCTCCTTTTGCAGATCCGCATACTCCTTCTGACGATCCTTAAACAACTGCAAACGCTGATCAGCATCAGCCGCAGCCATAGTCTCATCAGCAATCTGACTAGCCATCTGCCCACCAAGGAAAGTCTGATCAAGCCAACGCTGCTGAGCCTTACCATAAATACCACGAGGAGAATACATATACTGTTGCAACGCTTGCAGATTCTCAGGCGTAGCACCCTCAGTCTGAATCTGCTGCAACAAAGCACCGCCACCCTCATCATTAATCTTCTTAATGATCTTACTTTGAAGAACACCATAAACCTCAGTATCCTTCATAAACTCTTGTTGCATCTTCTTATAATCATACTCTTGACCAAGCGGAGTAGCCGCCTTCGGCGCATCAACAAGCCTACTAGCAGGAGCAGCCGGATTCAAATCACGACGACCCGCATCCCAAAAGAGTTTATTACCCGCAGCCTTCTGATAGAACTGATCAGAGAAGCGAAGAAAACCAGCCTTCTTAGTATCCTTCGTACGCTTATACTGACCCGTCTTAGTACCACGATAATTATCCCGAAGCAACTGATCAAGTGCATTAATATTAACACCAACAGTAGGCACACGATACCCAGCATCGCCCACCTTACCATACGCCAATACGCCCTGACCAATAAGATCCGCAACATCGTTAGGCTTAAAGTTAAACGCCGCGCCCTGCGTCTCATAAAACCTACGAGCAGCAGCATAACGAGTATCGCTTGTGAACATATCAATCGTATCAAAGTATCCTTGAGGCCGCGTCTGCCTAGCCCACTCAATTAGACCATTCTGAGTAGGTTGAACTGTCTGACGCTGTGCCCCAGTAACAGGATCGGGGAACGGCTTTTTACGCTTAGGACGAGGACGGCCCGGATCAGTAGAACCAATCAGTAGACTACCACTAGGACCATTCCCAGAATCACCAAAAGCCATATAATCTCCTTAAAGAATTGGTTGAGTTCCTACTGGAGTAGGACCACCTGCAACATAACCACCATAACCACCAGTAGTATCCTCATCTAACTTTTTTAATGCCATCTGATAAGGATTAGCCATACGTAAACGATAAAGAATATTAGCGCCTCGTAGTGCTGCTTGAGCAGGACCAGAAACACCACCCGCTAGAAGACGCGAGATCGCTCCCGTCTGAAAATTCTGAAAACCCGGAGCGGCACTAAGATCAGCAAACATGCCGCCTCTAGCCGCAGCCTGTCCTAAAGCCTGCACACCACCAGCCCGACTCTTAGCAAAAGCCGCAGCCCTCTGAGCAGCAATTCGCTGATTACGCGCTAACGCATTAGCCTTCTGTTGCTCAGTAGCAGTATCATAATTAAAACGAGTATAACCAGTCTTAGCCATATATCACCTCACTTCTTCTTCTTCTTGTACCAACCAGCGCCCTGAGGCCCCTTAGGACGATACACACTTGTAACCCCACCCGGACCAGTAAACGATTGTCCCGGCTTAGGCTTGCTAGGAAGATTAGTACCACGCGGCTTAACCTTTTGAGTATAAGCACCACGATTAGTAGCCTTAACAACAGCGCCCCGCTTACCACGAACACCAGCAATCCTACCACGAGTAGTATCAAGCACCGCCTTAGCGTTATCAACTTCTGCTTGTGCAGCAGCCTCCGCAGCAGCAGCCTCAGCAATCTTAGTCTGTGCTTGTTGAACAGCCTCTTGTGTAGCAATGGTTCCCGCCTCAGCAGCAACAACCTTTTGTTGTCCCAACAAGCCGCCCTCACCCTCAATACCACGCTGAGCAAGCGCTTCCTTCTGCGCAGCAACAGTAGCAACCTGTTCCTTAGCAATAGTAGGCAATGCTCCCTCACCAAAACCAGTACGCATGGTAAGATTCTTAGAAGTATCCTCGGTTTTATATGCTGCACCAGCATCTTCTGGAGATAAAACAGTTCCAGTTTGTGTAGTAATATCAGCACCAAGACCGATCATGGCGCCAGTACGCGCCCTAGCAGCCTCGTCAAGAGCGAGAGCAAAAGCAGTACGGGCTTTACCATAGTTTTCTGTTGCTGTTAGAATATCTGTTACTGCCATAATTTATGCCTCTAACGCAGTAACACGAGTCTCTAAGTTATCAATAATATCTTGCTGATACTTGCACAACTCTAAAAGTGCGGCAGTAAAATGCTGATAATTAAAGCCCTGAACGACATTATCATCATCATATTCTACGAATAGCCCTAATCCACATTCTTCTGCTTCTTCAGCAATAAAGCCTGCGCGGTCAATGCTCTTATCATCTCCATCACAAATGGAATTAAAAAGAACGCCTCTGAAATTAAGCAAGTCTTGCATATTAGGCGTATACTGTCTAATATTTGTCTTATACCTGCGGCTTGAAGTAGAGCGTTCAAACTCATAAGGAGAGCCTGTTTGAATACGTAGATTAGCGGGGTTAGAAGTAACCTTATTAATGCTTGTATTAGACGAAGCAAAGGTTCCTCCGTTAATGTAACCGCCATTAGTATTACCAGCACTACCAGCACTACCAGTGATATTAATTGCTTGCCCACTAGCCGTAGAACTAGCATAACCAGCACTAGTAGCATAACCAGCATTACCAGTAATATTAGTATTTAAAGTACCAGTACCAGAATTAGCGTTATTTTGAACTAGTGAATTACCCCCTCTTAAGTAGGTTGCATCCATAGCACTAGTAGCACTAGTAGCACTAGCAGCGCTACCAGAAACATTACCAGAAACATTACCAGTAACATTACCAACAACATTACCAGCAACATTACCAGCAATGCTAGCCGTTAATGTACCAGTAGCAGTAAGAGCATTAGTCGTAGCAGTTAAATAAACATTACCACTATTAGTAGTCGCCCTTAAAAGAGGAGCCGAAGCAACAGCACCACCTGTAACAGCATCAACCGCGTCCTGCACATAAGCCGTACTCGCCACAGCATTAGTATCATTTGGATACGTTTCTGTCGAAACAGTAACAGTCTTAGAAGTTAAATTAAGCGTAGTTGCTAATTCTGTAGTTCCCACAGCACCCGGAGCAATCTTAGCCTGAGTAACCGCATCATCAGCAATTTTACTTTCAGTAACAGCAGAAGCAGCGATACTAGCAGTATCAATCAAACTAGAAATAGTAGTACCACTACTCCAAATAATAGCCTTACCCTCACCAGCAGCATCTACTGCAGCCTGCGTTAATAAACGCGGACTAGTATCAAGCACATTATTAATACTAGTAATCAAACCATTAATAGTACTATATCCCGCCAAATCATTCGCAGATAATGTATCAAAATCAAAAGCCATCAGTCACCTCCTTTATCCCAAGGTCGTCTATTTAACTTTTTATTAGGTTGAGCAATTAACCCACGATCCTTATACCTTTCTGGTATAGGTTCTTGTTTAGGAAAATCGTCAATATCCATATCCTTAATAGTCATAGCATCCGCATAATTCTGTTCTTTAATAGCAATATTAAGGCTCCTAGTTTTCCAATCATGTGGATGAGGAGGAGTATTTCCACCCTCAGTAATTGTTCCTGCTAGCATACTAGCGCCCCAAACATCCTCAAAAGCATCAATAAGATCAATCTCATCTGCCTTTTTGCCAGCAATTTCAATTGCCTTTTTGCCTACAGCATAAGCATCATCTATAGGAAGGCCGCAAAAAGTACGACCATAACCTATAAGCATTAATAAAGTATGGTTTACTTCCATGATTTAAGTGACCTCCAATTATCTTTATATCTGTGCATAGCCTTTTTTGTAGCCTTATTCCATTCCAAATCACCAGCAACATTGTCCTCATCATTAATAATTTCCATTTCCCATTCTTGCCTCTTAAAAGGAATAATTTGAATAATAGGAGTACCATAAGGAATGACTCCTTCAAAATCATTGCGAAGCAAAAAAGGAAAATTAACATTAACAGGATGTTGATCAGTATCAACTAACCCAGATAAAGAATAAAAAGGTTGATCTGTTGTATGATAAAAGGGATGTCTAAATAAGCAAGAATAACCCTTAGGCGTTTTAATTCTCCAAAAATTATTAAACTTAAAAGGATGAATAGAATATTCTGGAGGCACAGGAAAATGCGAAATCTGTGCCGTACTATGTGTACTAATTAATTCCTTATTACAAAGATACGTAGCAGCAATAGCAACATTACCATCTGCTTGTTTTTCAATAATTAAATCCGAATTTAATTTAATAATATACCCTGCTGTCATATCATCTAAAACAGGCATACACTTCTTAACAGTAAGATTAGGAATCCCATTAGGAATACCACTTAATTTCTCTGAAGTATAAGGCGTTTGCTTATTATACCATTCTGGCAAAACACTTTTTGCCGGGACAGGCGGATCAAACAACTCTAAAACATCCTCAGTAATAGGAATAAATTGAATCTTCTTCATCATGTCCTTTAAGTTTTAATAATATAATTAACTTCAACAAAAGCCGGAATATGGCTTTCGATATCGGCCGTACCCGCAGTAACATCAGTAGTTGCCGTACCAGTAGTAACAGTAACATTACCCGCTGGCGTAATATTAATTGCATGACGGTGATTACCGCCATCACTAGAAGTACTAGTACCATTATTATTATGATTATGGCCACCCGTACTAGAAGTACTAGAACCATTAACGCCCTGACCATTAACGCCGTGGTTATGCCCATTAAAGGCAGTTTGCAAGTTACCCCCACCACGACCCGAATTACCGCCATTACCATTAGTACTAGAACCATTACTATTAGCGCCATGATTATTATGATTATGATCACCCGTACTAGACGTACTGCCGCCATTAACATTATGATTATGAGCGCCAGCAGCACCAATAGTATTAACACTATTATAATTATTAGTAGTATCAATAAGAGTACCAGTAAATGTAGCCGTAGTAGCATTAAGTGTAGTACTAGCATTAAACGCATTAAGTGTATGAGTATGCGTATTATTATTTGTACTCGTAACAGTACCACTAGTAGTAGCCGTACCACGAGGAAACTTGCTACGAAGATCAGGCAAATAAAAATCAGTAGCAGTATCAGTACCATAACGATCCGCACCAAGCGTAGCATATAACGTAGCATACGTAGTCTTAGATACAAGACTACCATCACACCACAAATAATTAGCCGGAAGAACCGTACCACCAAACATAACAATAGCACCCGGCGGATTACCAACACCAGCCTGACCCTCAGGAATAGTAAAATCAAACACAGCCGCATTACTAGTACCGCTATTAACAACCGTAGCATTAGTGCCCGGAGCACCCGTAGTAGTAGAGCCAACATTAACCGTAGCAGCAGTACCCTCAGGAATACCAAAGTCTAACACTTGAGCATACTGAGTACCACTAGAATTAACAGTAGCATTACTACCGGGAGTAAGCGTATTTGTAGAACCAACATTAACCGTTGGACTACCCGGTACAGTAAAGTCTAATACTTGTGCATACGCTGTACCACTATTAGTAACACTAGCATTAGTACCTGCCGTTGTAGTATTAGTCGTACCAACATTAACTGTGGGACTCCCCGGCAAATCAAAGTCTAATACCTGAGCATATTGCGTGCCACTATTAGTAACAGCCGCATTAGAGCCAGCAACAATAGTGCTTGTAGTCCCAACATTAATGCTTGGACTACCGGGAATACCAAAATCAAGAATAGCGTCTCCACTAGTACCACTATTAACAACCGTAGCATTAGAACCAGCAACATTAGTTGTTGTCGTTCCAACAGTAATTGTGGCTGCATCGCCCTGTGGTCCTGTGGCTCCAGTATCTCCTTGTGGTCCAGTAGCACCAGTAGCGCCAGTAGCCCCCGTAGGTCCAGCCGGTCCCTGCGGACCCGTGCCTCCCTGTAACACATCCGCTACAGGAATAACACTAGCAATAATACTAGGCGTAGCAGGACTAACAACAGGACTAGTATGAGCAGCATCATAATATAGACTAACACCAGTATCACTAGCCCACCAATATAATTCTACATAATCGCCATCATTAACAGCAGTACCCGTAAAACTAACCGTAAGCAACTGAGCACTAGGAGTGCTAGCGTCTTTACGAGGAAGCAAAGATAACTCTGTACTAGAATTAGCATAATCGCTACCATTAAGACGTAACCAGAATGCTACCTCTTGAACCGAGTTTGTATCATTTTCTACCTGAGCAACATACGTAAGGTTATATGTACCCGCATTAGCAATAACAATTTGCGAATTACTATTAATACTAACTCCATTTGACCCATACTCTTGTCGAATATAAACAGGCGTAGCCGTATATGCGGACGCAACAGTTTGATCCTGATCATCATAGAATGATCCATAGAATCCTTGTACTGCCGCAGTTGTAGACACGCTAGTAGTAGTCATAGGAGGATTATAACTGCTAGTAAAAGAGATAATCTCATTACGCATAAGATTAACAATATACTGAATAAACTCTTGCTTTCCCGCATCTGTAAGAAGATCAAATGTAGGAATACCAAACATTAGTTACGCCCCTTACGAAGTGGCTTAAGACCAAACACCCAATCATTAATACCGATAAGTTCTGGCCGAACTTCAACTGAAAGTTCTGTCTCAGCATCAAGTTCCGTATAACCATGTAGACCATAGATCCTAAAACCTAAACTATTACGGCGATAACCTAACCAACGAGAATAACGAATAAATTTATTACCAAAATACTCAGCCCAAGTAAGCCCAGAATCCTCAATTGTCTTCCAATTAAATCCATACTCGTCAAGTATAGGATCATAAGATGCTAACGATTGATCCTCATAATCTTTCCAATTTAAACCAGTAGCCGGAATAAGAAAATAACCCGACTCATCATCATTACGAACAATAGATAAACCAGTTACAGGACTAACAAGACTAAGATTATTAATATCAACAAACTCAACCATCATTTGACCACTACTGACACGCAAATTAAACATCATTTTACGCCACCATTTACGCAACGTAGACTCACCAAAATTATATTGCTTAGTTTCAATATAAAAATCAGGCCCATACTTAGTAATACCACCATCTACAGGTGGATCATCCGTAGTAAAATAAGTACTATAATTAGCATCATTACTACGAACAACATCAAGCACAACCTCATCTATTACTTCTGTAAACATCGTAGAAAGATTAATAATCTCTCCCGTATTTTCAGTAGGCGGAGCCACAGTATCCGTTTCTGCTAAACGATTCATCATAAGTAATCCCTTAGCAGCAGTACTACCAATGCTTTTATTATTTGTAACCACAAAACCGCGAGGGGTAAAATTACTAAGAGTTCCAATAGCACCAGTAGGCAGATAAATATTAAACGTAATACTATTAGGCGTTAAACGAGTATAATTTTTATTTGTATCTAATGTAATGAGTTCTAATGGATCAGATTCTCCAGCAGGATTAGGCACATTACTTACAGCCTGATAACGATTAATAGTATAATTAGAATCCCATTGCGTAAAATTAATCACTAAATAATTATTAAACACAAAAGCATAGATACGATCCTTATTAGGATCAAAAGAATGTACGCCATCAGTATAATAAATACCAAGTGGCTGATTAGTAAAGTTACGGACAGTCACACCATCATAGTAGTAGATTCCCTGCTTACCTGCCCAAATTACACCACCACCAACTTGAACAATACTACTAGTACAAAGAGTACCATCAGGATACAACTCTTCAAGAGCAAAAGTAGAACGATTAGTTCCCTTAATAATATACGTCTTATTCTCTACAAAAACAAGCAATCCAGAAACACTACCAGCAATACCCCTAATAGCCTCACGCCCCGGAATAATAATACTATCCGAAGCATCAGGGCTAAGATTAATATTCTCTGGATTACCCCGCTCACTAAACACAACACGATTAACAAACTTATCAGACTTAATCGCTGTATTACCAACGCTAGCAAACCATTGACGATTAGCATACGTAGAATTAAACACGCCCGGAAAAGGAGTATACACTCCACCAATCCCAGAGGGAGTTAGAAAAGGCTTAGAATCATATACACGCTCTTTAGCAAGCATACTATACTTCTTAGTATTACGAGTTGTATCAGCAGAAAGCGTCATATCCGCATCATCACGAATAATAAAATACGCATCATCACTTAAATAATCTTTATCAGTATTACTCTGTCCACTAATCTTAACTTGCGTATTACTAACAGTACCCTCATATTCAACACGACCAATAAACTGATGATCAGATTGACGATACGCATACACACGATGATTATCAACACTACTACCAATAGTAGTACGAGCAGCCTTAAAGAATCCCTCAGCATCAGATCCGAGGCGACCACTAGTAATATAAACGCCACCATCAGTAGCAGCCAAACCACGCCCATGCTGATGAACAAAACCACGAAAACTACGAAACTCTAATGTACGAGAAGTATAATTAGTAGGAGCACCCGTACCACCATATGTTGTAATAAGCGGCTCTTTTTCTAAAATAATCTTTTGACCAGCCGTATCCACATCCCCAATAACACCAATATAACGGCCATAACCATCCGCGCTATCTGTAATATCAAAGACAAACATACCAGATTCTACATTATTATAATTAGTACTTAAACTAATTTCTTTATCATTTTCTATATAAGTAGTTGTCTCTGAAACAGTCGCCTTACCCGCTCCACGCCAATACATAAGTGCCTGTGTTTGTGTACTATTTAAAACACCATAACCATCAGTAACACCAATCCAAACGCCTCCACCAAGTGCGGGCTTAGCATCAATAATAGTATTATATTCCCAATGCTTATTAGTAGAATTCCATTGAGTATTTAATACAAATGGAAGTTCAATAGCCTCATCAATGGCTATGCCTGTACTATCAAAAACTTTAACAAGAGCATAATCACTAATAGCAGAACCACTAGTATCGCTATTACCTGTAATAAAAGTAGCAGTTCTCCAAGCGCCAGCAGGATTAATAGTTTCACAAGCACCAAGAATTTGTTGCCCATTACTAAAAGAAAGGCCCTCTTTCCAACGAGTAAGTGGTCCGCGTTGCCTAATCTCTCCCGGACGATCAACAAGAATATCCTGCATCCAACGACAATAAGCATCATCAATAAACAAAGGCGGACCCGCAAGATTCATCCCCCTAGGAGCAGGAGGCATACTAGTAAACTCTAAAGACATACAAGCCTCCTTTCAAACTAGGGCAACAAGTACCAATCATCATCTAACACAACGGCACGATCAGGCCGATCATACTGCTTCATCCACAAGTCGCCACGCGCTGTCTGAAGACGAGCCTCCATAACTTGCTGCATAGCCGCGCCCTGCGGATCATCATTAATATAATAAGCCTTACTAAGTGCCGCATAAAGAACAATACTATCATGACGAGCAGGCCAAAGAATGTCATTATCAACAGTATTATTAGTAATTGTAGAAGGATTCTGCAAATAACGAATACTTAACTGCGTCGCACTAGACGGAGTAGGGTACACATAAAGTGCCTCACCAACAAAATAATAATAAACAGGATCACCAGTCTGATTCAAATCATAAACAAAATCTTTTAATTGAGTATCCGTACGATAAGGACTCATAACAGTTTTAGTAGTAGTATTAACAAGAGCAAGTACTTGACCAAGAGACTTAGTAGTAGTAACACTATTATCACCCGCTGCTTGAGTAATACTTTCAGCATATTCTCTAAAAGGCCACGGCTCCCGCAAACACAACTCCTTATGAGCATCATCAAGTAGACGCGCAAGCGTTGTAGTAGATAAATCATCAAAACCATAATCTTCCATCGTATCAATCCAATCAGTCATTACTGTCATTTGCGTTCACCCCCTTACTCGTACTCTTAATAATAGGACTCTTACCATGCTTACGAAGCATAAACTCAATACGCTCAGCAGAATCAGCACTAGCCTCATCAACTTTCTTAAGACCAGACTTACGATACTCCTCCTGCGAACGCAGCACCTCACGATACACAGCATCACCATGACGCATAGTATCAGCCGCCTTCAAACGATCAAGCGCCTCATCAGGCTCAGGAATCCTATTCTGAAAACCAATAACAGGATACGGATCGCGTGGAGTAGGCATCTTAATAAAAATACACCAATCGCCCGTATCCTCATTCCGACCAAACATCAAACGAGAATCATACTCTCTAACACGCTGATCAATCTTCCAAGCCCGAACATCCGTCTCACCATACTTAGGAATCCAAATATTCATTAACAATCCCACGCCCTTAAACTCTTATTGATACGACTATTCGGATCATTCGCCGTCTTAGCCGATGTTAACTTGCGCTTCATACCGCGCATCCTAGCACAAAAACTTCTACGCCTAGCAGCAGACTTTCGACTACGCTTAGCCTCAGCCCTCTTAACAGGCGGTTTCAAACCCGGCTTACCCGGATTAGCACGATTATAAGCAGCACGACCCCTAGCGTTTAATCCACCCTCAGGATTCTTACCTTCCTTACGAGTCCACGCAGGCGTACTCATCGCTTATCCTTCTTCTTATACGTACTCCAAGCAATAGCATATACCTTACTCAGAGGCCAAGAAGGATTATCTTTCTTTAACGCATCAACAATCTTATCAACCTCAGCAGGCATACATCCTCCTTATATAAAGTAAGGGTGAGGGGCATAAGCCCCCCACCCCCACAATCACTATAACTTAGTAGCCGTTAGCGTCAGCCGTGATACCAGTAATAACAATCTGATTGTTACGACGAGTAGCACCCATGTTCATGTAGCGAACCATGTACGCCGAGAAGGCATCCTTATTGCCCTCTTGACGAAGCGTCTGACCATCAGCATCAAGGAAATGGAAGTCCTGATCAGAGTACACCTTAAGAGTGGACTCGTCCAGAATATACATCTGCCCCCAAGGAGCATCAATATCCGCAATAAGCGGCATACCATTATACATGAGCGTCTTGAAGCCAGCCTCATAGGTCAGCGAACCCGGATCATTGTAACGCACAACGTCGGTCAGCGAATTGTAGAACAACCGCTGAACGCCAAGCGACGTAACAATAGCCGTGGGATAACCACCAGCAATCCGAGCCTTATTCAGCGCCTGCTGAATATCATCCAACGAAGCACCGGGGTTGGACCAGCCAGAGTTCGTGGCCGCGACAGACTGAGCCTTCCACCACTCCTTGCCAGAAGCCGTAGGATCAATACCACCAAGAGCCGCCGTAGCCGAAACAATACGCTTCAGACCATCAACCTCGTCCGACAGAGCATACGTACCGGGGTTACCCGAAGTCGGGTCCACCGCGGCCGCATAGACATTAACACCAGCACGAACGAGAACGTCAGTATCAGCCAACTCCGCATCATCGTCAACAGTAATCTGAACGTTAGCAATATCAACAGCAGTCACCTCAACCGGCCCAGAGGTCGTCTGCTTCGTAGTACCATTAAAGGCATCCAAAAGCATACCGACATAAATCTGGCCCTTAGCAAGAGGCTCAGCCGAATCAAGCGTCACGACATTCGCAGCCGGAACGCCGTCAATCGTAGCGATAGTACCAGTACCATCACCATAAATCTGACGAGACAGATCCTTACGAAGATCAAGAGCCAGCCCGTCCAACTCAGACTTAAGAGCCTGCAAGAACGCACCAGCCTCGCTCTTCGTCTTAGCCATCGACGGACCACTCACCGACGCCTTACCGTACAGATACTTAAGATCATACACGGCCTTATCGTACGAGTAATTACCCGCAGCCGGAAGGTCCGCGTTCTCAGCACGCGCACCAATACCCGTCGTACGAGAGGCCTGCAGCGGAACATACGCCCGCTTACCAACAAGATCCTCCGACTTCGACTCAAGACGAGACAGAAGGAGAACCTCCTTATTCAACTGCTCAACAACCGGACCCTGATAATACTCCTTCAGGATCGTGCTAAGCGTAAGAAGATCAGCACCAGCCAATCTAACCACCTCCAATAATAGAAATTATTGAAGATTACGAACAGCCTCCAACGCGGCCTTATGAGCATCATCCAAACCACTAAAGGATCGTGGCGGAACACTAGCCGGAGCATTCCCCGGACTAGTTGCACCAAGCGGAATCTGCTTAGACTGCAAATACTTATTAAGAACACCCTGCTCCATCTGATTATAAATCTCTTGAGCAGCCAGAAGATCACCATCAGTAGCATTCGCAAGCCCATAAATCCTCTCAATATCATCATCATTATAATGCGGATACTGAGTACGAATCTGAGCCTCCTCAACTTCTAACTCTTGAATCATCTGCTGATGAACCTGCGCCTCTTGCATCTCAGTACGAAACGCTCGCATCTGCTCTAACTCTTGCATAAGAGCCGGAGGAAGACTATCGTAACCTTCCCCATTATTAGGAACACTATCCTGATTACTTTGCTGTGCTACCATCGGTTGTTCATTACTAGGCGATAATTGAGCCATCACCTCCGCAGCAAACTGCGGATCAGACTCCAACCTAGCGATGAAGCCGACTGCTTCCAACGCATAACTCGGATCAATTCCATACTCATCGAACTGACTAAACTGCTTCCGCTGCTCAGCCAACTCTTGAGTCTTCCTAGTATAATCAGCCTGCATATTCTTATACAAAGGCTGAAGATCCTCAGGAAGTCCGGTAGGATCCAAACCAGTAAACGAGTCCTCAACAGCCTGCTCCACAACGGGAGTGCTATCTACGGGTTGCTCCTCTACAGCCGCATCCGTACCCATGAACGCCTCCGTGGCGCTCTCAATATCAATATCCACTATCTACTCCTTTACACTAGGGAGTCCCAGAATGGGTTGCTCCACAACCTCCACATCAATAATTTCGCTAGTACGATCCTCTGCCGCACTAACGATCCCCTCAACAAACGCACCCATAAGTTCTTGAACATCCTGCTTACTAGGAAGCACATACGTATTCTCCGTACGCTTCGTAGCAAGACCAGACGCCAAACGAATCTTATCACCCATAATACCAACAACGGTAGCGATAGCAGATAATTGCTTCGACTCTGCCTGAGGAATAAGTTCCTCCAACTTAAGCATTGCCTGTTCGCGTACCCTATTAGCATGATGAACAAACTCATAGGCTTCGTTTGCAATCTTATCTTCAATATCTTCGGGAGGACCAGACTCCTCCCATTCCTTAACCCAATGCCTCAGCGTACTATGCGGGACTCCAAATTCGCGGGAAGTCTTACGAACATTGCGATTATTTGCAATCCATTGCACATAAATCTGCGCCTTAGCATCATCGGTCCACTCTGTTCTAGAGGCCAACCTTCATCGCCTCCTCCATCATAGCGTTCCTACGCTTCTGACTAGCCATCATATCTTGCTCCATAATCTGATCAAGAAGTTTCTGTTGAATAGCGGCTTGCTCTCCTGCCACCCCCTCTTCAGCATTCGGCTTGTCCTTGTTATCAATAACCACCGTATCAAGCGGCGGCTCCAACAACTCTTCCGGCGTAACATCCTTAACACCAGACTGATTAAGCATCTTAGACCCAACCGTCGGCCCAACAGCACCACGCAGTTGCAGCGACACACGAGGCGGCTCACCCTGCGGCGACTCCTCAGCGACAAGCGCCTGCTGCGTAAGCGAATAATGCTTATAGAAAGCCTCTTGAATATCAGGCGGCAACAACTCAAACTCGGCACTCTTCATAAACAAAGCATGAGTCTCAAGATGAGCAGCCTTATTCTCAAACGGCAACGGCTGCAAACCAGCCTCCAACGACTGATTAAACATAGCCGGATCAAGCGGCATAGGCTCACCAGTCTCAGGATCAAACTCAGGATTCTGCATCATACTCATCATCTGAGCCTCAGCCTCACGAGCAGCACTAATATTAATAGCCTCACCATTAATCAACTTATCATGCTCACGCAAAGCCTGATCCTCATCCGCTTGGAACTGAGCCTGAAGCGTCTTAAAGTCAGCCATATCAAGATACTTATACGCCTTAGCCGGACTAATCAAACCAAGATTAAGCATCTGGAAAACACGAGCCTGCTTACCAGCACGAGTACGCGGAAGACCAGAACCAGCCTCAACCTTAATCTGCAAACCAGAAAGAATATCAGCGTGCTCAAACTGCTCAACACGCGGCTTAGAACCAGCACCACCACTAAGCATCATCATACGAGGCTCAGTATAATACTTCTGAGCAAGAGCAAGCATAAGATTACCAGCACGCTCCAACGACTTCTCCATCATAAGAATCTGCGGAGCAAGCCGATCAACAGCCGCCTCCTGCAACAAGTCAATAGCCACACCAGCCTCAACATTCGGAGGCACAGTACCTTGCATAACCTCCGTCAAACCAAACACATCCTTCAACCTAGCACCCATATCCTGCAAGTGTTGAATAACATAACCCGGCAAACCCGGAAGCGGAATAGACTCAGGCACCTTACCAGCCACAGGATTATACTCAAAGATAGCACCCGGCTCATCCGTAATACGCTGACGCAAAGAACCGACCGGAGCCAACATCTGCGGCTTCAACGTAAGATTCTTATACTCAACAATCTGCGAAAGAGTACGATTCAACTCCTTCTGCAACGGCACAGCCTGCTCAACAACACTCGTATCCCACAACTGACCCGGAATACGCAACCCCGGAAACTTCACCAACGGCAACTCCATAAACGGAAACGGCCAAGGCGAATCATAAAGAATAATCGAAGGATCCTTAGTAAACACAACAAACCTACCCTCAGGATACTTAGCCGAAGGCAAGAAGTACCCGTAAAAAATCTCGCGCACATTCTCCTTCGTCGTACCAGAAGCAAACGAATACAAACCCGGAAGCGACTCATCAGGATAACGATTAACAGCATTCGGCTTCAAACGAACACCATACTTACTAAAAATCTCATCCGTACTAACAGCATGAGAACAAATAGCAAACTTACAATCCTCAAACACCTGAGCCGAATCATCAAGAAGCACATTAAACGGAGCCATCACATCAACGCGAACATCCCCCTCAAAAACCTCCATCTCAAAATCATCAGACTCAAGGCCCTGCATCTCAAGATTATCACGAAACAAACGCTCAACAAGAGGATCAACAATAGGATTACCCTCAGGATCAATCATCAACTTAACACTAGAACCAATCTTATCATCCCAAGTAATCTTCCAAAAACCATTACCCGCAATGATGCTCCAAAGCATAGCCTCCTCGCGCTTCTCACTCAACGAGAACTTCGACCACCAATGCTCAAGAAGATTCTCAGCAACATCAACAGCCTTAATAGTTTCAAACGAAGCCTGAATAGGCGTAGCATAAAACGTAGGCTTGCTCTTCGTAAGACGGGCGAGCAAGCCCATGCTATTAGGAGCAATCTGATTAGCAACGATACGCACACGATAACGCGGCTTATCACCATCATCAGTAGCCAACGACTCAATCCTACGAGTACGCTTATTATAAAACACGTACTGCTTACCCTTATAGAATGCGAGGTTAATCTTCCAAGAACGCTCCATCAATTCGCGTTGACGCTGCAACTCATCCACGCGCTTAACGAGACTAGTCGCCGAAGCAAAACCAGCAGGAATATCCTCTACATATTGTGTACTAGTCTCATCCAATATGATCCTCCTAAACGAATTCAATATCTCCCGGCTCTAACCCAGCCTCAGATAAAATGTTTTTATACTCTTCTGGAGAGATCAACTTATTACGCAAAGCCCAATCAGCATCCTGCTCTTCCTCGTCCATACGAAGACGACCAAGTGGCATATCCTCAAGCGGCTGTGCACCCTCAATACGAAGCCTCTCTAAGCGCAAACGCTCAGTCTCTAACTCTAACATCTTCTCAGTCCAAGAACGATGCGTCTCTAACAAGTCCTTCATAACCTCTAATAAGATTTGATCAGCATTATTAAACACTACCAATAACTCCCCATAGTTTCATCAATAAACTCTTCTCGGCGATCACCACTAGGACGATCCCTAAGAACCCAATCAGGCAAACCAGAGTTAGGTTTATCATCAGGAGTATACTCTCCAAGCAGAGCACCAGCACAACGAAGCGCAATCTCCACCGAATCCAAACAGTCATCCTTAGGTTTGCTAAGACTAGAATCATAATTGACCCACTCGTCAATAAAATCCCGATGCTCCTTCTTAATCTTCACCTTACCGATTCTAAACAATGGACTCATGGCAAGAATGCGCTCCCACTTCTTGCCCTTCGCAAAAATTGGAACAATAGGAGGCATTGAAGGTAATCGTTCAGCCTGCTGAACCAGCGCAGCCTGATAAGCATTCGACTCAATGCCGATAATTTCAGGCGTATAATTAATATAATACTCTTCAATTTTCTCCAATTGTTCAGCGAACGGGATACGCGCCGCAAACTGCTCTAACAAGAACACTTGATTAGAGTCAGAGACACCGACGATACTGATAACGAACCTGTCGCCCTTCCCGCTCATACTAACCGCAGGGTCTACGCCCATATACTTACGAAGTTTAAGCGCATTACCCTCAGAATCCTTCAAATCATCCACCTCATAATACTTTAACCACTCTCCTGCCAAGTCGCGGCCAGCCATGCTATCAAAAGCGGCGCAATACTCTTGGTTAAAGAGCAAAGGATGATACCTCTGCTTCACATACTCCCATTCTTTCTTAGAAAAGTAAGGATTATCAATGCTACGATACTCTACACGCGCATTATTCTCATCAGCCAAGGCTTGTTTTGACCAGAACTCGTCATAAAACCAGTTCTTCCCATCAGGAGTCGTTGTTGTAATGAGCATACCCTGCTTATCAGAAAGCGAAGGACGGGTAACGAGCCAAGCCTCCTCACTCTTAATGAATGCTGCCTCATCCATCCACAAGATATCAAGGCCCGCACCACGCAAAGACTGCGGATCTTCCGCCGATTTGAACTCAACAAGGCTACCATTAGCAAACTCATAACGCAAATCACCACGATTCTCCTTAACATCCTTACCAATAACAAGCCCCGCATCAATAATCACCTTACGAAACGTCAAATACGAAGGCCTACCCACCTTATACGAAGCAGACAACGCCCAAACCCACAAAGGATCATCCCTATCCGTACCATGAAGATCCTTATGAAACTGCTCAGGAAACAAACAATAAAACAAAACCTCCCAAGCAGCACTCAAAGTCTTACCACCACGACGCCCCGCAACCAAATGCCTAAACCGAACCAGCAAATCCTCATTCGCATTAGCATGAAACAACGTCTGCCAATAATGCGGCAAATACCCAACACTAAGAAACCAGCCAAACTTCTCAGGAAACCGCGCAACCATCCCCGCCACAAACGCCTTATCAGCACTAGCACCCTTCTTAAAATTAAAATCAGGCATCAATGCTCCCTATGAGAACCACACTTCGGACACTTAGAATAATAATGAGGATTATCCAAATCACAATGATGACAATACCAAGGCTCCTTAGGAACATCCTTAATACGCCGCTTAGGTTGAACATTAGAACTAAACACAATAACTCCTTAATAAACTAACTACTTAATCTTTTCACCGTGCAAACAAACTGATGGCCGGCGTCGTCGGCCGGATCAAGCATTGAGAGTGTGCCGCCTGATCTGTAAACCCGTAGAGCGTACGTTTGAGCCGTATTTGCAATTGTCGCCAAAAATTGATAATTGACCGGACCGGGATCGGCGCCCCCAACCTGTCCCGTACCATACGAGCGCGCAAGAGTTACACCGGTAGTCTCATTATACAAGCCGCAGCCCGTCCAAACATCGCTACCAGTACCAAAGCGGTGACCAAAACCAAACTCATAAACACCCGGTTTACTAAAAATAATCGAACCACCAGAAAGAGATAAATTCTTTGAGTTTAATAGACCATTAAAACTAATTTTAAAATAACCACTAGTAAAATAACTTCCAGCGCCATCATAAATATACTGTCCATAAGCCTCATCATCAGCAGAAGGAATCTTAATCCAACTACTGCCATTATAAATGTATAAAGTATTAGTATCAGTCTCAAAAAACTGGGCACCCGCCTCAGGCGAATCCCAAGCAGTACGCTCAGCCGCCGTACCAACACCACCATGAAAACCAACATCAGCCTTACCCGAAGTCCTATAACGACCAACACCCGGCATTACGACCACTCCTTCTGCGCCGAAACCATAACACTCCTCCACAATAGAAAAAATAACCCTCCATATATAACAACGAACGAAAACACAAAAATGTAACATTTTAATTCAAAAGTGCTAAAAATATTTGTAGTCCATTGTATATATAGTGGATGGTCAGGACGGGGGACTCGGTATGTATATACCGTATTGTAATATTTTACAAGAGCCTTAGGAGCCTACCCGGGTATCCTCCTTTGGAGGATCGATTTTATTATAAGCCCCTCTTATACTACATACTAGTATGTAGTATTACTATCAGCCCCTATAGTAATATATTATATATATATAATATATTACACATACTAACTCTACAATGTAGAGTTAGAATCTTTTATAGTACCATAAGTCTTTGTTATCTCTAGTACTAGAGATAATACATAATCCTAGTTTTACTAGGATTAGTGCTAGTTTAGTATCATCTAGAATAGATGATACTGTTTGACACTTTAGTTCCTAAAGTGTCATTGTTCTATCTATTCTCTTATCTAGAACTACTGTGCCTTTGGCAAGTAGTTCTATAAGAGATATAGATAGGTTCTAGTCTCTCTCTCCTATGAGAGAGATACTAGGGATTTCCGCCGAGTTTCCCCTCTACTTTCTTAGAGTTATCTTTCTTCGAACGAAGTGAGAAGAAAGAGAACTCAAGAAAGAGAGAGATAGTGACCGACGACCAAATTTGCAAAGTTCTCTCCGAGATGAACATTCCTCTGGAATGGATCTGGAGAAACTTTGAGAGCATTCGCTCTCTTTCCTTCTCCTCTGCTGAGGAGATGGAGTTCTCGGAACTGATCGGAGATTGGTACTTCTCCGATCTGGAAGATGGAGTTGCCTGAGCCGAAGGCTCAGTCAAAGTAGAAACCCAAACCGGAGGTTTGCTGTGAAAACTGTCAAGATGCTGGAGTCGGCTACTGCCGACCAGATCGCTGAGATCAAGTCCATCCTTGGGATGGAGGATGCTCCGAAGGAGGAGACGAACATGGATCAGCCGAAGGCTGAGAAGATCAAGTGCAAGTGCTGCGGCTTCCTGAAGAAGCCGAGGAAGGTCCTGCGGGAGACGGGGCTGTGCGGGGTCTGCACGG
>Ga0070749_10000608_pt1 | contig 24112 bp, 26 predicted proteins | sample VirMetDEL_Nov_18_FD_75180 | JGI IMG/M metagenome (GOLD analysis project Ga0070749, IMG submission 75180) | Aqueous microbial communities from the Delaware River and Bay under freshwater to marine salinity gradient to study organic matter... | ecosystem: Environmental > Aquatic > Marine >...
AAATTAAAAATTTTAAAAATAGTTGACCCACCAGCAGAAAAAATAAAACCTCTGCACCCCAACTTACCTAAGCCCCCTAGTTGTGTTTTACTTGTTATGCCGACTAAAAGTGGTAAATCAACAATCATAAGTAATATGTTGCTTAATAAAAATTTTTATGGTCAAGATTATTTTGATCAAGTTAAAATAATTAGTAATACAATTAATAATGACCAAACGTCCAGATTTTTAAAAAAAGCTTTTGATTGTGAAGACCACTATAATGATAATATGATTTATGATTTAATTAAATCCCAAGATAGTTATGGTGATAATAAACCAAGTGTATGTTTAGTACTAGACGATTGCCTCGGAGATAAAACTACTGCTTTAAATAACATAAGTAGCCGATATCGCCACAGCAATATCCAACTCCTTATGATATCAACGCAAGCATTTCGTAAAGTAAGTCCCACTATTAGATCTAATGCAAATTATATATTAGTAGGTAGATTACAAAATGAATCTGAATTAGATAAATTGTCAGAAGAATATAGTTCTATGTTTGGTGGTGATAAAAATTTTAGAGATTTATATAGACAAGCGACTAAAAAAAAATATGATTTTATGACATTAAATTTAACAGAGAATCCAGCGGAGGTAATGATTAATTTTGAAAAGATAATATATCCTTCTGAAAGAGTAAATGAAGAAGAAGATAATAGCGACGAAGAACATAATAATTAATTTTTTTAATATAATAATTAAAATATTTAAAATATTATAAATTAGATATGGATTTTATAGGTGGTGATAGAACGCATGATTCTGAATTTGAAGCAAACCTAAAAAATTATAATTTTGGTATAGCAGAACAAAATAGACAAATAACAAAAGATATTCAAGGTTATAAAGACCAATTAAAAGCTAATGTAGGAAATATTAATACTAATGAATTATTAGAACAAATTAAAGCTGGTTCTGGACAAGTAGCAGAATTAACTGGTGCCCAAGGTTTATTTGATAGAATACAAAAATTTAAACAAGCAGGTGAAAAAGTAGGTGAAAGTATAACAAAAGCACGTGCTGTTGTAGGTGATATTCAATCTAATGTAAGACAAGGTGTAGCAGGTGTTGGTGAAGTAGCTGGACAAGCACGGACTGCTGTTCAAGGTGCTGTTCAATCTGCCCAAGAAGCTGGACAAGGAGCAATAGCACAAGCACGTGGTGCTGTTCAATCTGCCCAAGAAGCTGGACAAGGAGCAATAGCACAAGCACGTGGAGCTGTTCAATCAGCCCAACAAGCTGGTCAAGAAGCAGTAGGTCAAGCACGTGGTATATTAAGTGGAGCAGTAGAAGAAGCAAGTAATGTTGGTTCAAGTGCTGTATCAAGTGCTGTTAATACTGCTAGACAAACTGCACAACAAACAGCTCAAAATTTAGTAGCTAATAATCCAACCACGGCAACACCACCAGTAGAAAATAGACCTCTAACAAATACAACTGGTGTTAATGAAGCTTCTGCTGGTACTGAATCTGAAAGTGCTGTATCTAATGCTATAAAAACTGGTCAAGAAGCAGTAGAAGAAGGAGCAAGTAAATTAAGTAAATTTGCTGGACTAGGAGCTAAAACAGTTGGAGGTGTAGGAGCTTTGGCTGGAATGGGAATGGCTATTGCTTCTGACGAAAATGGTGGGTGGGCTAAAAAATCATTATCAGATAAAATTGGTAATGTAGCAGAGATTGGAGGTGCTGGAATGGATATGGCTGGATTAGTTTTGGAAGCAACGCCATTAGCACCAATAGGTTTAGCATTACAAGGCATTGGAACATTATTCCAAATTGGTTCTGGAATAGAAAGTGAAATTAGTTCTGCTGTATCTTCTTCTGACGAAAAAACAGAAGCTGGAAAAGAAGAACAACAACAAGAACAAAGTGAAGATAAACCACAAGCATTACTTACTGGTTTAAGTTCAGCAGAAGCTGGTGGAGCTGGTATAGCTCGTCAACAACAAAATTAATAAGCAAAGCAATATCATAAAATATTTTTTGTAATTTTTTTTTTAAAAAATATAATTATATAATATTAATTATAAATATAATGAGCGTATCTTTTTGGAAAGCAGAATCTAAAATACCTATTGAACAAACCTCCAAGGCTATCACAGCATTAAATGGATTAAGTTTTTCTTCTGGACAAGAATTAAGAATCAAAGTCCCTCCCACAACCCAATTTATTAAACCTGACGAATGTTATATTCAAGCAGATTTTAAAATTATCCCAGATAAAGTTAACGCTTGTAATGTAGCATTACAACTTGACGAAAGACTTGCTGGACAAAGTTTAATTAGGGATATATCGATATATAGTTCAGCAGAGAAGGGGTCTGTATTATTAGAACAAATTACCAATTACAATTCTATGGTATCTGTAATGAGAGATTATGATACTAATGATTCTATTAAAAATAAAAGAGCATTAACTGAAAGTTGCACTGTATGGAATCCTAGAACCAGAGGAACATTAGGTTCAACTAGAAGTGAATGTGCCGATTGTACTGAAACAAACCCTTACTTTACAGCCACCTATAATGGAACTGGTAATAAAGTAGCAGATACATTAGCATATAAAACTGTTAAACTCCAAATCCCATTAGAAACTGGTATATTTAGATCTCCAAAAGTATGGGTTAATATGTTAACTGGTTTGGAAATAGTTATAACATTAGAAGACGCATATAAATGTGTAAGACCTCTTGATAGTGTAATGAGAAATAGGAGATTAACCCTAAATCCACGCTTTCATTCTACTAATGGTTCAAGTGCTCCTAATAACTGGCTTAATGGTTCTGGAACAGATACATTTTATATTACAAAAGATAATTCTAATATTACTCCAAAAACGTGCCCCTTCCAAGTTGGTGAAAGAATTAATTTTGTAGACCCAACAAATGCTCACGTTGCTTCTTTTAATAATGCTCCTATTATAGCTGAAATTAATTCTTCTGCAACAGCAAATAATGGAGACGGATTACTACAAATTAAATTAGACGCAGTATGTACTAATAATGGAAGTAATATTGTATCTGGTTCTTGGTTTATGTATTCTAATAGTCTTCATACAGCAGATAATGCCTATAAAGTAGGATATAGTTTATCTAATGTTGAATTAGTAGTTCAAGAAGTAGATATGGGCAGTAATTATGTAAATTCTGTTATGAATAGTATGAAAGAAAAGGGTATGATAGTTCACGACATTTTATCTGCTCAAAATTATAGATACTCCCAAGTTGCTGGGGACGTAGTCAGTTCTATTAGACTTCCTCTTATAAATTCACGTGCTAAATCTCTTATATGTGTTCCAACAGACGCGACTGTTTATACAGAAAAGAATTTAATGAATGGTCATTTAACATATGATATTAATGGTGGACACGATCCAGATAAAACCTTATTTGCTGTAAATCAATTTAGGGGTATATCAGACCATATTACAGATTATCAATTTATATATGACGGACGCCTTCAACCTTCTAGACCAGTTCGTTGTTCTAAGACCTCTTCTAAAATAAGTATTGATAGTCAGCCATTAATTGAATTAACCAAAGCTCTTCAACAAGCAGAAATATCTGGTAGGTCATTAGCAGATTTTAATAACAATTTTATAGTATCAAGAGCACTAGCACTAAATAGTGGTGTATATGATACTAGAAATAAAGATTTTACACTAAATGTAAATTATCAAGGAACAACTCCAACTAAAAATAAATTATGGAATAACTTTTGTTTTCATTTAAGGAGAATATATATAAGAGGGGACTCAATATCCGTTGAATATTAAATAAAAACTTTTTTTAATTTTATATTTTAAATTATTATAATAATTAATATATTATAATAAAAATGTCCACAAGATACCTTGAAATAAAACCTCAAAATCATAATGCCTCATTTTCATACAACGAAGGAAGACCAATTATTACTTTCCAAATATCTGAACAAGAAGCTGTATTATTACCACGTTCTATAAGATTCTGTGGTGAATTATTTGTATATGAAGACCAAGCAAGAACAGTCCAAACTGGCGATAATTTAAGAATGGATAGCAGACTTGGTGTATGGTCTGTTATAGATCAATTAGTTATTAGTTCTGCACGCAGTAAACAAACAATAGAACACCTAAAACACGCAAATAGGTTTTATTCTTCATTCTTTTCAGCAACCAGCGACGAGAAATCATTAATAGGTGCTTTTGGTAATACTGGTTTAACTCTTCCTTCCACCGAAGGAATTGTAAATAATGTTGTTAATGAAAGTGCTTATAAAGGTGCTAATGAATTTTGTATACATTTACCTTCTGGTCTATTATCTGGAACTTCTGCTATACCTTTAAGTTCTAGAAATGGTGTAGGTGGTTTAGAAATATCTATACACCTAGCCCCAAGTTCTATGGTATTATTTGATAATGGCGGAGACGCAAGTGCTAATGGTTTATTAGGTGCTTTTTATGAATTAGCAAATTGTAAATTAGTATGTGAAGTATCAACCGCAAACCCTAATACTGGTGTTGGAGGAACTCTTGAATATAATTCATTTTCTGGATATTATCAAACTATTAATTCAACTAATGCTGATATTAATTTTCCACTTGGTTTATCCAAAGTAAATTCTGTATTTATGAATTTTATTGATAGTAGATATTTAAATAATCTAAATTATAATTCATTAGCAACTTTAATCCCAACTAGAAAGAATGGTGAAGTAGCAGATTTATCCCAAGTAGTATTTACAAAAGGTGGTGCTAGATATCCTCTTGATTATAATATTGATACTGTATATAAAAAAGATAATACACAGAATCAAGTAGATTGTCAAGTTATAAGAAATGGTATGAATGCTATTATTCCATTTAATAAAATTACACACACCCTTATGTCTCCTCTTAATGTTAATAAAAACTGGATTGGTAATGATAATGGTGTATTAAATGGTGGTGTAAATTGGATTGTTGGTGTTGCATATGATACAGTAGGATCTGATACTAGTGGTGGAAACTTTATGGACGATTCTTGGGGTGTCCAAATGGATATATCATTAACGGATAATAACCCAGTATCGGCATTTATTTTTGTCCACGCTAAACAGACCCTTGTATTCCAGAATGGTCAAGTGCAAGTTATCCAGTAAAACTTTTTTTTATATACTTATTTAAAATTTTTTTTTTAAAAATTTTATTTATATTATAATTATTATAAATAAAATGAGTTATACACAAAATGATATCCCAGATTTTCTCCAAAATGTTGGCGCACAATTAACAGACGCAGAACAGCGTATTGATACAGATATTTTAGAACCAGTCATATTCAGCGATAGTTTTTTAAGATTCCAATTACAAAATAAAGGTATACTAAATCCAAAATCGCGTATTACATTTTCATTTAACTCGCCAGCGAAAGATAGCTTTGTCCCTCTTGGTAATGGTATTAAATCTCTTGTACAAAGAGCACGTCTTGTTATTGGTGGTAAAACTATTTGTGAAGTAGACGATTGGGCACATTATGATTTTTATAAATCGCTCTTTATTGACCAGCAAGTAGTAAAAGAAAGAGAACAATATATGAGCGGTCGTGCTATATCTAATGGTGTTGTATATAATGACGAAACGAATGATAGCGAATATGTAGGACTTGATTTAGGTAATGAATTTATTGTAAATGCAACTGCTACCGATACAAATATGGTTCTTAAACCTTTTCAAAAATTAAATAATCAACCAGTATTTTCTATTAGTCTTGACGAGCTCATACCTTGTCTTCGTAATCAAAGTCTTCCATTATTTATGCTTAAAGAAGACGTCCAAATTGAATTAACCCTTGCCTCCACTATTGGTAAACGTGCTTGTTTTGAAGAATCATTACACGCTGATAAAGATACACCAATTACTCTTAATCAAAATGAATGCCGTTTAATTGCTGATTATACATTTTTAGACGGAGAAACTATGAATGCTTATGCTAAACAATATTCTAATATGTCATACACTTTCCTTGAACCACGTTTAACTAGAACCACATTAACCTCTGGTGCTGATTGGAATGATCAAGTAAGGAATGTAGGTGGTGCTGGTCGCAGAGTCCCTAAAATGTTTGTAATGTTATCTAGTGATAAAATGGGTAAAGACGGCGGTAATACTGGAACACAAACCGCTGGACACAATCAATTAACCCTATTAAATGATTACAGAGCTATTGCACCTTTTAGTGGTACAGAAGCAAATGGTTTATATGCTTCATTAACTGTTAATGTTAAAAAGAATGATAATTTTATTTTTCCTATTGATAGAACTAATAGTGCTCTTCATTATCACGGTGTTCAACAAACCGAAGGTATGGCTCCACAAATTACTAGGACTATGTTTTCACGCCACGGCAATGCACTAGCAAATAATAAATTTGAAGGATATACTATTAATCAGCAAGAACAATTAAGTGGACAATTCTTTGTTAATGCTTATCGCTTCCCAGACGGCGAAAGAGTAGATAGCAGAGGTTTAGAAGTTCATTTTAAATATAGTGGTTTAGATACTGATACAGCACCATTTACTCAACGTGTATATATTGAAGTTGAGAAAGTAGTAAGTATTGTAGACGGAATTACAACTGTTGATTTTCAATAAATAATAAATATTTTTTTAAATTAATTTAAGTTTAAAATATAAAAATAAAATCTTATATTTATATATAATGAACAGAGAAAAATTAACTGATATCTTTAAAAAATCGCGACCTAATGCAAAAGAATCAACAATTAAATTATATACAGCAAATATTATGAAATTAATGAAATTATTTGATACAGAAGATTTAAATTTTTTAAAAAATCATAATGAGGTAGAAAATAAATTAGAAAAATTACATTATACAACAAAAAGGAATTATTTAAATGCAATAGTTGTATATTTAATGGGTAATAAAGAAGATAAAGAATTAATAGATCAATATGTAGATATGAGAGATAAATTAAATAAACAATATGAAGACGAACAAGCAACTGGTGTTATATCAGATAAACAAAAAGATAATTTTGTAGATATATCAGAAGTTAATAAAATGATAGAAGAAATGAAAAATGAAATTAAAGATAAAAATTTATTTGTAAAAAAAATTGAAGATATAAAACCAAAAGAAAAACAATTAATTCAAGTATATACATTATTTAATATATATACAAGATTACCATTAAGAAATGATATAGCTGGTATGAGTGTTATAAATAAAAGAGATTATAATAAATTATCTGACGAAGATAAGAAAGAACATAATTATATGGTTATAAATAAAAATAATATGTATATGGTATTAAATCAATATAAAACCAGTTCTAAATATAAAGAATTAAATATAGATATTCCAAAAGATTTAGAGAAAATATTAAGACAATATATTAAAATAAATGGAATGGGTGTATTATTTAAATCTGGAACTGGAACACCATTAAGCCGTAATGCATTAACACAATTATTAATAAAAACAACAAAGAAGTATATGGGAAAATCCATTAGTACCACTATGTTAAGAAAAATATATTTATCAAGTAAATATAGTGCAGTTAAAGAAGAAATGGAAAATGATTCTAAAATAATGGGTCATTCAACAGAAGTAGCACAAAGCACATATATTAAAAAACCTCAATCAGAATCAGAATCAGATAAATAATTATAATCTAAATCATATCTATCTTTAATCCAAAATCCATATTTTTTTGTATCAATCATATCTCTTATATAAAGTTGATTAAAATCTTCAATAGAACCATGTATATTTTTATTATTTTTATTTATTCTAAAAACAAATTCTAAATCATAAACAACTCTATCATATTTTATTTTATTCATTTTTAATTCTTTATCCTTTTTCATTTCTTTACTTCTAATATCAAGAATTAAAGACATTAAATCATTTGGAATATAATTTATCATTTTCTCTATACTTATACATATATTTTAATTTTTAAGTATTATTAGATTTTATAATATTTTAAGTTTAATATCAAAAATAAAATCTTACATAATGTATATGTGGAACTTAGCAGAGGATTTAATATATGGAAAAATTAGAGAAAAAGGTGTTGTAAAATATTTAAATAAAAATAAATTTAAGTCAGATAACTTAAATTTATATCAAAATGAAAAAAAACAAGTTGATTTTAGGAATAATGAAATAATAGGAGAATTAAAAAGCAGAACTTGTAAATATACTGCATTTTCAACAACTATGTTTGGATATAATAAAATTAAATATTTAAAATCATTAGAGAATGATAATAGAAAATGGTTTTTTTATTTTTTATTTACAGACGGATTATACGTATGGGAATATAATGAAAATGAATATATTAAAAATGATTATATGCATAAAGAAAGAGGTATAATAGATCAAGTATATATAGATATTAAATTTTTAAAATGTATAACAAAAGATATAAATAGTATAAATATTATAAATTATCTTAATCAAAATTAACAAAAAAATGACCACGTTTAATTATTAAACCATAATATACTTTTGTTTTATTTTTTATTTTCATTTTTAATTCTTTTTTTACTTTATTAGAAATAATTGGTTCAATTTTATTTTCTAATTTAGGGTCTTCATTAAATAATCTTATAGCTCTTCTAACACTTGGAATATCTCCATAAATAGATATATCTTTTAATTGTAATTCTATCTCTTTAAAATCATTAAATATACTATAATCAATATGATATCCATTATTGCAATAAATAATAACTTCTTTACAAAACTTCATTAATTTTTGTTTATCTTTAACACTCAATAATTTATTTGGATTTTTATTTATTAAATAATTTTTTAACTCTTCAATATTATTAATATTATAAATATCATTTTCTGGTGATATACTTTCTATATTACATAATTCATTCCACAATCTAGAAGATAATGTTGTTTTATCTAATGTTGTATAATTACATATATCAATATTAAAAGTTCTTATAATATCAATTAAATCACCTTTTGAAAAAGTTTTATTAATCATTATATTATAATAATATATTTTAATATTATATAAATAACATGTTGACATTAGCAGAATTAAAAAAACTAGTAAAAGCACATAACATATTAAGTAAAATTGTAATACCTCCAAAAACAAATAGAGATAATTTAATAAAAATAATTGAAGATAAAGGTTATATTGTTAATCATGAAAAAAAAGCATTAGAACAAAAAGTTAAAAGAGGAAAACAAATAACTTTAAAACAAGCAGAAGAAATTACTAAACCAAAACCAAAAACTGAATTGCAAAAATTAAAATCAAAAGAAAGAAAAGAAAAGAAAGAAGAAGAACAAAAGAAAAAAGAAAGAGAAATTAAAAAACAAGCAATAGAGCAATATAAAAAAATAGAAAAGAAAGAACCACCACTTAAATTAAAACCAGTATCAGAATTAAAACCAAAAGCTAAAAAAGAAGACGAAGTAAGAGAAGCAACTAAAACATATCCAGCAGTTCCAAAAAATATAAGAGGTAAAAGAGTTAATGTTAAAATTGGTGAAAAACCAAAAGGAAGAGTTGAAATAGGTGATTTAAATGTTGGTAAAGTTATTAAATCAGAACCAAAGAAAAAAGAATCAAAGAAAGAAGAACCAAAGAAAGATACTAATGCACCAATTGATATGAAAGATTTTAAAAAAGATATAACTAAATTTAAAAAGGTTGTTATAAGAAAAGCTATAAAAGAAATAAAAGAATTAAAAACTAAAAAAGATATTATAAATTATTATAAAAAAATATCAAAATCAATAACTGATAGATATTTAAATGCTATGGATAATGAAGAATATGAAAAAGAAGTTGAAGATATGAGGGATAAATTATTTGAATATACACAAAAAGTTATAAATGATTTACCTATTATATCTGTTAAAGATTTAGAAACTGGTGAAACTAAAACAATAACAACTGTGGAAGAAATGAAAGCATTTATTAATAAAATGGATAGATATAAAAAAGAATTACAAGATATAAATCCAACTTCAACTAAAACACAAAAATTGGAAGATTATGTTGATATAACATTAAAAAATAAATTAAAAGAATTAATAAAAAAATTACCAAAAGAAAAACAAGAAAATTAAAAATTATATCTTAAATTTTTTTTTGCATTTAGGAAAACACATATAACCATTTTCTTCGTCATTCTCAATAATTTTCAATCTTAATAAAGCCATAATACAAGATAAAAATAATTCATGGTCTGACCTATATATTGGATATTTATTTTTCTTTTTAGTATATATAATATTAGAAAAATGTAAATATGTTTTTATTTGTTGTTTAATATTTATATGTTTAGATTGCATAATTAAATAATCTCCTTGATATAAATATTTATCTAATGTTTTTTTTTTACTTAATGGAAAACTACTGATTAATAAACCCTTGAAAAAAATACAAATAGATCCTTCTGACCCATTATAAATTGTCATATCTATACTTAATAATATATATTATTTAATTTTTAAATATCATAATGATAAAATACCACAGTTTTTTTTAATGTCATATGTGGATTATTAGGGTCATAACAAGCTTTAATTAAAGTGCTATATGGTTTTGTATTTAATCTTTTCCCAAATTTAATTTTTATATATTTATCATGACATTTAGAATATATTTTATTTTTTAAATAAATATAATGTTTATCTTCATTAATAATATTTTCAGTTGGTATAGGAATAATATCACTCATATATAATTTAATAAATATATAATTTTAAGTGTTTAAACTTATATTATGTCATATATAATTAAAGATATCTTTAAAAAATGATATAAATAATCTTAATTTTAATCAAAAACTACTTAAAACTATAACAAATTTCGAAATTTGTTATATTTCTTTAAGTATTTTATAACAAAATAGGATTTAAAGACTTAATTTATATCATAATTTATGTTTTAAATGTCTAATATTATGTATTTTCATTAAATAATCTAATGATTCATATTTTTTTTGTTCTATTAAGAATAATAAAAACTTATTTAAATTAAATTTCATTTTATATATTTATATATTTATTTTTTTTTAGTATTTAACGATTGAAACAATTGCTGTGCTATATCTAAATCATTAACAACTCTTGATTGTATTTTATATATAACTGCACTATCAGAATTAACATTACTAAATGATTGGTCTGGATCATGTATACTTGTTGTTATATTTGTTATAGTTCTTTCTTTTGTTATTGTAAATTCAAAATCTGTTTCACTACTAAAATAAAAATCACCTCCTGAATATTGTTTATCACATACACCAACAACACTTAATAAATTATTACTTTCATTTCCACCAACATAATGTGGTTTATCTATTATATCACTTCTTATACAATAATATGGTCTTAACATTTTTCTGGGTAAATTTAACGCTCTTATTTTTATACTTTCTGTATTTTGAGATATAGCTGGTAAAAAACTTTTAGTATTTATTGTTGAGGTTGAAGGTAATTGTGTTGTATAATATACTGCACCAAATTGATTAACAATATAATCTCTTGTATCTGTACTAACTATTTCTGAATTAGTTGTTGGTAAATTTAATTTATTTAAATTTGTATTAACTATTCTTGAAATTCTATTATTATTATTTGTTAAATCACTATTAAATTGTTCATATGTAAATCCTAATATACCCCATAACCCATTATCCCAGTCTTCTTTATTATAACCAAAATCTGATATATATATTCCAGTTTGACTATCAAATATTTTCCAAGTTGCTATACTTCTATTTGGTTTTGATATATCCCTATCTGGGTGTGATCCTCCAGCTCCTGGTGGTGGATAATGAACTTTTGTACTAAATTCATATGGTCTCATATCTGGGGTATATGTATATGGATTAACTCTTTTATTTATTTTATAAACTATTGCTCCACCATTATTTGTATTGTCGTCTACTTGTGGACTTACACCAGAAGCACTATCACCTGCACCAGTCCAAGCTTGACCAGCTAATTCTGGTGTATGTAAATCACTAAAATAAAATCTACTATTATCTGAATCATATTCAAATTTAGGGTTATTAGTTCCAACATAATTATATCTCATATATCCAGAAGTATCAAATGTTATTGCTGGGTGATTGGTTCCTCCGCTTTCTTGTTTCCAATAACTTAAATCTGGTAATCCCCATAAATTCGCCAAATTATAATCATATAATAATCTTCCAGAAAATCCACATAATACAGCAGACCCATAAGCATTAAAACTATAATCATATCCTATTATTGTTGAATGTGCTATATTTCCATATACTGGTGGTTGATTATATGCTCCTACTTCATTTTGTATATATAACCCTTGATTAATACCACCAATTAATTCTGGGTGTAATTCTATATACCATTTATTAACGTGAAAATATTTTGTTGCGAATCCATAACATAGATCATTTGTATCTATGCCGTCTGTATATTTATTTTCATTATTTTTATCAAAATAAAAAAATACTGGTAAACTTCGTTGATTATTTGTTGAAGCATTATAAGTTATATTATCTCCTCCTAATCTTAAATCCCTTGAAGCATTATATTGAGTGTTCATATGTAAATACCTAGCATTATCTACACTCATATAAACATTATTATGTGGTGGATTTATTCTTTGAGCATTTATATTACTAAATAATTCTGGATATATTTTTTGTGCTGAAAATAGATTTTTTAATTTAATTAAATTATCTTCTGTAAATTCTAAATGTGTTTGTAATGTATCTGTTGTTCTACTAGCATAATTTAATGTTGAAGTATTACTATTTCCATATCCAGTATAATCATTTAATTCTTGTCCAGCTATTCTTATTTCTGGTCTTTTATCATATATATTGTAAAAATTACTATAATATTTAAAACAATCTTCTTTTTCTTCATTAGTTCCTTTTCCTCTTGTTGTATCAAAATTATCATATGTACTACTATTAAATGTTGAATAACTAGCACATAGTTGTGGTTTAAATGTTTGTGTTTTTACATATTGTGTGCAGGGTCTATATGTATCTTGTGATTTAATTAAAAAGTCTACTGGGTCGTCTGCTTCTTTTAATTGTTGAGATATTACTTGCGATATAGTTGCTGGACTATTAAAACCTTTATCAACAGATACTTTTATTATATCTTTAAAAATTACATATTTTGCTTCTAATAATCCAGACATTGGAGGTGGATAACCATTATCTATATAATTATTATCTGGTAATACTGTTTCACGTCTTAATAAAGTCCCTCCTAATCTTTTCATTAATGTAAATCTGCTATTATCATTAATTAATTTATAATATCCAGTATAATTTTGGTCTGTTGAAGTATCATACCACATATAATCTGATTGAACATATTGATACCACTGCACTTCTTTATAAGGTCTTCCAGAATCAGCGCCACTATCTACTCTTGTCCAATTATTATTATTCCAATCTGTTTCTGTTTTTGGTTGTATTGTATGAGCATATCTTCTTGGTAAAGATATATAACCACTATCTCCACTATTATTTAAATAATATTGAGTTGTAATATATGTTTCATTATCTTTAATATCATATGTTAAACTAGCATTTTGATCAACAGCTACTGATTGATAACCAGTTATTAATGGTTCTGCTTGTGAGTTATTACTATATCTATCATTTGGTGTTGTTGGATAATCAAATACTTCTTGTGTATAATTAATTGTTCTTTTTTTTCCACTATCTTGTCCTTTAAATTCTACTGTATCAGACCCAGCCCCAATTTCACTAATATACATACCTTGAACACTAACTTTATCACCAACTTTTAATTTTAATGGTTTTATTTCATTAGTAAATAATGCTAAATTTTCATTATTACCACTTTTTGCTTGAATGCTGTGTTGTCTATTACAATCTATTATTGTTAAATTTGTATATTCATTCGTCGCCATTATATTAATATTAATAATATAATTATTTTATATTTAAAACTTCTTTTAATATTTGTACTTTATCTCCTTTATATGTATCTTTTAAATCTGTATTTTCTTTATCAAATTGTTCTTTATCTACTGTATTTCCTTCGTGTGCTACACATATCATACAATATCTACAATCAGTTTCTTTAACGTCATTTTTTCTATTTTGTATTAATTTAGCACCTTCACCTTGGCTGTTTTTTGTAAAACCACCCATTTGTAAAAAATATTTTTTTGTAAAAAGCATAGTTGCCTCGTGTATTTGGTATAATTCTTTACATTTAATTGCTGTCATTTTAAAATCTTTTTCTGGATAACAAAATATCATACCATTAGATCCTACTAATCCAGATTTTGTTGATAATAATGTATCCATACTATATAATACATAATCATTTAAATATATGTCGTCGTCGTCAACCATTATTAAATATTTACTTGTTGCTAATTTTTTACATAAATAATTTCTTTTTTCTCCAATTGATTTTTTAACTTTATTATAATGATAAACAACTTTTATAGGGTGTAATAATTTCATTAATTCTTCTGGATTACAAAAAGGTTTTGTGCCGTCGTCATAAATACATACTTCTAATTTATTATGTGGATAAGATTGATTTTTAATATTATGAACATATAATGGTAAGAATTTAGATCTATTATATGTTGGGGTTAAAATTGATACTTTTGGATATTCCATATATATTAAATAAGATTTTAATTTTCAATATTTAACGTTTTTTTTCTCTAAAATGTAATGTGCAAACAGTTTTACCTAATAAGTCTTCTGCTAATGTTTCATTCTCATTTACAATATCTATATTAAGTGTATTTAAATTAATTGGATTTGGATTATCTAATGATACATAGGTCTTTTCTGGACATTCAAAAAATAATGCTCCCACAGATTGGTCTGTTCCAGTACTAAAACGCGGTGCTGAATATATAATTTGAGACCTTCTAGATTGTCCAGCATTATAAGATTTAACAGGTAAATTATTTAATCTTACAAATAAAGAAGTTGTTGATTTTAATGTTGGTGCTACTTCACTTGTATATTCACTTATTTCTAAATTAGATCCAGATTTACTTGCATTATCTAATACAACAACATTTGGAAAACCCATTAATTTACTTATATTTGCTAATTCAGTTCCTTTATATAATTCATTATCTGGTTTTAATATCATTACATAATCATAATCTTCAAAATATCCACTAGCATTTAAACCTTTATATATAGGTTGTGTTATTGTTGCTTGACCAGCATTTGTATCTAATCTTGGAACTGTTTCAACGTTATATTCATATTGAGATTGTAAGCCATTTTGTGTTATAAAAGCATACCAATCATTATTAGCATTACTATAAGTAAAATTTGGAATTGGTCGTCCACCCCATGTATCTATTTTTAAACTTCTATTATTAGAAGCATTTTGAGTTAACATTGCAGTTGGATATAATACTCTACAAGTATCTCTTATTGGTGGGAATCTTATTGGTTCTACTAAACCATTACTAGCATTTAATTTTTTAAAATTACCAGTTTTTGGAACTAATACATATTGGTGTGTAGCACTAGCTAATACAACTTCTACATTTTCATTTTCAACACCTATTAATATTTTTGTAATATTAGAAGCATTAGTTGACCAATTATATACAGAAGTAAATGACCCATTACCAGTTGTATAATTAACTTCTTTTTGTGTTAAAAATAAATCTTCGTCTAAAACTCTATCACTTGAATATGTTGAACAATATACTCTTATTTTAAATTGTTGATTTTGTCCTAATATAGTATCTTGAATAGCATATACAGCAAAATCATTATATTGATAACTATAACCTAAATCTGATATAGAAGGGTCATATTCTATTGGTGTGGGTTGTCCAGCAGATCCTTGACACCTTCTTAATCCTACACCCCACGCTGTTCCACTAGCATTTGTTAAATCTACTTCATATATACCACCATTTAATGATAATGGTGTATTTGTCGCCATAGCTTGATTAAAATATTGAAGTCTACGTCCAGTTTGATAATTAGGTATTGGAGTTAATGTATTACTTGCTGAATTAAAAGTTAATCCAGAACCAGCACCAATTTGTGTATCTGCCCATAAATTAATCCAATTAGTGGGTATATAATTATCACCAGTATTATTATCTCTGCTTGAAAATTTAAATTTAAAACCTTGAAAATCTGTTCCATTACTATTTCTAACTACTGTGCATTCTGCTAATCCAAAAGTTTCTGGGGTTGGAAGACCTCTATTTAAAGCACTAGTTAATAGGTCTGCTAATGATTCAACAGTTAAATCTGTTGGTTCTGTTATTCCTAAATCTACAATATGAGCGTCTGATTGTGTATCATTTATATTTGTTGTTGAACTTAATTTAACACCAAAATATATATAAAATTTATGATATGGACTAATTGTAATTGTTCCGTCTTTATTTACTTTAAGAGATTGGACGGCTACTTCACTATTAGCTGGTAATACTAAATTTTGATTTAAATGATTAGTCCAAGAATATGGTTTTTGGAATTGTGAATTTACAGTATCTGTTCCTTGTATTTCATTTGAGGTTATAACTAATGACATTTTATTTATAATTTATTAAATATAAAAAAATATATTATTAAAATTATAAATAATGTATCCAGTCAAAAAAATTAAATTTGATCCTAATATTCCTAAAAATCAAGCTAATATTGATAAAGTGGTTGCACGTGTTGCTAAACACCATTTAGAAAATCACCATTCAATTATGACAGAAGAAGAAAAGAAAATATGTCAAGAATGTATTGATAAATGTAAGCATTAAAATTATTTTATTTATATATATTATAAATATGTATAAAAAAAAGATTAAAACTAAATCTAAATCATTACCATTAGATATTTATGAAGATATGAAAAAATATAAAGAAACTAAAATTAAAGTAAAAGAAAATATTTTCGAGAGCAATAATAAGCAGAGCAATAATAATAAGTCTAATAAAAACAAAAATAAATAATACTTAATCTTCGTCTGAATCACTAATAGAATCATATATATTAAATTCTTCTGCTTTTTGTTGATTAATTTGTATATTAACCCATACGTGCACTTTTTTATTATGTATTGATTTTTTAATTTTCATACAACCTTTTGATAATAAATATGTTTTATATTTTTGTGGAGATAATGATATTCTAGATTTTTGTAATAAATATTTAATTTGGTCTATACTTACCCAATCATGTTTTTTATCATTCCAATTTTTATCTCCTACAAAATTAAATAATGAATAAAATATATCTCCTTCTTTTTCTTCTTCTTTAAAGTCATTCATATCTTCTTTCATATTATGTGGTATTAAAGCTTTATTACCATAATTATTAAATATAATATATATAAAAGCATTCATTACTTCTTCTTTTTGACACCATTGTTTAATTAAATCGTCTTTTTTATAAAAATTACATACATTAATCATTTTTTTATTTCCTTCTTCGTCATATTCATATTCTATTTCTTCATTAACTTGTTTCATAATAGGTCTCATAATTGGTTTACCTAATCTATCGTCGTCTGGATTTAAAAATTTAGAAGGGAACCTAAACATATAACTAGTTTCTTTTGTATCTGCTGGTTCAATTGGTGGTAAGTCATTACAAAACATGCATACCCTTGCTTGAATTTTAAAATTTATTTCGTCTTTATGATTCACTCTTGCTTCTATTTTATCTCCACCACTAGATAATTTTTTTAATATATTACCATTTATTCTATATTTACCTTCTGAATCAATAGTTATTTCATTAGTTAATAATAATCTTCTAAATTCAAATGGAACTAACCAAGATAATGCTTTTGCTGTATCTGATTGACCTTTTTTAAATAAAAAATTTTCTGAATTAGTTGACCTACAATAATCACCAAAACAATTTTCAAGAAGTCCAACTAATACACCTTTACCACAATCTCTTTCACCTATACCTATACCCCAATTTTTATCTTCAATATGACCAGCTAATCCACGTGCAATATAATTTAACCAACAATCCATTAGTTCTTTATCATTATTAAATATTGGATTTAATATTTTTTCATATACTTGTTTTATATATTCTTCATTAGGTTCTGCATAATCTCTATTTATTTTAATAGTTGTATGTGTATCTATATCATATGTTTGTAATTTTGATTGTTTAAAATCATAATAACCATTTTTAAAACATATTTTAAATAAATTACTTTTCCATAATTTATCTATAAAATCTGGGTCTTCTGTTGGTTCAACATAGTTTAACATATCCATACACCCTTTCTTCATAGTTGAATGTGGAACTAAATCTACTAATCTATCTCCGTCTTTATTAAATCTTTCTTTTTCCATAAAAATATTCATATTACCAATTATTTTAATTAAGTTTCTTTGAATAACTTTTGGATTTTCTGTCCATACATTATTTATTCTCATAAATATTCTTTCATGCGATATTAGATAATCATTCTTTAATTTATCACTTATATAATCTCCACCTTCTTTATCAGTTGATATTACTATCATTTCTTCTAATTCATTTATTTCTTGAAAAGGTTTAATTTTAAGTTTTAGATTAAAACCAGTTTTTTCTAATAATATTATTTCTAATTCTTCTATTAATTCTTCTATTTCAGTATATTCATTATCTATATGTAAGCCGTCGTGAATTAATGCACCAACTTTTATATCTTTTGATCTTAAATATTCATATATTGTTAATAAACATTTACATTCTATTGTTTGTGCATAGTAAGACATAGCTGTTCCATTAATATTATAATAATTTTCTCCTTTTTCTTCAATAGCTTTCATTTTATATTTAATCATATCATTCCTATTCAATAATTTATTTGCATTTGTTTTCATTTCATTATCTAAATCAATTAATAATTGAGGTAATAAAGATTTATCTATTTTGTATTCTTTACAAAATGAATCTATTGTTCCACCATAAAATATTTTCATTATTAAAGTTTTAACATTATCTCTTGATAAATTATATGTATTTTTACAATAATCAAATATACTATCTCTATCATTTACATATTGATTTAATATAGTACATTCATAATTTAATTTTTGGAATACTTGTAATATAAATACTGGGTGTGCATTAACTATATCTAAATCATTATAATATTTTTTACATATAGCAGATTTACATATACTTTTCATAAAAGATTGTGCTAAACAAGTTTCACCTTCTTTTAAATCTTTCACTTTAATATTTAATCTTCCAATATCATTTACTTTATATTCTACTTCTACTTTTCCATTTTTTCCGTGTTTAAAATATTTTTGTAATGAAGCTTTATATTCTTCACCTATAATATCACTCATTAATAATTTTTTAGCATTAACAATATCATATTTTTCTGTAATTGTAAATGTGGTCATATTTATTATATTAGATAAATTTATTGATTGGAAGTTATTATTCGCCATTATTATATACTTATTATAGATTTTAATTTTAAGTATTTTATTTTTTATTTTTTTAATAGAAAAAAAATAATATGTTAATTTAATAAATTTTAAATCTAATATAAATATATAATGACTAAAATTGCTTATATTACACTTACAAATAAAGGATATGTTGAATATACAAAAAATTGTTTAAAATCATTAAGTATGATTGGACAATCAAGATTACTTGAAGTATATTGTATTGACGAAGAAGCATATCATTTATTAAGACATTATCCCATGAAAACTATGTTAGAAGTTCCAGAAGAACAAAAAATAAAAGAATTTCAAGAATTTAGACAAGGTAATTGGAATAAAGTTGTTTATCAAAAATTTAGGTGTATACATAAAGCTTTATTAGAAAATGATTTTGTTTATTTTACAGACGGCGATATTGTTTATAAAAGTGATAGATTTATTAAAGATTTAAATAATAGAATGGAAGACGATACAATTGATTTATTAATTCAAAATGATAAACAAGACGATAATGACGACGGAGAATTATGCAGTGGTGTTATGTTTATTAGGTCTAATAAAACTACTTTAAAATTTTTTAATCCAGAAAATATAGATATTGACTTAATTGATTGCGACCAAATATATGTAAATAAAATGAAAAATTTTATAAATTATGAAAAATTACCATTAAAAAAATATCCTAATGGATTATACCACAGAACAAAAAAACCAAATGGTTTTTTAATTCATTATAATTATTTAATAGGTAATGATAAAAAAAAATTAATGAAAGAGGATTCAAATTGGTTTATATAATTAAATTATTATCACTTAATAATTTTATTTTTTCTGGATATTTATTTTTAAAATCTTCTAATTTATTCATTCTTTTATAATAATAATATGAACTTCTAGCATTTAAATATTCTTTATTATCTTGATATTTATTTTTTTTAACTTCTTTATTATTTTGATAATGATTTTTTGCACGTTCTCTGTTTTTTAATTTAAAATCTTCTGTATCTTTAATTTTATTATATCTTTCTTTTTCTTTTTCTTTTTTACGTTGATATTGATTTATAATATCATTAATTTGTTCATTAGTTAATTCAACCATTATATATATACTTAATATTAGAAAATAATTTTAAGTATTTTAATTTATGTATATTATAAAAAAATATATATTATTATATAATGCCTCGCGACAAATACAACAATCCAGTTCTTTATAAACCTTTTGTTAATAATACTAATTCAAGATATAAATATTTTGTTTATGTTAAAAGTGATAATAAAAAAGGTTATAAAAAAATTGGATTTGGTTTTAAGGGAATGGAACAATTTAAAGATAAAATTGGAGAATATAAAAATTTAGATCATAATGATTCAGAAAGGAGAAAAAGATATTTAGCAAGAGCAAAAGGAATAAAAGATAAAAATGGTAATTTAACTTATAAAGATAAAAACACTTCTAATTACTGGTCTGTAAATTATTTATGGTAATATCTCTTCTTGTTCTATTTGTATATTAATATCTTTTTTATCATTTATTTGCTTATCATTATTTAATTTATATGGTTTTATTTCTTTTAAACCATTACATACAATTGGTTTTCTTACATTAGGGTATGTATCACCGAATTTTTTATTAAACATGTTTATTATATCTAAATCTATACTTGGGCTTGATTCTAATAAATTATCATATTCTGCTCTACATATTTTTAAAAAATCTCTACAAGGTTTTCTTTTATTATCTTGTAATGATAATTCTATCTCAATATTACGTGCTAATTTAGACCACGCTAATCCACTTATTCTATGCCCTTCCATAGTTTCACTATATCTTAAAAATGACGCTAATGTACCTAATATACCACAAAAAATATTTAATGAACCTACACCAGCTGTAAATCCTTGCTGAAAATCTTTTGGTATATAACTATCTACTGCAAAATTGCCTACACCAGTTAATGTTGATAAAATTATTATAGGGACTTGTATATGGTTATGTTTATGTTTATATTTTCTATGCGAATAATTATGAAGATATGAATAACATATAGCCACTTCACACCACTCACTTAATAACTCTTCAATCTCGTCTGACCATTCGTCTATATTATCTGGTATTTGCCTTGGTGTTTTTAAATCTTTAATATCCATATTATATTTATACAATATATTTATTGAATTTTTTTATTTATTAAATTATAAATGAATAGGGATTTAGATAATATTGATACTAATGATAAAGCTGTTAAACCTATTGAAGAAGTTTTATATACTATTAAAGATATAATGAATGATATTAAAACAATAAGGAATGATATATCACATATTAATTTTAAATTAAATCAATATGATAAACAAAAAAAAGAACTAGAAAAATATAAATCTGAAAATATTAGTAAAGGTTGGGGTTATGGTTTTTGGTAATTTTTGTATTACAGATTTTATTATATTTTTATTTATAGAAAATAACATAAATTTTTAATTATTTTTAGAAATATTTTAATATATTTTCATTAATATAATGGAAATATTACCTGTAATTAAACTAATGGAACAAGATTTAGAATTTAATGAAAATGAAAGTGAGGAAGAAGTTGTTAATCAAAGTGAAGAAGAAGAGGAAGAGGAGGTTGAAAAAATTATACCCAAGGTTGAACCTAAAAGAATTATACCAGAAGAAAATATTTTTGAAGATAAAAAACCAGTTAAAAAGAAAAGACAAATTACAGAAGCACAAAAAGAACATTTAAAAAAAGGAAGAGAAAAGGCACTAGCAGTTAGACGTGCAAAGGCAGAAGAAAGGAAGAAAATGAAAGAATTAGAAAACAAAGAAATTGAATTGGTTAAAAAAGTTAAACAAAAAAGAGTCCAAAAATTAGAAGAGGAAGTATCTGATAAACCAATTGAACAAAAAACTATTAAAACTAATTTTGATATTAACCCAGAATTAATTAAAAAAATTCAACTAGACGCTATCGAAGGTTATGATAAAATAAGAAAAGAAAGAAAAGCAATAAAGAAGAAACAACAAGAAGAACAACAGCGAAATATTGCACATGCTAATACTATAAATAATGCACTAAACCCAGTTAGACCAACAAAATATGGAGAAAGTGGTTTTTTTGATCATTTATTTTGAGGGTTCCAAAAATGGTTCCAAAGTCCCAGAAGTTCCATTTTTTTTACAGAAAATTTTATGTTCTGTAATATTTTTTTATCTCAAATTTTTTTTTTATTTTCAGAATTTTTTTGAAAATTTTCTGGAACTTGTGGAACTATCCGTCATAAATATTAATATTATTTTTATGTTTTAAGACGTGTTGCGTCATAAAACGCGGTTCCAAAAATTATTTTTTTCTATAATTTTCTGGAACTATGGCTATAATTTTTGGAACTATGAATATTTTTTTGGAACTATGATATATATTATGCGTCTAAATAATCTAAATATATTTAAACATAAGATTATAATATTATATATATTAATATGAAAGAATATCAACGTCAATATAGATTAAAACATATTGAAGAAATAAGAGAAAAAGATAGAGAAAGAAAAAGAAAAGAAAGATTAAATTATATGTTAAAAGGTGAAAAACAACCCCAGTGTTCTGCAGAATTGAAAAAAGAATACAATAAACAAAATAGATTAAAAGATATTGAAAAATCAAGAGAATATGATAGACAAAAAAAAAAGGAATATAGAATAAAAGAAAAAACAAATCCATTATATAAATTAAACCCATATATTTTTTTAATTGAATCATATAAATAGGTTTATTTAAAATTTAAAATCTATAATATATTATATAATGAAAATTGGATTTACTATACCAACAACTTCTAATAACAAAGAATGGACTAAATTAGAAGAATCATATTTATATACTATATTTTTACCTTCATTAGAAATATTAAAAGAAGATATTGAAATATATATTGGTTATGATATAGACGATAAATTATACTCTAATATTAAATTACCAAAAAAATATAAAAATATTAAATTAAATTGGTATAAATATGATATTCAATATAAAGGAAAACCAACACATATATGGAACTCATTAAGTGAAATAGCTTTTAAAGAATGTGAATATGTTTTTTGTTGTGGAGACGATATACAATTAGATAATAATGAAAAATGGTTAGAAGTATTTATTAAAGAATTGCAAAAAAATAATAATATTGGTTATTCTGCTGGGTGGTCTAATAATAATAATATACCAACACAATTTTTATTCCATAAAAAACATTTTGATATTTTTGGTTTTATATATCCACCACCAATTCATAATTGGTTTTGCGACGATTGGGTATATGGTGTATATGGAAGATTTGGTAATTGGTTAAAAGATTATAAACATTTAAATCTAGGTGGTGAACCAAGATATAATCCAAATCATGATAAAAATTTATGTATACTTTTGGTTAAAAGATACAAAAAAAAATTAAACAAGTTTCAGAATAATTTTAATTATATATTATAATTATATAATGAGTTCTAAAAAATTAAAAATTTTAAAAATAGTTGACCCACCAGCAGAAAAAATAAAACCTCTGCACCCCAACTTACCTAAGCCCCCTAGTTGTGTTTTACTTGTTATGCCGACTAAAAGTGGTAAATCAACA
>Ga0070749_10000610_pt1 | contig 24036 bp, 39 predicted proteins | sample VirMetDEL_Nov_18_FD_75180 | JGI IMG/M metagenome (GOLD analysis project Ga0070749, IMG submission 75180) | Aqueous microbial communities from the Delaware River and Bay under freshwater to marine salinity gradient to study organic matter... | ecosystem: Environmental > Aquatic > Marine >...
CTCGAGCCGAGGTACTTGTCCGGCGTCGTCTGCCGCTTCTGGAGGAGTCCGAAGAGATCAGAGATCGGCATGGATCAGAGCACCCTAAAGTCGAAGCCGGTCCGCGCGGTCGTATCCAAGCAGCGGAGCGCGAGAGCGAGAGCACACACGCCGTCGTCGTGCATGCCGCTCGGAGCCTCATAGCGAACACCAGTCCGCGTGTATTGATATTCGAATGTCTCGCACTCAGTCCGCAGCCAGCCGTCCGGGATCTGGATCCGTCCGGTCTGGAACTCTGATGCGAGACCTTCCATCAGCTGCTGCTTCGAGACCTGCGTGAACTTGAAGCCCTCGACGCGAGGCTGCTTCCGTTGGAGATCCTCGACGATCGGATCGCCGACGCCGGTGGAGTCGATCAACGCCGGCACCTCGCCGAGCATCCGCTCGATGCGTCCGATCGTCTCCGACCACGGTGCTTGCCATCGCTCGAGCAGGCAGACGGAGCCGGCCTCGTCCAGACCGCAGACGACGGTGTAGTCGACGGACTTCGCGAGGTCGACTCCGATCGCCTTTGGCGGGTTGCTCGACTTCTCGGCGATACACCGCTCGATCGCGTCAAGGCCGAACGGGTTCCCTCCGTCATCCGCTGGGATGCCGAGGAACTCCTGCTCGAAGACCTGCTTCGGGAGCTCGCGGCGAGCGGCCTCGATCTCCTCGTCGCGGATCGTCGGGTTCGTTGTCGTCGGCAGTCGCCAGGACTTCCAGCCGCCGTCGGCGATCTGCCCTCGCTCGAAGCACCGATGGAAGAAGTTCCGGCCCTTCGGCGTGCCGAGGAACCAAGCGTCGCCCTGCTTGTCGGCGAGCGTCGCACGGATCGTCTCCTGCCACGCCGGCCCGAGGTCGCGGACGATCCCGGCCTCGTCGATGATGACACGGTCGTAGCGGCGACCACGGCCGGCGTCGACCGAGTCGAGCGACCAGAAGTCGATTGAGCCGCCGGAGATCAGATCAAGCCGCTTCTCGACGCGGTCGACCTTCATGATCGCAGGGCCGAGAGCCTTCTCGACGGCTCGCCAGGGATCGGCGAGGTATCGGTAGGTCGGAGCGAACCAGCCGACTTCGCCTCCGTCGATCGCGACGTCGATCGCGAGCTGCACGCCGAGGTGCGTCTTGCCGAACCGTCGCCCGCACTCGAGGACGTTGAATCGGCCAGCCTCGCGGAGGACGCGGAGCTGACCGTCGTGGAGTGCGTCTTCGATCGGCTCGATCGCGATCTTCATGCGTCAGCGAGAACCGCCTTCTCGCCGGTGAGGTTCTCCCATCGCTTGACGATGACGTCGCAGTACGAAGGCTCGATCTCCATGCCGAAGCAGCGGCGGTCGAGTTGTTCGGCGGCGATTAGCGTGGTGCCGGAGCCGAGAAAGGGGTCGAACACGGACTTCCTGGTCGTTGCCTGGAGTATGTCAGCAAGAAGCCCCACGGGCTTCGTGGTCGGATGCTTGAATGTGACGCCCGCGTCGATCCGGTGCTCCAAGACCGCCGACGGTCGTCCATCGCAAAGCAGCTTCTCGCCTCGGTTGTAGGCAAGGGCGACCTCAAAGGTCGGGGCGAACGACCCGGTCAGGTCCCCCATTGCTGCCGCCTTCTTCCAGACAAGCAGATTAGTCAGGTCGCCGATCTCCCGACCGACACGCAGCCACTCGTCGAGGCGTTGCCACGCACAGAAGAAGACGAACCAACCATTGCTAACTTGCATCGACGGGGCAATCCACTCGCTAAGGATTCTGTCGTCGTTCTCCAGTTTGTCAAACTTGTCCTTCCTGTAGTTGCTTTGGTAGCTGATCCCGTACGGTGGATCCGTGACGATCGCGTCCGCCATCTCCCCATCCATCAGCCGCTCGACGTCCTCGGCCTTCGTCGAGTCGCCGCAGAGCAGCCGATGCTTCCCGAGCAGCCAGAGGTCGCCCGGCTTCGTCACCGGATCGACCTTCTCCGGCACCTCGTCCTCGACGACCTCGACCGTCGCCTTCGGCACCAGTGCGTCGAGCTCCTTCTGATCGAAGTGCATCAGGTCGCGCGTCTCGTCGTCCAGGGAGTCGAGCAGCGAGACCAGCACCTCCTCGTCCCACTCGGCGAGCTCGGCCGTCCGGTTGTCGGCAATGCCGAACGCCGTCGCCTGAGTCGGCTCGAGCTCCGTGCGGACGATTGCGATCTCCTCCCAGCCGAGACGCTTCGCGGCCTCGAGCGTGCCGTTGCCGGCGATGACGACGCCGCGACGATCGACGACGATCGGCTTCTGCTGGCCGAACGCACGAAGGCTGTCGATGATCGCCTTCAGGTTTCGCTCGCCGTGCTTGCGAGCGTTCGCCGGATCCGGTGCGAGATCCGCGATCGGAACGAGTTCGGTATTCAATTGGCTCTCCTTTCGATGTGAGATCAGGGAACGATCGAATCAATTGCCGGCGGTCCCTCGAAGACGACGTCCTTGGGCAATGCGGTCGCAGCGATCAGCAGTCGAGCCGACGCTTCATCACGCGGGCGATGCTACAGAGCGAAGCCAACGGTTCCTCCACCTCCGGTTGGGTCAAGCGAGCCAACCGCTCCGATGTCTGATCCGTTGACTCCGGTGCCGTCAAGCGGCGACCCATCGAGTGGTGCAAAGTCTTCGGCACCATCGGTGACGGAAGTGAACAGGGGATCGCCACCGATGAGGTCTTCTCCGAGCGTGCCGGAGACATCCTCGTCGCCACTCGTGTTTCCATAGGAGTGGTTGTAGTAGGAATTTTTGACGTAGTTGACGCTGTTGGTCTTTATGCCGTAGCCACCATTGCCGACAAAGGTGCATCCGATCACGGCGTCCAAATCTCGACCCGCAGATGTGAACATCGACACGCCGTCTCCGCCGTTCCCGTAGAAAGTGCAGTTGATGATGTCGGCTCTTGCAGAATTTGAGTCGCAGAAGAAGCCATGCGAGCCGTTGTCGTAGACCGCGCACTGCTTGATCGTGCAGTCGGTTCGATTGATCCTCCACCCATACGTCGTGTTGTCGTGGAGAGACCCGCCGTGCCAGTCAACAAGACCTCGATTCGATGTCCCGTGGAATAGTCCGACGTTGTTCGAGAACGAGTTGCAGTCAAGGAAGTACCACCCTTGCTGAGACAGAATAGAAACGCCTGCGGCAGTCGCGTTCTTGAAGTCGCAGTTTCTGAAGTAGCAAAACCCGGATCCGGTGTTTGACCCGAGAACGGCGTCGGTCGCGTTGGAGTTGGCGTCGAAGACGACACCTCTGAACCGGATGTAGTCAGTGTCGGGAATGTTGATGACCGACGCGATTGATGCCGACGCTTGGATCGTGTAGCCGTCTTCGGAAGTCGTGCCGGTCGAGTTGTACGAAACGAAACGGATCATCGACGAGACCGTTCCGTTGTTGGTGTCGAAGTCAATCGGAGCGGAAACTGTCTCGGTTGCGGTCTTGCAGAGACGAACGACATCGCCAGCAACGGCGGTGTCTGCGGCCTTCTGCGTAGTAGCCCACGCAGCACCGAACGAGGTGCCAGCGTTTGCGTCAGAACCACCGGATGGATCAACGTAGTAGTCGGTCACTTCAGGATTCCTCGATCTTGACCTTGACCGTCACTCGCGTGACTGTTGCGATCGTGCCACCTGTGACAAACTCCAAGACATCGCCAGCCGAGAGTGTCGTTGTCCAACCCGAGAGGGTCGTGTCTCGGTTGTGCTGCGCCGACGAGATCGCGATCGTGCCGAGGAGCGTGGCCGATCCAAGTGAGCCAGCCGAAGGCGTGTACCTGTTGACGGTAATCGTGATCGAGCCGGAGGCGTCCGCGATGAGGCTGGCGGCGGTGATCACGCCCGACCGCTCGATCGGCACCAGAACGGATTCGTCAGAAGTAACGGTTGACCCCTGACCGTCGAAGGTCGCCCCAGCGTCTACGCGGAGGTCAATACGAGCGTCTGCGAAAGTGCCGCTCACGATGTCGGACGCTGCGTGCGTGTGACTAGCAGCCGCGAAGTCGCCCGTGTCCGACGCAGCAGCCGTACCCGCATCCGTGATGTCGGAAAGGGTATGGGTGTGCGTCGTTGACGCGAGGTTGATCGGAGTTGATCCCTTGTAGATAGGCATCTATCAGGCTCCCGGATCGGGCTGTCCCTCGAAGACAACGTCCTTCAGCAACGCAGCCGCAGCGATCAGGTTCTGGGCCGACGCAATCATAACGTCGATCTGGGCCTTGTCGAGATCCGTCACGGGTGCGACGTACTTGAACTCGGCCTCAAGGCCGCTCATGCCGCCGGTGATGCGGTCGAAGCCGCCTGCAATGTTGTGGAAGTGCTTGATGGTGTTCATAGCGTAAATCCGAGCGAGAAGACTTGTGTAAACGGAAGATCAGCCGGAAAACTATCGAACGATGCCGCGTTCAATCGGGCGACGGAACCATAGGTCTGCCATGTAAAATTAGTTGCTGTGAACGTACCAGCAGTAGTGGCAAACACCAAGTCGCTGCCGTTCGGCACATTTCCAATGAACGAATCTCTCGATGCGGAGTTTGCAAACAAAATCTGGACATTACCCGGCGTGTTACAACTCGATCCATACAGATACACGGTTCTGATGTTTGGAACCAACGGTGAACTTGTCACTGACGAAGTTTGGCTTCCGCAACTTGTCGCTGAGGCATTTGTGGATCCGCTCAACTCGTAATCAAATCCGGCCGCAACCGCCGGGATGAACTGGACGGTCGGCGGCGTCACTGCGTGTATTCCACGACAATTTCCAGATCCGCCGGGCTGCTGCTGCTGCTGACCTCGATGCTGAGCCGCTCGTTCTCGGTGACGGATGTGTTCGTCAGGCTGGCCGCTGATCCGCCAGTCGATGTCACGCTGATGGTTCCAATCGTGGTCGTGTCGGTGACGTTCTTCAGCGTAGCCGTGCAGGTGCCGCTGCTGGTCTTTGCGTAGAAGTTCGTGATGGTGCGGCCCTTCGCAACTCGACCGTCGATGATGTAGGTCTTGTCGGTCGGGGCCTCGATCAGCATGAGGTACGAGTCCTCGATTGCCGCACCTACCGTGGTGCCGCCAGAGACGACGTAGATGGTATTCGGATCAGGAGCAGAGATGTCGTCGTACTCGGCCTGCGTGAGCGTCACGACCGCATCGACGCTACCGGCGGGAACATCCGTCAACGTCGCAAGATCGACGAAGGGACTCGTAATCGGATCACTGAGGTCGGTGATGTCTGCGACCGTGTGCGTGTGAGACGCAGCCGCAAAGTCACCCGTATCCGAAGCCGCAGCCGTCCCGGCGTCACTGATCTTCGCCAGGGTCAGGGTCGGAATCTGTCCAGCCGTCAGCGGACCAGCCACCCAGTTGGCACCGTCGTAGTAGATGCCGGATCCAGAGCCGTAGATCGTCCCTGAGACGTTGCCCAGGTCGAAGAGGTCGATGTCCCCCGCATGCTGCGTGACACTGCTCGACGAGATGCGAGCGTCTGCAAACGTTCCGCTCGTGACCTTGGAGGCGGCCAGGTCCGGGATGCGGAGAATCGAGAAGATGCCCGAGGTGACATCGCCCGCGTCGTGCGTGTGCGAGGCAGTCGCGTAGGTTGCGGACAGGTCTGGGATGCGTGCCTCGTCAAAGGTCCCCGATGTGGTCTGCGAGGCCGGGAGGCTTGGGATGTCCGTCGCCGCCAGAGTGACGTTTCGCCAGATCGTGCCGGTGTAGTAGAGAACCTGCTTCGCCTGCGGCAACGAGATGTTGGTATCGGTCAGGGCGACGAGCGTTGACGCTCCAGCCGGTCCCGCTGGTCCCGGACTCGCGACCGTGACCGTGTTCGTCGTCTCGTTGATCGTGACGGTGTAGTTCGACTCGGTGATCGTGACCGTCATCGCGTCACCTCCGACTCGATGCGGAGCTCGCCCTTCAGGATCTTAGAGACGACGCCACTCGGCGAGACGAGCTCGAGATCGTAGACGCCGAGGAGCGGAGCGTCATAGGCCGCCGTCGTTGCGGCCGCGATCGTGATCAGCACGTTCGGATCGGAGTCGCTGAGCGTGATCTCGCTCGCATCGGTCAGAGCGAAGACGGTCGTGCTCGCAGCATGGCCGACGCGACACTGCATCCTCGCAGTGTAGGAGGTCAGATCGATCGTCGCACCGTTGGAGTCGGTCCAGTTGATCGAGAGCGAGAAGGTCGAGCCCTGCTCGATCGTGATCGTGTTTCCGACGAGGCTGAAGCTCATTGGTTTTCTTCCTGCTCCTCGAGGAGCCGTTGCTGTCGCGAGATGCGTTCGATGAAGATCGTCTGATCCTGCTCGATCTGCTGGCGAATGGGACCGTCGAACCGATCGATGATCTCCTTCCAGAATCGGAAGTCGCCCTGCTGCGCGGCCTTGATCGCCGCAACGGCCAACGCATCAAGGACCGATCGACCGTCCTCGGTCTCGGTCTTCTCGATCGCTCGCTCGAGTGCCCGCTTGAGGCTGAATCCCTTCGTGCCTTTCCGGCGTCCTGGTCCGGCCTTGTTGCCGGCAACAAAGAGTCCTCGAGCGTCTCGCTTGTATTCGTCCGGCTTCGGCTCGTCCGGCGTGCTGTCGTTTTGCTCGTCGCTCATTCTTCGGCCTCGCTTTCCTCCTCGTCGAACTCTGCGGGATCGTCGCAGAAGTGACCGTAGACGAACTCGGCGATGCCTCGCACGGTGTGGAGGTTGCCATCATGGACGGCGAAGGTCTCGGTCGTCCGCCGGCGACGTCGAGTCACCGCGATGATAATGCCGTCCGTTACTAGCTCCTCGTTGATTTCTCGGAGGAGCAGTGCCAGCCGTTCGCGATGCTCCTTCGATACGCTCATCGAGCCTCCGAGATTTCGACGCCGAGCGATCGGTAGTCGTCCGGCCTTGTTTGTCTTTCGATAGATAGTCGAAGCCACGCCGCGCCGATCGGCTTCGGCGGTGCTCCTAGCTCGATGTGCCAGCCGGAGAGCGGCGAGAATTCGTCCTTATATCCCGGCGTCGAGATGTGATGGACGTCCTCGATCCGGACCTTGCCGTGCCGCGTGAGCGTCGTCTTCGCGAGGCGGACGACCCAGGAATCGTGGGTGTGACCGCTCCAGATGATGTCGGCATCCGGGAGGTAGCTCTGCCGGCGTCGCGTGTTGAGGACGCCGTGCGTCATCGGTCCGCCGCCGCCGTTGCCGTGCGTGTAGTAGAGGATCCGGCTCAGGCTCTTCTCTTGATAGATCACGCGGAACCGGATGAATCCGGCATAGGTTCCGACCATCACCGGCGAGCCTACCGCTCGGAGCCGCTCGGCGGTTCGCTCGGTCAGGTCGGTCTCGTGTCGCTTGAGGATCGAGCCCTCGTGGTTTCCCGGTGACATGAAGAGCCAGCGGTCGGCGAACGGCTCATAGAACTCAGCGGCGCAGTCGACGAGCGAGTCGAGGTATCGGCCCTCTCGCTGCTCCGGCCGGCAGGCGTCGGTCGAGGCTCGCTTGTCCCACTTGCCCTGCATCGCACAATGCAGGTCGCCGATGTCGAGGATGCCGGCGTCTCGCTCCTGAGCCTCGATGAGGTGCGTGAGCTCGAGCCGCTGGTCGGCGTGTGCGTTGTCGTGATGCCGGTCAGAGGAGAGGAGGAAGTCGGCGTGCCAGTCCGGCGACTCGGCCTCCATCGTGATCAGGTAGCAGCCCGGCGACGTCCGCTCGATTTCCCATCTCGGCATCGGATTCCCTCGGAATTTTCAACGGGGTCTCGGAGGCCGGAGGATCGCCTCTCAGGCGTCCGTCGGTGGCTCCGAGGCGTCCGGTCGCCGAACTGCCGCGACGACCTCCATGGTGGCTTCTGCGAGCTGCTTGCCCTTCTCGAGTCCGGCTCGGTACGAGGCCTCCTTCTCGAGCCGCTCGCGGTTGGCGTCGCCCGGTCGGCGAAGGAAAAGGCCTCCGAGGCCGGCGAGACCGGCGGAGATCAGAGCACCACCCGGGAGCGTCGAGGCGGCGTCCTGGCCGATCTTCAAGCCGGTCTCGGAGAGCGATCGGAGCAGGCCAGCGACCTCGGCTCCCTTGTCGATGTTCTTCGCGAACTTGGCGGACTCGCGATCGACGTACGCCTGCCAGTCGTCCCAGGCGGCCGGCGACTCGCTGTAGCTGATGCGGTCCTCGGACTCGATCGCGGCGGCGACGTCCTTCGGCACGTCGACCTTGACGAGGTCTTCGAGTTGGCATCCTTGGATCGCGAACGCGAGCAGCATGACGCCGATAGAGGCGACGAGGAGCGTCGAGGCTCGGCGGTTCTTCTTCAGCTCTTCGATCATCGGTTGATTTCCAAGCGGGCGAGTCGATCGCGGAGATCGTCGAGTCGGCGGTCCTGCTCGCGGTTCGCCATCGTGGACTCGATCGAGGTCTTCGCGAGTTCGGAGGCGATGTCCTTCAGCTCGGAGATCTCGACGGTGTTCTGGTCGAGCATCGCGTCCTTGCGGCCGACGGCGAGGAAGAGGCCAGCCACGCCGACGATGAGCGTCGCAAGCTGGAAGAACTGGATCACGACGCCGAGGTTCGCTTTGTGGTTGTCGCTCATCGGAGAAGTCGTCTCACTTCGGAACGTAGCATGGAAATCAGCTCCTCCCGCGAGCTGTCGCGGAAAGAGTCGAAAAGTGGGGCGGACTCCTCCTCGGCGAGGATGTCGTCGATCGCCTCGCCTTCGCCGATCCGGCGGACGATGGTTCGAAGGTCGGGGTGTACGGCGGCCAGCAGATCTTCCCAGTCGGTGACCTGATGCGGCGGTGGTTCGCGTTGGCGTGCCGGCGTGTCGAGCTTGCTCGAGTCGATCCAGCCGATCGGGGTCTTCTTCTTGCCGGCGGCGGTGAGGAGGCGGTACTGCACGCGAGAGAAGAGGAATTTCGAGAGGCATGTGGCAGCGGTGCCTCTGGAAGGATCGAACTTCGCTCGGAGCAGTCGCTCGCCCTCGAGGAGTGCGGCACTCAAGACTTCGGCGTGCGAGAACTCGGCGAGGTGCTTGGCGGATCGCCATCGGACGACGAGGTTGGTGATGAATCCTTGATGGTCCCAGACGTCACGAGAGCGGCGGAGAGCTTCGCGACTAGTCGAGGCAGATCCTTTGCCCGGAGTTGAAGAGTCCATTCGCCGCGATCCTCCCGGAGTGCGACGACCGGCAGATCGTTCGCGAGGCAGTCTCGTTCGGCCTGCTCCAGGAATCGGAGCGAGGCGATCTTTGCGTATCTCTTGACCTCCCAATGAACGCCAGGGATGGCCGAGGTTATATCAGCATGTCCCTCGGTGCCGCAATACTGCTGCGAGCGTCGAGCCTCGATTCCAAGGTCGCGGAGGAGAGCCGCGAACTCGAGCTCTCCTCGCTTTCCCTTCTGTCGGCTGTTGGTCATGTTCAGTCCGTGCATGAACAAGGCATGGTCGATCCGTCGTCATCAAAGAGGCGACCTTGAATCGTGACCTGCGTGACGAGGTTTTCATACGAAGGTCGATCGAGTCGAAAATTGATCCCGAGTTCTTTCTCGATCTCAACCCACCATCGCAACGCATCAGGCTCCTCTTCGGCGACCATTTCAATGCGGCCGCGACTTTTGAGGAAGCATCCGACGCAGTTCCCTTTCCATCGTGGAATCTCGAGCCGAAACTCTTGATCTTCCCAGAATCGCTCGACGTCTTCCAAGGTGTGTCCGGCTTCGTACATCGGACAGACGGGCGTCTCGCATGCATAGTCGCCTTTGATGCGAAGAGCTCGACGCGGTTCATCTGCTCTCAGTCCGATCGCGTTGTCCCACTCCTCCCATCCGAGGGACTTCAGGTAGTGGATCATCGCTCGCATCTTCAGGTTCGAGGTACATATTCTGGCGACAGGAGTTGGCAGGCAGTTCTTCGACCTCACAAGATCGGAGAACGGTTCGCCTCGTCTGGATGCGGTCTCATAGTTGACGACCTTGAAACGAGTACCCTCCTGATATTCAAGCCACACGATGCCGACATTCCATCGCTCGTCGATCTCCTTCACGAAGTCGAGCGTTTTCTCGTGCTCGAGTCCCGTGTTCGCGAAAAGCACTGCGGACTCATTCGGCAATTTGAAGTCGTAGGCCTCGAGAATTCTGTAGAGCATGAAGCCGCTGCTCGCTCCTCCGGAAAAGGCGATTGAAAAGGGAGGCTCCATGAGATAAGGGTTTCGGCTATTCGTCATTGTTGCCCCACATCTTCTGCCATCCGGCCGGCGAGATCCCGGAGATCAGGAACTCGCGGAGGTCGCGATCATCCTTGATCGACTCGAAGGCATCGATCGATCGGTTCGGATTGAGGCAGTACCGGAAGAGTTCCGTCCTAGGCAGGATGATCCGGATGATCTGATCGGTGACGACGCATCGACCGATGAGCGTGAACGTCTCGTCGTCGCGGTACTCGGTGAGCATCTTTCCTCCTCGTATGCCGTCGATGGATCGAGGTATCTCTGTGGCTGTCATTCCTCGTCTTCCTTTCTGAGCAGGTCGGCGTCGACGGTCTCCACGATCCGCCGGCATTGGGTGGGCGTCAGGTTCTTGTAGCAGACCATCGCGAGCGAGTGGTAGTAGGCGAGGCGTCCGAAGTCAGACGCCGCTCGCTGGTTCTGCATCTTGAGCTTCCAATCCTTGAGTGCCTTCGCGTAGGTCCACTGATATTCGGTCACTGCTTGCTCCTTGCTTTGTCTCGTGTTCGCATCAGCCTCTCGATCCGCTCGATGCGAGCGTCCTTGATGATGCTCTCGTAGAAGTCGCCGGCCTTCTCGCCATCGAGCGAGATGAGATCGTGACGCGTCTCGTCCGGCATGTTCCGGTAGTGCTCGCGATAGAGCGAGATCGTCGTGGTTGAGATTTCCAGGAGTTCGGCGAGCTCGATGTGATCGAAGCCTTTCAGGTAGAGCGTGCCGCAGATCATCGCCATGCAGTCGGCTCGATCTTCCGGCTCGCCATACTTGACATCGCTCTGAACTCGTCGCCGGCGTTGTTCGCCTTCGGCGCAGAGGAGGATCTGCTTCCGCGTGTTGTCCGGGTTCTTATTCCAGAAGTACGGCGTGAGCTCGTAGAACCGGCACCATCGTTGAACGGCGGCATCCGCGATCTGATGTCGTGTTCGCTTCTTCATGCGTTGAGTTCCTCATCGGCCGCGATCAACATCCCGGAGTAGAACGGCGACCATTCGGCTCGGTCGTTCGTATAACCCCGGAAGGCGATGAATCGTTTCGCCATGAGGTCGCGAGCAGCGGTGATTCGATTCTCCGGCCATCGCTCGATCGTTGCCATCCTCTTCTCGTGGTCCTGCTCGATCTCGAGGCGTTCGGTCGTGAGCTTGCTCCTGTTGGCTTTGATCTGTCGGTCGGTCAGGTGCCGGTTCTTGAAATCGCGGTAGAGCTTGGCGATCGCCAGGAACTCCGGCTCCTTCCATCGCGAGGAGCGAGCGTGCTCGATGATCGCCTCGCGGAGTGATCGATGATCGACGAAGCCGGCACCGATCGTGGAGTTCGGTCGGTCGTAGGCCAGGAACCAGACGTGCCGGATCGTCTCGGCGGTCGGCTCCCAGGACGGCCAGAGCTGCCGGAGGAGTCGCCAGTTCTCATCCCAGCTCGGCACGGGCTCGCCGGATCTCGTCATCGATTCGGGCTTCGCGGACGTCGTGATCGGTCGGTCCGTTGTCGTCATCGTTCCATCGCTCCTGTCTGAAATAGGTCAGCCCCATCGGGCAGAATTTGAGTTCGGTGCCCCCGGTCCGGATCCGCTCGATCATCCGGCGGACGTCGGCCTCGACCGCTTGGCGGATTCTGTCGGACGCCTCCGCCGGCGTGATCCGGTCGCGCTTCGCAGCGTCTCGGATCGATCGTGCGATGATCGGCAGCGCGCTACGCTTACCGGACTTTCGGCCAGCGAGGTACGCATTCCAGACGTCCTCGGCCATCTTTTCGACGGATGCTGTCAGAGGCCGGAGGATCCCGTCTGCGGCATTTTCCGGTCTAGACGAGTCCTCGTCCATCGAGACGCGAGGAACGCCCTGTGGGGCGTCCTCGTGGCTCTGGATGAACACTAGTGCGCGCGCCGACTGATTTATGTCCGATTTTGGTTCTCCCGTAATCGGCGCAGCGCAAGCGGAGCCGGAGGAGGTAGAGGAGGAGGTGGAGGTATAGGTAGTCTCGACTGTAGTGGGGACTGTAGTCGGGACTGTAGTGGGCCTCCGGTACTCCGCCGCGAACCGCAATTTCTGCCGCTTCAGGGTCGCCGAGACGTACCTCGGAGCGTGCTCCGGCCAGTCGTGGACGAGCAGTCGAGCGGCGGATTCTGTCGGATCAAGGAGGCGACATCGGACGAGGGCGGCAACCAGATCCTCGGCTTCGCCGGGCCACTCGAGGGCGGCCGCGATCTCCTCGTCATCGTGCCGGCCGATCTCTCCCGTCGGTGCGTGCTTGGCGGTGAATCGCCAGAGCAGGCCGGCGAGGCCGAGGGCGTGCGGCCAAGGGATCCCGAGGACGACGGCGAGCCGCCGAATCTTCGGGGATGTAAACGCTCCGTCTAGCATGCGAGCTCCTTCCAGAGCGTGACGAACGCACGCTCCGCTTGCTGCGAGACTACCGCGTTCCCGAGAGCTCGGAGGCGGTCCACCCGATCGGGAAGCCCATGAGCATCTCGACCCAGTCCGGATTGAGTTGTCCGGGGTGGCTCGTCGGGTCCCTGGGCGCAGCCCGGCCGAGATGGCCATTGGTGGGCACGTCCGCCGTCGCATCCCCGTCCTTGTGATCTCGAGCCATCGGCGTCGGCCATGCTCTGATCTCCGGATGGTTGCCGAGCATCTTCTGCATCTTCCCGCCGGGTAGTCCTGCATGGTCCTCGTTCGCGGTTGGCGTCGGCCATTGCTTCACCGCATGGCATAGCATGACCTGCTTCCCTCTCGCCGCTCGGTCCTGATTCGTGTCCGACTTCGCCTCGCTCGTCTGCGGCGTCGGCCAGGACGAGACCGCGTTCTGTAGGTTCTTCCCAGTCGCTCGGCTCTCCGGATCCGGTCCACCCGTTGACGCTCGAGGCGTCGGCCATGCGGGAAGCTTTCCCTGCGGCTTCGCAATGTCCCTGCCGAGGATCGCATCGGCTTCCTCCTTCGGCATCCCAAGATCGACGGCCTTCCGAAGCATCCTCACATTTCCCTCGTGCGGTCGCATCGTGCAATCCGGCGTCGGCCAGAATGCTCGACACCCGGCATGCTTCGTCATCGATGGACTCGTCTGGTTCGCCGTGCTTGTCGGAGTCGGCCAGCCCGAGGATGAAGACTCGCTCTCGTCGATGTGGCGCGCCGACTTCCTCCGCTGTAAACAGTCCGAACGCGCTGCGGAAACCGCAGCCCGCCAAGTCTTGAAGGACGCGATCGAGGCCGAGCGACATATGACCGGCGACGTTCTCGAAGAAGACGCCGCGAGGTCGAAGAGTTCTGATGAGCTCGAGGATGACCGGCCACAGATGACGAGGGTCATCTTCTCCCAGTCGCTTCCCTGCGTGGCTGAAAGGTTGGCACGGATAGCCTCCGGTGATCCAGTCCACTCGAGGGAGTTCATGCGAGGGTAGTTCTCGCAGATCTCCGAGCCAGATAGGAGCGTCGTCCATCCTCCCTTCCGCAATCGCCTTTCCCAAGATCGCGACGGCGAAGGCTTCCCTCTCCACCATGCAGACCGTGCGAGGCTCTCGGCCAACCGCTCGGAGTCCTGCATGCAGTCCGAGGTCGAGTCCGCCGATGCCCGTGCATAGGCTGAGAATCTGATCCACATTCGAATCCTTTCAGAAAACCGCCGCCTCACCGTGCGCAAGGAGCGAAGGCACGGGAGGCGGCAGCCGTTGGGGGTGTGGTCTGTCGGCGGTCGCTCCTCCGCCGCGACCATTCTAGCACGATGCGTAGAGGGTCGCCACCCTTCCGGAGTGCGGATCCCGGCGGACGCCGATCGACACGACGCGACCCTGCCGGATCAGGTTCGCCATCCGCTTATGCGTCCTGGTCGTCGGTCCGATCTTGCCGGCGGACTCGAGCTCGTGCTGGATCTCGCCAGCCGTCATCGGTCCAAGTCCTCGAAGGCTCTCGACGATCATCCGCTCGAGGCCGGCGATCTTGAGCTTGACCGAGTCGGCCGCCGCTCGCGACGTCCAGGGATCCGAGATGCGATGCAGTGGTTCCATCGTTCTCCTTTCTTCCTTCAGACACTGACCGGCTTCAGGAAATCTTCCAAGCAAGAGCGAGAGATATATTGCTGTCCAGCCGCAATCACTCCTTCCAGCCTGCCTTCCTTGACCCACCTATAGATCGTTGTCCGATGAATCGACTTCGGCAGACGACTATTCGCGAAAGCCAATGCATCTGCCATAGTCATCCATTCGTTTTTGTCCGGCCATTTTGCTGCTTGCTTCTTCGGCATTGTTGGTTCCTTCCTTTCTTGATTCAGAACGGGATGTCGTCGTCGGCGAGCGGAGCCCGGACGTTCGTCGCCTCGGCCTTCTTCTTGATCCGAGCGGCCGCGATCTCGGCAGAGATCTCGTCGTCGGTCTGGTGCCAGTTCTCCTCGGTCCGCTGCTTCGACGCCGGCGTGCGGCTCGGCTGCTTGTCGAGGCGTCGGACTTCCTCGATGCCGTACTGACCGACCTCGACGAGAACGGCTCGATCCTTCCAGTCGAGCGGATTGAACATCGAGAAGCCCTCCTTGTCCTTCGCTCGGTACTGCTCGAGAGCGTCGTCGCCGAGAGCCTCGGCCAGCTGCCGATACTTCCAGAGGTTGCCCTTCTTGCCGTTCTCCGGATGCGAGATCCACATCGTCGATCCGACGAAGGTCGCCTCGGTCTCGCCGACGAACTCGACGAGATCCTTCGTGCCGTTCTTCGTCTGTCGATCCTCGAACCATGCCGAGATCCGCATCGTGTACTCGCCTGGCTCGGCGGACGGGATGCCCTCGTTTCGATCCACTTCTGCTTCTGGTCTGAATCTCATTGGTCGCTTCCTTCCTTTCCATCGAAGAGTTCACGGACGGAGGTCGGATCGACGAACACGCGTCCGCCGATCTTCCGTCCCAGGATCTTCCCACCATCGAGCCAGTCGCGAACCGTCGCGAGGCTCGGCTTCCAGCCGCATCGCTGCTCGACGAGCTCAGGCACGTCGGCGATCGGCATCATCAGCCCTTCAGCCATGCCACCATCCTTTCGAGTTGATCGGTCGTCAGTTCGGCGAGGTCATCGACTCCCGCCTTCGCGAGTGCCTTCGCCTCGATCGCGTCGGCGTCCTCACGAGCGTTGAGCAGGTCGCGGAGTTCGTCGAGGAGGATCTTCGCCATGTCGGTTTCCGTCTTCGCCGGCGGATCGACTCGAGGGATCTCGGTCTCGCCGTGCTGCTCGACGTATACCGGAGCGGCTCCGAGTGCGTCCGGGCAGTGCTCGCGGTAGCCGGCGGAGATCGCTCGAGCGAAGAGCATCGCTCGCGGGTACTTCTTCCAGTTCTGGCCGCCGAGGCCGGCTCGCCTCGCGTCGTTCATCGTGAACACCGTCGATCCGATCACGCTCGGCCGGCCGTCTCGATCTCGCTGCGAGAGGTCGAAGAAGGTGATCACGCAAGCCTCGTCGTCGGTCTCGGCTCGGTAGTCGTACTTTCCGGATCGCTTGATCGCGGCCGCCATCGTGTTGGCAGCGAGGACGGCCTTGCCCTGGATCAGGTGTAGGCCGTTCATCGAGTCGTACGGCGTGAGGCCGAGTCCCTGACCGACGATCAGCTTCGCGGCACACTGAGCGGCGTCTCGAGCCTCCGGGAACATCCCGGACTTCGCGAAGACGTCCGCGATGCGGAAGAGATCCTGCCCTTCGTGGGCGACGATTGCAGTGGTCATTCTGCTCCTTTCGAGAGGTTGCCGAGGCCGCCGGCGGTGGATTCAACCGGCGACCTCGGCTGGGTCAGTCTCAGGCCGAGAGAGCCTTGATCGCGTTCAGGATCTTCCAGTTCCGGTTTCCGACCGGACCGTCCCATTCGGCGAGGCCGATCGTCACTCGGAGGGCTTTCTCGTAGCCGTATCGGTAGATCCGGTCCTCGGCGTCGAGCTGGATCTCTTCGGCTTCGGTCTTCTTGGTTTGCTCGGTCGTGGTCATGGCTGGCTCCTTGTTCTGGTCGTCGTCGGCTCCGTGCCTTCGACGCCCCCAATCATACCGAAAGATCGGAGGACGTCCAGCCTCTTAGGAGGAAATCCTGAAAGATTCTGAGAAATCGACAATCCTCCGGGATTCTCAGGGAAAGTACTGGACGCTCGGCGGGATCCACCCGATGATGGTCTCGTCGGGCATGGGGCTCGACCGAAAGGAGCAACCGATGGAACCGATCTGGACTGAGAGCGACGGCTGGGAGAGCGGCGAGACGATCTGCGGGATCTGGCGGACCGAAGAAGGGAATTACCTCGCCTGCACCTACTCGGTCTTTTCGTGCACGCGGAAGACCTTCAAGACGCTGCGATTCGCAGTGCGATGGATGGAGGCGAGAGGATTCGCGCCGAAGATCGACCTCTTCGAGCAAGCCTGACCAACGACACGAAAGGAGCACACGATGCACAAGAACAACTGGGACATCAGCCGGGAGAGGGACGAGGCCGAAGCCTTCGCCGAGAAGTGCGATCGCTTCCGGGAGCTGGAACCGCTGCCGCCGGCGAAGGCGATCGACGACCAGATCCTCGAGCACATCGTCCAGATCGCGACCGAGCAGGATCGCCTCCAACGGATGCAGCGATTGCTCGCCGGCATTTGGGGGAGCCGAGCGAAGAGCGACGTCGACAACGATTGGAGAACCGGAGCCGGCCGCCTCTTCCCGAAGCCCTGGGATCAGATGACGCTCGAGGAGCGAGTCGATGTCGCCGAGAAGGTCGCCGAGGAGTGGGAGACCTATCGATGATCGACGACGCCATCATTGAACACATCGTGGTCCCGGCCGCGACCAAGGAACTCGGAGCCTACATCTACGTCGGGACGATCTTCGCGATCATGTTCGTCTCGTATCACCTCACCAACCGCGTCGAGGATCGCCTCGTCGCACGCAAGGAGCGACGCCGATGAAGTATCAAGACACCCTGCACCGGATCCTGACCGACAAGGCTCGACGGCTCTGGGCTGCGGCTTGCAAGCTCGATGGCTACGATCCGGACGACCTCTACGTCAAGCTCCGTCCAGGGAACAAGCACGTCCGCGAGCTTGACCGTATCATCCTTGAGGGAGCGAAGCTCGGATATCGCATCAGGGTCAGGTGAGAGACCACTCCTTCCGTTCGCCGCCGGTCGGGCTCACGCTCGGCCGGCGGTTTTCTCATGCGAGGAAATAGGATGAATCAAAATCCAATTTTGAATCGCCCTAGTGACGAGATGCCATGCCGGAAGTCTGAAGACCGACGATCCATCACAACGAAAGAGACCTCGGCCTCCTCACCGCCGCAAGGACGGGAGAAGATCCGAGGTCGGACCGACGTTCTCACGCCGGCGAGGTTCAGGAGATGTAGGTCGCGTCCGCCAGAGTCGGAGAGGTCGACGACGGCAGCACGAGACCGAGCGACGCCATGTCGTAGAACCGATCGAACTCGAGAGCGATCTCGCCATCGCCGGCGGTGCAGTTGTTCGTCACGCTTGCGGTGAACGTGTCCTCGATCGCGAAGTCGGTGCCGCCTCGCACGATCTGATAGCCGAGGCCGCCGGCCTGAAGTCGAGGCATCTCGGCGATGACGAGCTCGTCGACGTAGACCTGCGAGGTGTTCGCCTGGTTGCCGCTGAAGCGGAGATCGATCACGCAGCCCTTCGGGATCGAGACCGGCGAGAAGACGACCGCCGAGAAGAGTTGATAGCTCGTCGTCATCGAGGCCGAGGTGATCGTAAGCTGCATCGCTCGACCGATGATCGAGTCGTGAAGGATCGTGCCGCCAGAAGTCCGGACCGAGATCACAAGGCTCGAGGTCGGTGCTGCCGTCGCATATCGAACCGCCGCCGTGATCGTGTACGGTCTGTCCGGGTTGATCCGTCCCACCGTGCCGATCGTCGTGTTGAGTCCCTGCTTGATGTTCGGATTCGTCGAACCGTCGCCGATAAACGCGAGAGCCTTCGATCCAGTGTAAGCCGTCGTCGTGTCGTCAATGTGCGTACCGGCCGAGCCCGTGACGATCGTCCAGTTGTCCGGAGCGTTCGATGTGAAGTCTTCGAAATCGGAATTCGTGCAGACGTTGACGCTCGGTGTCCGGCCGCCATCGACTCGAGCCGAGGCCGCCGTGATCGTGCCGCGAGTGCCAGAGCCCTTCGGCCATTCGTCATCGAGACGAGGGACCGATCGCTGTCCATCGATCCGGAAGAGCTCGGATCCGGCTTGGACATTCGTCGAGGTCGAGTCGCGAATGCACGTCGCTCGCACCGTCTCGGTTCTGATCGACGGGAAGTCGAAGACCTCCGAGGTCGAGAGGTTCCGGAGCGGAGCCATGTCCGAGAGCAGCATGATCCCGGTCCCGACGTTCGATCCGCCGGCGGTGCCCTTGTTGCTCGCCGGCAACGTGACGTAGCCGCTCGAGGGACGATCGACGGTCTGGCTCGCGCTCGCGAGCTGCCGGATGAGTTCCTCGATCGCAGGACCGACGCCTCGATTCGGAAGGGTCGTGTCGGCATCCATCATCTCGACGAGCGTCTTCGTCGCGTCGGTCGAGATGTCCGAGACGATGCCGCCAGCCTCGTCGATCCTCCGGTCGATCCTGGAAGTCAGAGCGGCGACGAGGTCTCGAGTCGAGTCGGAGTAATCCGACATCGTGTCTTCGAACTCGGTCCGAAGATTCGCCTGATGCGTGCGGACGGTCTTCGCGAAATCGAAGAGACGACCGACCCGAGCGAGGAGCGTGGTGTATGCGACGGCCATGGCTAGTCCTTATTCGGAAAGAGTCGATTCAGCTTCGCACGCCGGCGACCACATCCGCAGTCCCTGCCGGTCGCCTTCTTGATCTTGTCGGCGATCTTGTCGCCGCCAATCGTCGCCGCAACGCGATGGACGACATCGCCGAGCCCTCGAGTCGGACCGGAGTACATTGAGCAGGCTCCGCAGTCCTCATCGGTCGGCTTGCCGGCGTACTGGCCGAGCGAGCAGACGGTGCCCATCTTGTACGCGCATTCGCTCATGGAGTCGTGTCGAACGCCGGGAGGAAAACAAAGGATCTGGTGTGGGTGCTGACGCGCTGGATGTCTGAAGTCTGCGGACCGATCGAGTCATTGAACTCGTATCGCGTCGTGTACGGCCGGCGAAAGTCGCAGTCGATCGGAGGATCGCCGATCGCGAAGCCGTAGTCATCGATGAAGTTCTGATTCTCGTCCGTGCTGAAGTCGGTGATGCCGTAGCCGAAGAGATAAGAAGCGGACTCGCCGGTCGGCTGATCGTCGATCTCGCATCCGTCCTGCGTCTGATTGACCTTGAACCGTTGCACGAAGACCTGATCAGGAGGACGAACGGAGCCGGTTCCGAAGGGATCGCCATCGTATGCGTCGCAGTCGGTCATGACTTCGTACTCGGTTGGGATCACGCTGGCCAATCGGACCGAGACATCGAGGTAGCAAGTGTCGCCCTCGAGCCCTTCGAAGGCATGCAGGCAGGTATCGGATCCTGGAACGTTTGGCGGATTGTGGACGACGAGCGTGACGATCGGCGTGATCGACGTTCCTCCGGTTTCCGTCCTCGTCAGAGAGCAGATCGGATCGTTGAGCTTCTGGAATGTGCAGACCTTCTCGTAGCCGAGTCGAGCGAGCGACCAGGAAACCGAGATCGCCTGCGTGATGTCCGGCTCGTAGACGTCCCAGACGATCACGCCATTGGCGACCGCCGTCTGCGTCGTCGTCGTAGACTCGACGAATCCTCGATAGCTCGGCGAACCTACAAAAGATTCGTACTTTGACCGCTCTTCGGTCAGCCGTTGAGCAAGGATCGAGATGTCGATCTTCAGATATCGATCGGTGTCCGAGCAGACGTTGCACGGGAACTCGCCGCCGCCGCCGCCGTCACCATCGCCTCGATCGCAGCAGCAGACCGCGTAGTACATCAGCCGGTCGTGGCACGCGAAAGAATGCCACGCTCCTCGTCGGCGAATTGCACCTCGCCGCAGACGACGTCGAAGCGCGGAAGCCCGGTGATGTAGTGGAACGGCGCAGCGTCGCCGGCGATTGCGGTCGAGTACTCGACGACCGTGTTCGCATCAAGCGGACGCGGGATCAGTTGCGTACCTTCCGGCACGGCTGGCGCGTTGAGATTATGCAGGCTGAAGTCGTGGAGCGCGAATGGTCCTCGCTTCTCAAGGTAGACCTCGCCCTGATCCGATCCGAAGACGAGCTCGCTCGCCTGATAGACGTAGAGCGGAGCGTTCAGAAAGGAGCCGCCGCCAGCCGCACGAATCTCGATCGCATCCGATTCGCCGACCGAGTCGATGATCGCGATGTTCCGATTTGAGTGGATCGGTAAAAGGAGGAACGACCGCACGCCATCCTGCCGGCGATACGGGATCAAGAATGCAAAGCCTTCGTCGAATCGCGAGTCGATCGAGATCGCGTAGGAATCTCCGTCAGCCTTTCCTTCGCGGAACGTCGCTCCGGCCTCGATCTCTTCACGATCCGGATCATCCTCGAGCACGATCGAGTCGGGGTCGGCCGTGTCAGCACCTCGAATAATGATCGCCTTCCAGGAGTATCGGTCGGCGTTTTCGCCATCACCGCGTCGAGCGTAGACCGGCAGCAGTGCCGACATCGCGTAGCCCGGCGAGTCGACCGTCGATGATTGTCGCTCGATGATCGGCAAGACCGCATCGAGACGACGCATCATCTCGTTGATCTGCTCGAAGCCGAGAGGTCCGAGGTTGCCGGAATGAAAACGAGGGAGATCCATCAGTCGGCTCGGTCGTAGAAGACTCGTCCGTAGAAAGTGACAATGATCGCGGATCCAGCAGACGCGCCGACCTGAAGCTCATCGCCCGGGTTCATGTAGATTTTCGTGTCAAGCTTCGTGAAGGTCTTCGCGTTGATGGTGTAATCGTGAAGCAGACAGAAATCATCGATTGAACTTGTATCACCTGCGGGGAGATGATGAAGATCGACGCTTCGATTGCTCGTGTCCTTGTTCGTGATCCAGATCTGGTCGATGATGATCCGCTCGTTTTCGTACGCGCGAACGGCAGCGCGATCAACAGCCGTGAGCGTGCCGATATTCCATCGACGGTGGTTCATGCCGAGAGCATCCGGTACTGGAGATCGACCGCTGCGGTGTTCGCCTTCGCATAGATCGCAGACGATGCCAGTCGACCGATCGCATACTCGCCAGGCAGGAGCTTGAGGAACGCAATGAACGATCCGGTATCGTCGAGTCCGACCTCGACGTAGTTCGTCGCGTCAAGATTGCGGAAGAAGAAGAGACCGCCGTCGCCGGCATTTGCAGTCGGCAGAGCCTCGTGCGTTGCCGTCCCGATGTCCTGCACGCCGCCATCGCCGACATCGGACGCGAGATCGATCTGGATCGAGCCCGGATTGATCTGCTCGTTGAAGAATCCGGAGCGGATCACGATCGAGCCGTTGAAGGTGACTTCGTTAGCCATCGGTGTCTCAGAAGTTCGAGGAGATGCCGTTCAGATCAAGGAGATCCGAGAACGGCTGGACAAAGTAGACCTGCTCCGCATGCAGACCGGAAGCATCAAGTCTCGGCGTGCCATCCGGGAACTCGATCAGCGGCTGCTGCTGGAGATGATAGAGGCTGTCCTGCGTGAAGCGATGCGAGACCTGATAGACGTTCAGTCCGGTCCGTCGCACGGAGACGCCGTTGTAGAGGACCGAGCCGACCGCAGCACCGAGGAACGGCGCACTATTGCGAGCGAACTGGAACGTCGAGTAGACGCCATAATTCGGCTCGTTCACCGTTTCGGTCAGAGTCAGTTCCTGGATGCGTCGCTGCACGCTGGTTGGGTTGCCGGCCGCGTCGATCGGCTTTCCGCCGATGTCGACATTTGGCTCCGGCGTGCCTTCCGCAGGGATGTCGGGCTTCAGACGCCAAGCGAGCACGAACTCGGATCGGATCTCCGACGAGAGCTCGACATAACTGACCTCATTCGGGAGAACGTCCGGAGGGATGACCTCCGGATAGTCCGGGAAGCCTCGACTGATGACCTCGTATTGCCAGTCGATCCGCCAGAGATCGGCGTGCCCGGAGACCTTCGTGATCGTGAAGTCGCGAGCGATGAGGCCCGGGAACTCCGGATGCGAGTCGCCGGCACGAGGGACGACGACGCTTCCGACCGTCGTGCCAAGCGTTGCGAAGACGTCCGAGGCATTCGAATAGCCCGAGGCGTGGAAGATCCTCGAGCCGGTGCCGCGACCGCCGCTCGTCTGGATCGTCCTCGAATCGATGAACTCGATGATCTCAGGCAAGGCTGAATCCTCCGGCCATCATCGCCGTATTCTGGACGATCTGAGCGAGGAAGTCTCGTGACTGCTGCGAGATCTTCGTCAGGAGCTTCGCCTCGTTGACCTGCGCCGAGACGGCCGTCGTGAAGGATCCGCCGGCAGTCGCGAAGGTCGAGGTCGCTCCGGCGACTTGGGCTTCGGCTTCCTGCCGTGCCTTGGCGATCTCCTCCTCGAGCTTGAGTCGAGCGTTGACGAATGCGAGCTGCTCCTCCTGCGCCTTCTTCTGAGCAGCGGCTTCCTCCTCTCGCTTCTTCCGAGCACGTTCCTCGAGCTCCATGATCTGCTTCTGATGCTCTTCGGCCGCCGCGTCGATCTCCGCTTGTCGCTCGGCGATCTTGGCATCGCGTGCCGCAGCTTCCGCCGCTGCCGCCTCGTCTCGCAGTTTGCGACGCTCAAGCTCGACGACCTGCGACTTCATCGCCGCCTCTTGCTCGACCGCCTTGTTCGATGCGTACTTCAGCTCTCGAATCTTGTTGAGGAGTCGAACTTCCTCCTCATAGTCAAGATGCTGTTTCTCGATTGCCTCGGCTCGTGCGTTCGCCTCATCCTCGATCGCCTGAAGCTTCTGCTTCTTCTCGAGTTCGATCAACTCAAGTCGGCGATCATAGGTCTCCTCGGCGATCTCGTACTCGGTGAAACCGGAGAGCCGGAACACCTGCTCCTGCGCTGCGAGCTCGCTCGTAATCGCCGAGACTGCATCCGAGACGGCCTTCGCCTGAAGCTCGATCTCCGCGAGACGAGCGCGGAACAACTGCGACGTTCCGCTTGCATACTCAAGAGCCTCACCGAACTCCTGCCCTGCCGTGATGAGCGGACCGAAGATCGGAAGGCTTGCGAGCATCTGATCGACGCCTTCCATGTCGCCGGCGAAGGCTCTCGCAGACGCTCCGGCGATCTTGAAGGCAGTCTCACCGAGGAAAAGACCAGCTCCGACCTTGCCGATCGTGCCGAGCAGGTTCTCGAATGACTGCTGAGCGGATCCCGTATCTTTGTCGATGTTGCTCGTCGTCTTATCGACAGCCTGCTCGGCTTTCCGCAGACCGGCTTCGAGCTTGTTCGTATTTGCGAAGACGTCGAGCTCAAGTTGGAAGTCAGCCATGCATCCGCCTCATTTGCTGCTCGACGTAGGCTCGATGGTCTACGGGACCGCCGCCGGCGTCTCCGGCCTGCCTCTTGAGATAGTCGAAGATCTGCCGCAGGTAGCCGTTGAACTCGTCGATCGGTAGCGACATCGGATTGCCGACTCCCGGCAGATGCCTCGCGATGATCGCAGCCTCGGCGATCCAGTCGCGGGCAGAGTCTACGCCTTTCCCTCGGCCCCACCTTCCGCCGACTCGTCGAGGTTGACGCCGATGCACGCCAGAGCCAGCCGCGAGAGGTTGCCGGGATCCATGCCCTCGAGCTCGGCCGGAAAGTCGCCCATCGCCATTCGGATGATGCTGTAGGCACCATCGACCGAGAACGCCCACCGGACGATCACGCTCGACAGACCGACTTCCTTCCGATGCTGCCGGAGACGCTCGAGACGGTCCTCAGGATCAACGCCGGCGTCGGCAAGATCCTGGA
>Ga0070749_10000620_pt1 | contig 23872 bp, 39 predicted proteins | sample VirMetDEL_Nov_18_FD_75180 | JGI IMG/M metagenome (GOLD analysis project Ga0070749, IMG submission 75180) | Aqueous microbial communities from the Delaware River and Bay under freshwater to marine salinity gradient to study organic matter... | ecosystem: Environmental > Aquatic > Marine >...
AGTGGTATACATATGTTCGTTCATCCAGTTCCAGACTTTCATGTGCTCTCCAATTATTCGTTATGTATATATAATACGATATTTTTAGGGGATTGTCAAGAATCTTTTTCTGTATAGATGTTGTTTTCTTCTGTCAAGATTTTGACGGGATATTGCTGGACAAGCTCTGCCCAATGCTCTGCTCCAGCGAGGTGGACGTTGCCATCACCGAAGTGTCGTTGAAGCCACATATGTCTAGCCCAGCCGCCGAGCCAACTGCTAGGTGACGGAACCCAAACACACTCGTCTGTTCTAACGAATTTACATTCTCGCACTGATCTCATCCTTTACAATATAATAAAGCACGAATGGTGCAGCGAGCGCAACGCCAATGGCCATAGAACCAAATAAATAAGCATCAAATAGTCTATCTCTTATCACGTTTTATCTCCTCTAGTTCTTTACAATGATACCATCCATTGTCTTTGTTGTCAATAAAAATAATGTAAGCCATAAAGCCAGCAAACGCTTCACAGAAGCCTATTTTCTTGAAGCGTGTTGAGTAGTAGAGAGTGTTACATTTCAGGTTTTCTGCTTTCATACATTAAGTAGTTGTTTTGCTCTCTCTATAGACTTATTGACGTATTCTTCATCAAACTCGCATCCAATGAACTTTCTTCCAGTTCTCAGCGCAGAAATCATCGTTGACCCAGAACCCGCAAAGAAGTCCAAAACCACATCTCCAGGTTGAGTGTGGGCATTAATGATTCTGTCCATAATTTCAAGTGGTTTTTGTGTTGGGTGCCACCCTGCGTATTCTTTTGAAGTAGTGTGATTATTTTTCATCCACACATCAGTTGGGATCTTGCCCTTCTTAAAGTTTACGTCTTTGTTTCTTTGCGAATCAAGTTCTTCAACCAGTTCTTCAAAGGACTTTTTGTCATATCTATAAGTCTCCCAGCTACTCCAGTCCTTGTCCGTTGTCAATCCCTCAGAAAAGTATTTTTCAATCAGGTTTATCTTTCTGGTAATCGCCATGTTCTGCTTTACTGCCCTTGCGACAAGGATGTTGTCTGGATAGAAATCAAACTTTTTACCTTTTGAATACATGAGTAAGTCCTCATGCTTTCTTGCGAAGTTACTTTTCCCACGTCCACCCCAATCATAATGCCAAATGATCCAGCTTTGATATACTGCGTCCTCTGCTTTGTTCAAAACATCTAGCTTGTATCTGAGGAATGTATCGAACTTTGTTGTGCCCCAAACATAAAAACACTTATTAGGCTTCAATACTCGAAAAGCTTCAGTTGTCCATTCATGACACCACTGGAGATAATCTTCTTCAGTTTTCCACTGATTATCCCAGTTATCCTTTATTACGCTACAATATGGGGGATCAACCGCAATCAGATCAACTGAATTGTCCTCAAGAGATTTTAAGAAATCCATGCAGTCTTGGTGTTTTAGTATTGCGTTTTCTAGCATTTTTATCCTTTCTTTTTGTCTTTATAGTATAACATAATTCCAACGCAAAGTCCAACAAAAGATATTAAAAAATAATCTCTCACAGGCATTGCAAAGTGTGTGTGGTATTCTGGTGGGATGAAGAAGCCTACATATATGGTCAAACCTATGTTGATGGCAGACAAGGCCAGTATGCTTCTATTCACTATCTCGTTGCTTTCCAGAGTGCCCAAGACCAAGCCGCAACACCTGACCAAGCAAAGAATGATACTATTAAGTCAGACATCTAATCCTCTCTTTCCCCATTTCTGGACGTTTTCTGCTCTCATTGGTTCAACTGTACCCTCTACTAATACATAACATACTTTCATTCGTTTGTCATACTTGACTAAAAGTGATGGACCCTGCCACGGGTTATCCTCTCTGGTTAGAGAAAATGCCCTCCATCTTACCAAGTCGCCATCTTGCATTATAGGCTGTACTCCAATCTTGATACAAGTTTAATAAAGTCTTTATTCTTTTTTGGGATGTGACCTTCTTTGTTTATTCTCTCAAACTGCTCTGCTTTGAGTTCAGCCCATTCACCACACTCTGGAAAATAAACCATGTGTTTATCGTTGCATTCTGAATAGGAAATGTAACAACCTTCTTCTCCGTTTATGTTCCCGCATTCTAAAAGTTCGTAGTCGTCAATGCAGCGGACTGCTTCACCTCTAGTCATTTCTCCTCCCTACGAATGAGGCCACTCTTTCTAAGTATATCAACGATGTTCTGTGTAAGACAAAGCCTATCAGCTTCATCATCACAACTATATTGCTCATTTTGTTCTAGCGTCTCCCTGATTGTGATAAATACTTTTTCGTAATTATCTCTTGCTTCTGCGATGGTCTTGGTATCAAGGTTATCTATCTCTGAAAACTCTGACGAAGATTCTACTGCTCCGTGTGCATCACTCGTCATTATCGTTTTCAACACTTTGCCCTTGCGGATTTTCTGTACTCTCAAAGGTTACGTCCTTTCTGTGAATAAGTTGGTAGCATTTGTATCTTACTATTCTACCTTCATTTAAGCCATTTGTCAACAAAATATTGCAGTGTTCGTTAGGCAGAATACCAACGACCTTCCCCATAATCTTAGTAGGCTTACCGAGTGGGAAATCTCTGATGTAAACTATATCACCCCTTTCAAACTGATACATACTATAGTAAATAGTTTGTTGGGGATAGTATTAGTCCTTTCCAGAGAAGAGCAGGGCTATGAGTGCCGCTACAAGCAAGCAACCCATAACATAAAATACTTTTTCTCCCGCAGACCAAGTTTGCGATGCCAAAACTAAACCAGTTGTCTCTGTCATTCTTTTAGGTACCCCTCTACTTTTGGCATCAACCTAACGTCTGAGGTGTGAACCCAGTTCGTTCTTCCATCTGATAATAAAATTCTTATGTTCCCGACTTCATTTGGACCTTCGGCAATCATAACAATCATTTTGTTCTTGTATCTTACTAAATCCCCGACCTTCATAATTTATTCACCAACGAGTGTTTCCAACAAACTGGTTGATAAGCCTCTGCTCCACCAACAAGTATTTGCTTTGGTTGTTCTCCAATCCTTTGTGTATAAAACGCATCTCTATCACACTGCGAGCAAACAGCAGGACAAACTTCTATACTGGTAGCCCAAGGCATAAGCGACTTGACTTCATCAAAAGCTTTGTAGCCACTCGGCTCTGATGAAAGTTGGAGGGTAGAGACAAGGATAGTTTTCCCTTTGTGGAAAAGGGCAACAAGGGCTTCCGCTGAGCCTGCTATCATAAACATTTCGTCTACGGCAACAACGTCAGCTTCCATCCCTTTTTCAAGTATCTCATCCCCTGAACTAACCAGTATAGATGTGTGTTCCTGTCCTTTGTGTGTTACAACATTTTCTTTGGAGTATCTTTCATCGAACCATGGCTTGAATAACATGGTGCTGCGATTTTGATACTGGTATCTTTCCAGTGCCGCAAGCATTCTTGTTGTTTTTCCACCGAACATTGGTCCAGTAAAGATTTTAAGTTCTGGTGATTTCATCTACTTTCTCCAAAGAAAACCAATAATACTTGTTTGTAGTTCCGTCCTGAAACAGAACCTTTGCTTCTCCACTGTTGTAACACTCTAATATAATACCAATCTGCGTAGTATCTACATGGTCAGACCAGCGGCCAAGATCATCAGTGAGCTTGACCAACTGGCCTTTCTCTATGTCTTTCTTCTTTATCACAGGACCGTACTGAAAGTTCCACCACTATGATCAAAACTAGCAGTCCAGCCTGTTAGGGACATTAACCCTCCGACCTCATCTGAGGCTTTGCGAATGTTTCCTACGGTGGTTGTGAGTTCTGACGTAACCTCGCAGCGGCCTCGCTTGTGATCGTATTGAATAGTCTCAAACTCAATAAGACCATCACATTCGTAAGTCTTCTGCTTGATAACATCAGTGATGAACTCCTCAAATTCAAAACTACCTCTCTCGTATTCGTCAAGAAGCCCTGCGTCTCGTAGACTATCAATAGCAGTCTCGTCACCAAATGTGGTACGGACCTGCAAAGTTTTATCAATGATAAGCTCTGCAATAGCACTTGCAGTGTTTGTTTCCATCACTGCATCATCTTCTAGTTCTCCTGTTGAGTGCCAGCCTTCGTGACTGTCCTCGTAGCGAAGTGTGACGGTTGTATCGTCGGTTACACCAAGGTTGTTGATGGTATCAATAATTGTTACAGACATTTTTTTCTCCTTTGTTGTTATTGTTGTGTCTATAGTTGCTCTCGTAATTTCAAGAGCGCCAATTCTTTCTTCTTACACTCTAACATAATATCGTGTGTAAGTCCATAGTTATTTACTGGTTTTTTGATAAAATCTGAATGAGCTTGTGGGCGAATTTTTGGGTCGCCTGATTCAATAGCTTTCGACTCCGAGACGTGAACAACTGGTCTAACCCAAGGGACCCAAGTGGCTGCTGCGAGTTCGAGGGCTTCTCGTTCTGTGAGTCCTCCTGTGCAGAACCGATGGTGATGGTAATCGAAAACAATTGGGATTCCAGTTTCGTGGTAAATCTTGTCATAAATATCCTTTGTGCTCCACATGGAGGCTTTGTCGTCGTTCTCTAGTGTAAAACGTTTCTTGGTGTTCTCGTCTAGTCCTCCCGCTCTGTGGAAGTTCTCGATGAAACGCTTTGCTGTTTTATCTTTGTCCCCGTAGGTTCCGCCAACGTGGATGTTGATTTTGTTGTAGTGGCTTGGCTCAAACCCCATCATGTCAAAGATGCGAGAGTGGTTATTGAGTTCGGTATAAGTCTTTTCCACAACCTCAAAGTTTGGCGAAGCAAGGCAACAAAACGGACCTGGGTGAAAGGTTAGGCGATGCCCTTTCTCTGTTGCATAATCTCCTGCGTATCGCAACCAATACTTGATTTCCTTGTAGTGCGGCAAGTCATAGAAAGAATACTCTGAAAGCCACGGAAAGATGTCAGAGGACATGCGATAGAACTTGATGTTATGCTCTTCATTCCATTGGAGTATCTTTACCAAGTCCTTGACGTTCTCAAGGGCAAGTTCTGACGCATACTTGATACCTTTCTCTTTGAATGTTTTCTTTATCATAGAGCGGTTGGTTGTGATGCGCTGTTTCTTTGGTCCGCTGTTGAGTGTTTCGTTGATACAAGCGTAGCCGTAGTTCATTTTATATCCTAAAGGTTGTTTGTGATTTGTTTTGCGATTTCTTTTGCAATAGAAGTTCTGGCTTCTTTGGAATAAAGGTTTATCTGTGCGTCCTTATACTTTTCTAATGTTTTTTCAATTATTGTTTCTAGTTGTGTCACTGCTTTTCTACCCATACTCTTAGTAATACTCTGTCCCCGACTTGACCTTCTCTGCCGTGGAGACACTCGTTGTTGTCAAAAATGATACTTTGCCCTTGTCCCAAGAGGATTTGGTATTTGTCCTCTCCGTGAAGAATGGTAGTGTAAACATCTCCTCCATCACGAATACAATAAAGCCCAACATAATCAATGCTGTGTTCCTCTGCTATGGCTGTTGAGTAGTCCCCGTCTCTGTGCAGAGGAAGTGGAATGTCTCGTCTTGAGCCTCTACCTTCTTCATCAAAGGCACCAACAAGCGAGCATTCAATAGGTTTGCCAAGATTCAACATCTCCAGTAAGAATTCATCTGCTGTAGTTTGTCGGTTATATACAATAGGGTCTCTCACTTATCCTCCAGTTTTGTTATCATTCTTTCTATGTACCACTTTGCTTTCTTCAAGTCTTCGACAGGGTTGTCCTTGTGTTTGTATCTTGATACATATTTTACCACATTTCCAGCACAAAAGTCAAGACCATCGAACCAATCTTCGATGGCGTCAATAACTTCTATGTGTCCTTGATTATAGTGGTCGGGGTGATCCACTCTTTCTTTCTTGCTCATCCTTATATAATAGCAGGTTTAGGTAGGGTTGTCAACAATTAAAACCACTCTTTTTTCCAGACACAGTGCTTTGTGTCCTCCCAAGGCGCAAACTGCTTGCACTCTTCCAAAGTGTAAATCTTTAGCAACTCACCACCAAAAGTTGAGACCTCTGGTTCAAGTGCCTTCTCATACTGAAAGTGCCACCACTCTGCTCCGAGATAGCTTCCACCATTTTTGAAATATCTACGACTTTTAATTGGTTGAAACCCATGCTTCTTTGCAAGTTCCGTAAAAGAAAAGAACCTTCCCTCGACTTGAACTTTGGTATTTTTATAAGTATACCCCATCAAGGTCCGTATGTCAACATCTTTGTTCTCTGTTCTGCAAAAAACTTCCCAGCCTCTTTCGCCCACTTCTTCTATAACAAGCATCTCTTTCTTTGGGTTGTTCATTCCAGAGTCAAGAGCCATGTCGAACGCTAATCCTGTGTAGTGAAGAGATTTAGAAGAACGACTAGCCATCTTCTTGCTATCTGAAAGTGGTCTCTTTGCTCCTGCACTAGTGATTACGCCTCCTAGTGATAAGACTTCTGCTCGAAGAGCATTGTATGCCTCTGCTGCGTCCTCTCTGAGTCGAAAGTAAGAGTATCCTTGGCTCCCTTGAACTTGGTCTGCCTCCACCTTTACCCATTTGAGTTTTAGAGAACAATCTTCTGGGTCTGGGTGGTCGCCAATCTGGAATTTTAAGTCCGAATGACCTGATGCATCGAGTGCCTCATTTATTTCACGAAGCGTTCCTTTACCCACAATCCCATCTGGATGAAGCTCTACTGCTTCCTGAAACTTTTCTACTTGCAGTTCAGTTCCCTGACCGAAGATACCATCAGCAGCACCAACATTATACCCTAACGCTTTGAGAGCACGCTGCAACTCCTTGACATCCTCTCCTCTAGAACCATTCTTTATAATCATTTCTTTTCTCCTATATATTTCAACCAAGCAAACCTAGGTCTGTTTTCTAAATAATCTTCTTCTAGTTCTTTGGAATATGCTTCTCTTTCGAAAACATTTTCCCTATAAGCAACTGCCGAATCTTTGTATTTCCACAACCCGTGAAGCCACGATAATCCGTATAAAATCCACTGGAAAACGAAAAGAAGTTCCAGCTGCTGCTGAAAATGGATAGTTTCGTGCCTCTTTGTGACATCAGACATAATACTCCTGCACCACACAAAGACACCAATTGATATGGCGTGTATCCGTATTGGAGCGATATAAGATAACCATACTGGTATCTTGCTATTCTCGATAAAAATAGGTTTCCAGTTTTTCATAACTCTTTCTCCGTTATTATAAGCGTTCCGCAATTATAACTATCTTTATGGTAACAAAACCACTCATACTCATCAACAACATTTTTCACTATTTGTTTCATTTGTTGGGAGTTACCTGTTATTATTTGACAAGGGAGAGTGGCGAAATTAAGGAATCTCCTCACCTTCTCTTCCGCTTGGTGGTGTCGTGTTCCGTGAAGATCGAGGCTTTTCATTTTTTTCTCTCACCCTAAACAGCCAATTGACGGAAACATATCCAAGACTATCATTTATCCTTTCACAAGCAAAAGTTCTTTTGAAAAAGTTTGCATGTTCTGTTCCTGGTTGTAATTGGACTAATGCCTTTCGAGACGCCTTGTTTTTCGATTTCAATCCACTTTCTTTGAAATCTACAATTATCCCAATCCACCCTCTTCCGTATAGAACGTGAGTTACTAAATCACCGATTTCTAGGTCGTCTCCAAGCATTTTCTCTCTCCCTTATAAATAGGGAAATGAGGCTTAGACTACAAGTAATTCTTTAAAATAAACATTGAAATTGCTAGGAACACAGAAGCAAAAACTAAATGCCATTCAACCTTTTTTTCTTTCATGGTGCATTGGTTACTCCAATCTCTGCAAACCAACAGAAAGTTTAAAGAGAGATAGAACATTGGCTAATCTCTTTATATCCTTTACTATTCTTGATTTTGTTAGTTCTGGCTGGCTCATATCACCTGGAGTCGATGGAATGAACTTAATAGCCAAACCAGCTATGTATCTCCCTTCAGCGACCTTTTGGTTTTTGATAGCAACCGTAACGATTGTTACATTTGGAAGGGCACGTAAGTCTGCTAGAATATCGTCAAGACCTCTTGACTTGTCTGCTTCTGCTATGATGTTGTAAGAAATCATGCAGTGAAACTTATAGATACCTCGCTGTCTGCTTCTACCTTTTTCTTCTCCGAGGAGTTGTCTTTCTACTTCTTTGTAAAACATGTTTTCATCAATCTCGTTGTCTAGTCCTTGCTCGTCCTCTGCTGGTAGACCTTGGTCTTCTCCCGAGAACTCATCTTGTAGAAGGTCTATCGCTATCTTTCTGGTCATCATCGCATCCTCTCTTTCTATTGCTAGAGTGTCATTGGCGAACTCCTCAAAGCCCTCAAGTGTAAAACCTGCTGTTTCATTTCCAGCTACGTGCTTGAGTTCCAGAACCACCACGCCGTCTGAGCGTGAGTCTTTGTATAGATTGTAGTCCTCGAACTGATAAAGTCCTGCCTTCTCACTGAGCATCTCCAACTTTCTTTCTAGCTCTCTCCATTTTTGGTAGCCTGCTGTATTTATAGCCTCCTCTGTTATTCCGTGGTGCTCTGGGTCTAGCTCAATTATTGTTCTGGCTCCGTAGAAAACCGAAACATAACCTTCCGTTTGGAATGTGTCTTGGTCTACTTGCCAATAAAGATTTGTGAACTGGGACTTCTCGTTGAACTCATCTTCTATTCTTTCGCACTTCTGTTCTGTCATATCACCTGGGTCGTCTGGTGGGTTGTCGAAAACTACTTCTTGTGCGGCGTCATAAAGAGCATCGTGAAGCTCCTGCGTTAGGTCCTCCCAATTTTCTTCGTTGTCGGGAAACATTCCTTCGACGTGCTTCTGGACCACAAAGAAAAGGTCGTCAGGGTTCTGTGATTCATTTGGTGCGTCCCAATACATTTCGAACTCTGGCTCACCTGGTCCCGACCACTGCATCGAGATGATGTGTTCTGGGTCATCCTCTGGAATGCCAAAGAAGCGAACAATAACGAAAGCCTTGCCTTCTTCTTTTGTGTATTGGTCGAAGTAGTTTCTCTTCGACTTTGTTGAGATACACCACGTTGTTAGTCTTGGGTTGTGCCCGAAATAACAACTGGCTTGTGTTGTAAGTGGTCTAACAGCCATAATGCCATTTACGTTATAAACAAGTTCAGAGTTCTTTTCTGCTTCTGATTTATCACGAAGTTTCTTTTGCTTTGCTGTCTCTGACTCTGGTAGATTATCTAGTGTTCTGCGCAAGGAACGGAGAGTATATTTGTTTATGTCTCTTTGTTCCAGTCTATTCTGGTTGGTCTGGAACTCCCTTATTGCTGTCATGATTTGTTCTAGGTGTCCCGTCATGTATCTAAATTCACGATTGGGTCTATCCGTATATCCTGTCGTTCCGTCTTCTTTCGTATAAGGAACATAGTTGTTCTGGTAGACAGGCTCCATTTCTCTGGCGGCGAACACAATATATTTGCCAACTCCCTTGTCGCCCAACATAGTGCGAAGCTGGTCTGCGATTAGGTCTACTGTTCCAAAGTGAGCCGTTATTGGTGCTATCTTCTTTGCGTCATCCTTTTTACCTTCTGCGAGTAGCTTATACTCACGAAAGATTTGCTCTCCAAGGAGTTGACCTTTTGATTTTGTTGGCTTGTTGACGTAGTTACGCCATGTGTTGTTGAAGTTCATAGTAAGATAATAACCTTTTTACTATAAATAGTCAAGAAAGAAAAGAAAGGGGGAGCTTTCGCTCCCCTGAAATCATTTGATTTCGATAGACAAAGGTTTGACCTCTGGCCGTTGCGGAACTCTAACTGAAAGTAAACCATTTTCAAATGACGCCTTCGCTTGTGTTAGGTCAAGGTTGTCGTCATAATTCACATAGGTTCTCGTAAAGTTCCTACGAGCAATCCTTTGTCTTTTTTCATTATCCTCATCAACTTGTCCTGTGATGGTGATAGAACGCTTATCAGGCTGTATGTCTATGGATAGTTCTTTCTTCTTGAACCCCGCTAGAGCAAACTCCAACACGGTAGAGCCATCGTCGTCTCGATAAATGTCGGCAACGGGATAACCCTGTGTGGATGCCTTCAAATGGGTGGGGAAGTCTGTGAAGAAGTTGTTGAAAACCTCATCAATAACTTTGTGACCTAATAAACCTGGTCTGTATGTAGTAATTGCATTCATTTTATTGTCCTCCTTATTAAGCAAGTTACTCTATTCGCCAAGTCCCTGTCGGCAACTTGGCTACATAGATAATGTAAGCACGATGTTTTGGATGTCAATAAAAAAGTTGAATTAAAATTATAAGAACTGCGAGACTAAGACAAATCATAGTCTTTGGTGTGAACATTGTTTCCCCGAGAAGAAACCAAGTGAGGATAGGAAAAACGATAAGACCAGCAGAGGATCCAATAAACCTAGCCGTCCAAGCAGAGCCAGTTTCGTCTACTATCATCCTCCAAGAATACCAGAAAGCCATAGAACAAGGAACACCCAAGACTAGCGCAGTCAGCCAAGGTTTACCAGCCCACCATTCCGATAGGAGTTGGGAGTTTAGTTGGAACCAGCCTATGACCTGCCCCAAGAATACCAGTGCGATGCCGATATATAAATTCATCAATGTCTCCAAAGTCCCGAGTTGGCTATTGGTGTTCTTGTTGATAGTTCCGCTGTCTTCGAAAGGTCAAGCAACAAGCTGAACTCTGCTGCTGGTAAAAATAGCCTCTCTACTTCATTTTCTTCTGCTTGTTCCAAGTAATCGTCAAGCATTAGCTCTGCCGTTGCAGATGCGGAACGAAATTCTAACAAAGCTGTTAGTTCAGCCTGAGATAACGACAAGTTTTTAGCATAAACATCTTCTAATAGAGCATCCAATCTTATTTTTATTGGGAAAAGAGCTGAATATATTACTTTTAGTACACTAACTTTTACTGGGATGGGTTCGTTATTCATAAATACTCCAACAAGTCCGTGTATCCACCTACTTTCTTAGTATAACCTGTTTCCAAGTTATTAGCAAGCACAATCGGTACTGTTGGATGATTATGAAACTGCTTATATTCTTCTAGCATCTCTTCTTTTCCAGCGTAGTCAAGAAAGATGCTTTCTCTTTCTTTTGCGGTACAATAATCTACTGCTCTAACACAAAAAGGACAAGTTGAGCGTCCTATAATAATAAACTTTTCAGTCATTTAGTATCCTCTTGCCTGTTGAAGCTCCGATAGAGCCATAAATTTGCTCTGCTGAACCATAGGCAATAATCTCTTCTGTTCTCCCGCCCTCATTTAGCTTGACAAGTGAGAAACTTTCTTTTGCAAATCTGGAATTTTCTTGAAGCAAAAAATTTTGTGCTCCGTGATAATCAGAGATTGAAACTATGCTATTGGAATTAACATACATTCTCTGTAAAGATACATTCCTGTTGTATCCATCGTTCTCAATTAGTAATCTTTTTATTTCTACTAACATTTATGCTCCTAAGTTTTTTAATATAAAAGCCCCGATAAGACCTATAAGGGTGGTGAAGAGTGTCCAGATCATCCTAGAAGAAGTGCGCTTCCAAGTTTCAAGCTCTCTTATTCTAGCATAGAGCCCTTGATCTGGATTATAAACTGCTTCTTTGATTTTTGCTATGTCCTCCGACATTTGCTCTTGCTTACTGCTCATAACGTCAATGCCGTTGGCTACTCTATCAAGTTTTGATTGTAGCTCTAATAGATAATCTTGTGGTTCTACCATTACGGGTGCCCTCCGTAATAATAATTAGTCTCTACTGGTGGACAATGCTGTGGTTTGTGAGAAGAAGTGTTCCAGCTACTGATACAGCGTTCTTAAGAGCACATCTAGTGACCTTTGCTGGGTCAAGAACACCTGTTGCTTTAAGGTCTTCCTTTTCTCCGTTAGCAAAGTTGATACCTTCAAAGCCTTCGGTGTCCTCAACCTTTAGACGAACAACATCTGGGGATAAACCTGCGTTGGTAGCCATTGTTCTGAATGGCGCTTCCAGTGCTCTCTTGAAGATGGAAAATGCTGCTGCTTGTTCCTCAGTTGCAAAGTTTGGAGTGATGGTATTGGATACACGAAGCAGGGTCATCCCACCTCCAGGTACGATTCCTTCTTGTTGTGCTGACCTGACTGCTTCCAAAGCATCCTCAATGCGATGCTTCTTCTCAATCATCTCTACTTCAGATGAAGCGCCAACACGGATAATAGCAACACCAGAAGAGAGGCGAGTAACACGCTCTTGGAGTCGCCCTGCCTCATGGATGTCTTCAGTTTGTTGTATATCGACCTTGATACGCTCAATGGTCTCATCAACTTTTTCATAGTCTCCTTCACCATCAACAACCGTAGTGGTGTTTTTGGTGATCTCCACACTTGCCGCCTTTCCAAAGTCAGTTAGAGACACTTCGGTTAATTTGTGCCCCAAAGACTGTTGAAAGAATTTAGCCCCTGTTGAGACTGCGAGGTCACTCATGATTGCTCTTCTCTCTTCTCCATAGCGAGGAGCTTTGACGGCTGCAACTTTCATTGAGCCCCGCATAGTATTCATAATTAGTGCAGCCAAAGCCTGACCTTCCACTTCTTCTGCAACAATTACGAATGGTCTGCCCTCACGTGCTGCTATCTCCAATGCAGGTAAAATTTGATTTACTTGATCCACCTTGGTATCAGTAATAAAGAACATTGGGTTCTCATATCGGCACACACCACGTCTTTCATCCGTAACAAACGCAGTGGCGGCATACCCACTATCAAAGCGAAAACCTTCTACCAAATCAAGGCTTGTCTCCAAAGAACGTGCTTCCTCAATAGTGATAGAACCATTCTTTCCTACTTTGTCTACTGCTGTTGCCACAAGCGTTCCAATAGTTTCGTCATTGTTCGCTGAAATGGTTGCAATGTGCTTTACATCTTCTGCTGAAGAAATAGGTTGTGCAATCTCCTCAATAACCTGAATAGCTTCTGTTAGGCATTGCTCTAAGCCACGCTTGATTTCGATTGGAGAAGTTCCCGAGGCGATGTGCTTGTTTGCTTGGACAAGAATCTCTCTTGCTAGAACAGTAGAAGTTGTAGTTCCATCTCCTGCTTCTGCGTTAGTCATTGCTGATACTTGCTTTACTACTTCTGCTCCCGCATTCATGTGTGGGTCTTCAAAGCTGACGTTCTGTGCTACAGTGACGCCATCCTTAGTTACAAATGGGCGCCTATCCTTTTGATGGATAAGAACATTCTGTCCTTTGGGTCCGAGTGTTGTTGCTACGTAATCCGCAAGAGTGTTTACGCCGTCAAGAACCTTGTTGCGGAGTTCGGTTCCGTGGCTTAGTTGTGTGGTCATTATGCCTCGCTTTCATTGATAGTTATATAATAACACACTTTTTAGGTTTGTCAAGGGGTTTTATTCAGCAGCTTCACTTTGTTCTACGGCTGAGATTGCTTCGTCTGTTGCTTCTTTGAGTGAAGCAAGGTCTTGTGTTGCTGCAAGAGCATATTCTTTTCTAGCATCACCGTCTTGCGTACCTAGGAAATACTTCGAAACATTATCGTTAAATCTGCCAAGAAAGGTATATACTGGTGTAATCGTTTTTCTCATTATATCTCCATAAAGTAGCCACGTTTTCTTTAGTTGTTCATCTCCCAATAAAACATATGCTATTTCTCTTTCATTCGCAATGTTCTTTGCTTGTTGTGGAGTAAATTCGAATTGCTCTTTCTTGATATAGCCACGTGTTTGGCGAAGAGCATCTATTATTTGTTGCTTATCTCCCGTTTTTATCGCCTCTTGAACGGCATTGAATTGAGTAGCAGAGCCAAAAAGCCTTGTTGCTTTGACACTCTTTGTATAGTCCTCCTCTGAGTAACCTATGATAGCAGGTGGTAAATCTTCCGCTGTATCTATAATAGACATCAATCTATCTTTGTCTGTTCTTAACGAAAAGTTTGCTTTTTTATCTACTTTTTGTGAAAAATTCACTTGAAACGCTCTATCGCCCAAGTCCTGTAGTTGTGCAATAAGTTCTTCTTTGTTTTTCACTTTCATTGTTTTCTTTGCGAACTTCTTGAACGGGTCATAAAAAACCTGAATGTAGTTCTCCAGAGTAATCTCAAACTCACTAAAAAGAAGACTATCTGAAGCACCTGAACCAGAGCGACGGGCATCCAGATATACAACATGGTCTCTACCTCCAGCAAAGTGCTCTACCATGTTTCTCCACGATCCTTTTACAGCTGTTGTTGGATTGAGAAGCTTAAGGGAGTATTCTTTATCCCCCAACTGAACGTCCGTAATAGGCTTACCTGTTGCATCGTCTTCATCTCCGACATCAGTAATTTGCACTGAGCCTTTCCCGAATAGCCCTGCCAAAAACCCTTCAAAGATAAAGCCGCCGGCGGCTTCAGTAAATTGCGCCAAAATAGTGCTCAACACTTCCAAGACCACCATGGTAGAAAGTATGTCGCCAACTGAGGCAAGCTGAACTTTGCCCGTTGCAACATTGTTGATATGGTTCAGCTTTTCTTCAAGAGTGCTACCTGGAATACTATTTGTGAAACTCTCTATAATCTGTCTGTCTCTGGACTCTGGGACTCCCCAATCTTCTGAAATTCTAAGCTTCGGCAAACCCAGACGAATTTCTTCTGAAGACGGCTCATCCTGTTCGTTTATTTCTACATTTTCTAATAATCTGGAGCTGGCCCTGCTATAATCAATTCCTGAGAAAATCTCGAACAAGGTATTTTGAAAGAAGTTGTCCGAAAGTATAGAGCGTTGTTGTTCTGTTAGCTTGTTTTCTTGCTCTTTCCAAACTTCTTCGAAAAGTGTAAATAGATCGTTTTTGGTTGTAATAGTATTTGACATGATAAAACTCCTCCCAATAATTAGATAATTTCGTCCGCAATACCCATTTTTATTGCTTCTTCGGCGGAGATGTAAATGTCCTTCTGGGTCTTTAGGAGCTTCTTTATCTTGTTTGGTGTGAGCTTAGTGTAAGAAGCAAGTGTTTCAATGTATCTTTCTTGAACCCACTTGATTTCTTCTAGTTCGTTCTCCATTGAGAAGATGGTGCCATGTGAACCAGCCATCACGTTGTGAAGCATGATGCGGCAGTTGCGACCAACCTTACGCTTTCCTTTGGTTCCCGCAGCGAGAATAGGCACACCAGCGGACATAACCTTGCCGATACCAAATGTTTCAATGTCGCAGGTTCGTTCTTTTACCATATCCATTACGTCAAGCATAGAAAACATGTCTGATGCTGTGCCACCATGTGTTGAAACCATCATTGCGATAGAACGAGCCATAATGATACGCTCCCCATCTGGGTCATCTGGGTCTGCTGGGGCAACAGCATGTGATGTACTCTCCAAGTAAAGCAGTGCTGCAACAACATCTGCTCCCTTTTGCTCTGAAATGTCACCATAAAGGTTTATGGTTCTTAGTTCTGGCTCTGGTGGGAGTGAAGGCTGCTGAATGTTATTTACAATAACGATTTGCTTGTCGTCTTGTTCGTGAGCCTCCATTGAAATCCCTTCTAGAAGGTCAATCTTTTCTTTTTTATCTTTCTTTTTCTTCTTCGCAATTTGCGGGAATGTTGAAACTCTTGTAATCATAGTACCTCTCTCATTTCTAATTGTTTTATAATAGTATCAGATTTTATAAAGTCAGTCAAGTCATTTTCTGTGGTAAAGACTCTTTCAAATACATAGATGTCTTCCATAGTTTTTGGGACATAACCATAAGAAACACATTGCCATCCTGGTAAGATTCTTTGTATTTCTGTTTGTCCTATTTTGGTTTTAATTTGTAGCTTTACTACATTTTCTTGTGTCCAGTAATCAGCTTTTATCCTTTCCATCCATAAGCCCTCGCATTTTTTCAATGAAGGTTCGTGCTTCGGTCCAAGTGCTGTACTTTATGTATTTCCTTCCTTCCTCTGGTATTGCCCGAATAAGGACAAGGAGGTAAAGGTTCATAAACAACTCGACCTTCTCACTCTCCTTCTGTAAATACTCTTGGTTTTCGGGTTCTTCTGGGTTTTTTATTTGTCCTGTTATAAATTCAAGTGTCCCGAGATGAACGGAATGCACTGAATCCAGCATTTGAAGCACAACAGCGGACAAATAAATGTAAAACTTTCTTTGCTTATTCTTTTGGTCAAAATAAAAAATAGCTTGTGAGAGAATAACCCCCGCAAAGAACATTATGGTGGAGTAGATTTGTATTTCATTCATGCTATTATTATAGCACCTTTCTTTGTCGTAGTCAACAAAATAAAAAGCCCCAGTGACCCGAAAGGGTATGGAGCTTTTGTAAGTGATAACGTATTATTTTATCTTACTTTCTGTTCTTGAGCTTCTCAGCAACAAGTCTTTTGGTAACTCTTTTGAGCACTTCGTTTACGAGAGCGTCTTGGTCGAGTTCCTCTTCCATCATCTCTTCGTCTTCTGGGGCTTCTTCTTCTGCACCAAGATCCATGTCCATCTCTGGCTCTTCAGCTGGTGCCTCTTCTGCTCCGCCCATAGCTGCTGCAAGTCTTTCGCCAAGAGAGATAAGAAGCTTTGCTTCTTCTTCGGTAAGACTCATGTCAGCGGCGCCCATTTCTGGCTCTGCGTCCATATCCATCTCTGGCTCAGCATCCATGTCTCCCATGTCGTCTTCTGCGCCAAGCTCAGCGTCCATTTCCATCTCTTCTTCTTCTGCTTCTTCGATGGTCTCTTCCTCTTCTACTACTGCCTCTTCCATCTTATCTTCTTCGTCTGCCTTTGCAGGGGGTTTACTACCATAACCCATTTCGTTGACGAAGTTGTCGCTGAAAGCGTCTGTGTTCGCCAACTTCATGAAGCGACGGATTGTGTTTTCTGCTAATAGTTTGTTATCACTCATTTTATAATTCTCCTTTTGAAAGTAGTGATTAGTGTAATAATACAGTTATAAATAGTTATTTTTATTCTGAAAGGTCAAAATTTATTCGCTTGCAAAGCTTCTTCATTGCTTCCTTTTCAATCTGTGAAACTCTAACTAGTGAAATCTTCATTCTTTTGGCGACTTCTTCTAGTGTCATCTTTCCATTATGGTAAATAGATACAAGCGAACAATTTTGGTCTCCATCGTAATCTATCCACATTCTGCAACTGCTTTTAGCGCAGCTTTTCTTGTCCCTCATACACTCTTTCGAGCAACTTGGTAGTTCATCATCAATCATAGTCTTTTAAATCCATTTCAATTAAATCAAATATATTTTCTTTGTCAGAGTCTGTAATCCCGAGTTGTTCCATAATGCTATGACCCTCCTCTGCATCCTTGTAGGCTCTGTTTAGTTTTCTTTTGCCCATTGCTTTGGCATTTTCTTTTACTTTATAAATAACCTTTAGCATATCAGGGTCATTCTCAAGATAGAGTTTGGCTATCCCAGCGAACCAACTAACTTGCGTAAGGTTATCGTTTCTTATCTTAAGCTTTATGTCAACTGATGTCTTTTCGTATGCTGAAAAGGTTATAGTAACAACTTTTTGTGGCTCATGTTCTTTCATCTTGTTAGAATGTGCGTAAAGCTTTCTTTCATTCCCGCTTGGGTTTGTTGAACCATCTGTGCTTTAGTTCTGAACTCTTTTACTGTTCTAGCTCCAGAATAAGATAATCCAGACCTAATGTTTTGTGACAACATAGAGAGCACTCTCTCAACTGAGCCCTTATAAGGAATGGTAGTGGAGACACCCTCTAGTGAATTAGCAGTTCCCTTCCAGTCGATCTGCGCTTCTGCGGAAGCCATACCACGATAAACCTTATATTGCTTTCCATCATTGCTTTGGAATACTTGTCCTGGAGATTCCTTTGTACCCGCCAGCAAGGAACCGAGCATAACAAAGTCTGCTCCTGCGGCAAAGCACTTCACAGCATCTCCCGCTGTCTTGATGCCGCCATCAGCAACTATCAAGCTTTTCCTAGCAACACCCGCAGACAATATAACTGAATGCAAAGTAGGAATACCATGTCCAGTTTGAATACGAGTGCTGCAAATACTACCGCCGCCAACTCCAACCCTGATAACATCTGTCCCCCAATCTTCTAAATCTGAAAACGCTTCTGCTGTTGCTACGTTTCCAGCCATCAATACAATGTTGTCTCCAAACTTATTTTTGATAGACTCAACAGCTTCTTTGACACTAATGTGGTGTCCGTGTGCTACGTCAACACACAATAGGAAAGCACCATTCTCAACCAGTGCTTCTGCCCTTTCCATGAAATCACCAGTCACGCCAATGGCAGCACCTGTTGTTTTTGATTCTGCTTGGCGCAGCATCGCTACTTGTTCTTCAATAGTATTATATCTATGAAGAACTCCAATACCTCCGTGAGCGTCCATAGTCCGAACCATTTCTGGTCCAGTGACTGTATCCATCGGAGAAGAGATGATAGGCAGTTGAAACTGTTTACCACCCATCTCTGAAGTTAGGTCCACTTCCTTTCTTGACTTAATATCTGACATTTGCGGAATAAGCAAAATGTCATCAAATGATAACGTCTTCTGCATCTAAATCCTCACTTTCCTCTTCAGTATAACAGTCCGTGCAGATTAAGTCAATATTGTTTGTATACTTATCAATGTGCCAGTCATCAATCTTTTCCCCCTCTCTGGGTCCTCTATCACATTTAGAACACACAACCTGCTTTTTGAAGTTTGCCATTGAAGTCTTGAAGTCTTTCATAAACTTCTTTCTTGCCACAACAAACTGCTTTCGTTTTAGTTTCTTAGCAAAACTTGCCATTATCTATCTCCTGTTGAGCCGAGCGCTCCTGCTCCTCGGGCTGTTTCACCTCCGTAAAGGTTGTCTTCTTTTGTTTCCCGAAGTCTTGGCTTTTCAATTCTCACAAAGACTCCTTGTGCTACTTTATCTCCCGCTTCAATAAACTGAACTTCTGTGCCGATGTTGTGAAGATTCACAAAGATTTCTCCTGTGTATCCTTCATCCACCACGCAAGCGCCGGCAATAAGACTGCGTTTACTTGCTACGCCTGACTTATTCATAATTTGAAGCATACAACCAGATGGTACTTCCATCTTGATGCCAGTTGGTAACAATACTCCCCTACCTGGCTCGATCCTCATCGCTGTGCCTTCAACAGGACAATAGAAAAAATCCATCCCTGCGTCAGTTCTGTGTGCCCTTTGGGGCAGTTTTGCTTCTGGGTGTGTGCGAAACACCTTTACTACGTTGTCTTCATCTAAAAATGCCATTACTTTCCTCCTTTATGCTAGTAGCTTAAACATTTTTCTCATACTGAAAGTGGAGAAACCCCACTGTTGGTTATAGTTTAGTCTCGCCATGTAAGGGCGATTGATGTGTAGAATGTCTTTCTCTGGGTCTACACCCCAGCAACGAATAACTGTTGTCTCGTTGTTATCATCAATAACCTTGACGACATAAAAAGTCTTTCCGTTCTTAGACTTCTTGACTTTGCATTCCCGAGGAATAAACCAAGTCACACCAAGCTCTGGGTCAAACTCTGAAATGGGCGGAACATAAAGTTCATTGAGCTTTTCACGAACTCTTGGTGTCACCACCGCATTGATTGGAAATACACCAGTTAGACTTACCAGTTTCTCTAACTTCTCCTCTTCTGTCCAGTCTCCCTTTGCTCGATACTCTGGGTTCTCAATGTTCTCAATCAGGTTCTTTTCTTTTCTCGGGCGTTCCTTACAAGCTGCCATCCAAAAGTGATGAAGACCAGTAAATCGATCATCTACCAAGTCATTGAGTGCTTGCGCCTCACAAAGAGCAATAAGAGACTTTTTGTTTAGTTTAGAATAAACAACCTTTTCGTGGAATAAGAACTCCTCAATAGTATTGAAAGGTCTGTGTTTCACGATTTGTTCAATTGCTTTCTCTCCCAGACCCTTGATAGATGTTAGAGGCTGGATAAGAGTTGTTCCATCTTCACTGATTTCCCAGACTGAACCCGATGTATTTACGTTGAGTGCTCGAACATTGTATCCCAACGACTTAGCTGTTGCGATGGCTCGTTCTTTTCTGCTCTCTGGCTCCTTGTCTAAGAAAGCTGCTAGCCACTCAGCCGGGTAATAATTAAGAAGATAGGCACACTGATAAGAGAGTACGCAGTAGGAGACGGCGTGAGATTTATTAAAGCCGTAGCCTGAAAAGTACTCAAATGTTTCCCAAAGTTCTCTAGCTTCATAGTCTTTCATTCCTTTCTCGACACAGCCCCTACGGAACTTGTCGAAGATCTTGTCTTTTTCTACTTGGGCAGCACCTGTGCCCTTCTTAGTAAGTAGTTTTCTAAGCTTGTTACCTTCATCTAGGCTGAGGTCCTTGCCTAGCTTGTGGGCCAGCATAGCGATTTGCTCTTGAAAAATAAGGAAGCCATAAGTTTCTTCCGTTACTTCTCGCACAGTCTTGTTGATGTATTCAATGTCCTGTGGATTCTCCTTTGCTCCCACATACTTCTTATCTACGTTCGCAGATAGTGGACCTGGGCGGTAGATAGAAGTAATAGCAGCCAAGTCAATAATGTTGTCTGGCTTTGCGTTCTTGCAGAATGTTTGTGCACCTGTTTCTGTAAACTGGAAAATACCAGCCCACTTGCCTTGGTGGAACACGTTTTCCCAGACTGCTTTATCATTTAGGTCAATCTTCTCTGGGTGTAAGTTTTTGTCATAAAACTCTTTGATGTCCGCAAATGTAGGGTTAGTCATTCCATGATGTCTGCGAAGGATACGCTCAATAGCACCTTCCAACATTCGCAGGGAAGCAAGACCCAAGATGTCAAACTTGATGAAACCCATAGGCTCTAGGTGGCGAACGTTCTGCCCCTCAGACCAAGGTGTTTGCCGTACTCCTCCTGAGTTAATCAGGGGCATCCACTGATCTAGGTTTTCACCTACAACAACACCACCTGCGTGGCGAGAAGCAGAACGTGTCTGTCCGTAAAGAGTTTCAATGTGAGTCTTGATGTGTGGATACTTTACCAAGAACTTTTGTAGTGTTTCTGAGAACTCCATTAGTTCCTCGAAAGTTGGCGCATAGACACCAGCAGTAATACCATGTTTCTTCTTAGCAAGTGGCGTTGCTTCGTGAACCATCTTGCTTGTTACATTGTTTACTTCCGTGAACTCAATGCCATAGAACTTTGAGATGTCCTTGATAAGAGAACGTAATTGCAAGGTATTCCAGTTTGTAATAGGAACAACAGAGTTATCACCCCAAAGGTCAATAAGGATTTCTTTGAGAACCATAGGGTCTGAAACGTCATAGTCAATGTCTGGGTACCCTGAGCCACCCTTGGTCAAGAATCTCTCAAACTGAAGTCCATACTTGATTGGATCAACTTGAGTAATGTTTAGAACATAAGCAACAAGCGAGCCAGCAGCAGAACCACGACCTGCACCGACGAGTTGCTTATCAACAGCAACGTCAGCAATAGCTTTCATTGTTAGAAAGTATTTCGAAAAGCCACGTTCCTCGATAACGCCAACCTCATACTTGAGGCGATCCACATACTCTTGATTGTCACCGAGGCCAAGGGACCGGAGACCTTCAACGCAGAGGGCTGCCAAGGTTTGCCCAGGAGTCGATCCCTCTGGGACAACAAAGTTGGGGAGCCGTACTTCGCTGTCGGGTAAGAAATCCTCAATCCTCTCGTGCGCAATTTGGTGCGTCCTTGTGATTGAGTTAAGGACCAAGTTGTCATCATACTTTACTCCACATTCTTCTGAATACTTCTTGTATGATTCGAACATCTGGTCTCCGTTCTTTGGGTAAAGTTCGTAACCAATCTCTTCAACTGATACAGGAAGTTCGTCAGATAAATAGTCTGGCTTACCCTTACCTAACCAACCTAATCGCTTGTAAAGTTCTCTGTCTTTCCAAACATCTGCGTTGTAGTAATGCGAGTCTGCTGTTGAGATAAGCTCAATACCGAACTCTTGGTGCATCTGGATAATATATCGGTTGAGTTCGTGTTGTTCTGGCACGTTGTTCCACTGCAACTCACCATACCAGCGGTCTCCAAAAATGGCTTGCATCTTCTGGGTTGTTTCCCGCATTGCTCCGAGAATAGCATCAGGACCGATGTCTCGGTTCTCCCAGTAGTTTCCAGCATAAACACCGCCAAGACAAGCCGAAGCAGCAATAACACCTTCGTTGTGCTTTTTGAGAAGTGCGTAATCAACACGAGGATAACGATAAAAGTTATCGCCAGTATAAGAGCGGGAAACCATCTTGAAAATGTTTTGTAGACCAGTTTGGTTCATTGCCAATAAGATAAGGTGTCGGCGTCTGTTGAGAACTGACTTGATTTGTCGTTTTGAGGCGTTCTCATCTTCCACTGTGGTTCCCGAGTTGTCTGCCTCATAGTCAGACTTCTTCTTGGCTTCTTCTTTGATTGCTTCGTATTCTTCTTTCCACTTCGCAACAGAAGGGATAAAGTAAGCCTCACAGCCAAAGATGGGCTTGAACTCTTTGCCTGCCTTCTTCATCTTCTTGGCGTGGAGAACTTGCCAAGCGAGACCATTCATGTTTCCGTGGTCCGTGAGTGCAAGAGCATCCATGCCGTTCTCATAAGCAAAATCCATGTGCTCTGGTGGATAACCAAGAGCGTCAAATGGAGAGCCTGCCACAGAGTGAGCGTGGAGACCTACGAATGGGATTTCGCTTTGTTTTCTAGAGTTCATTGATTAGACCTTTCATTTCTTCTAGTGTTTCAAGCAGTGTAGACTTCACTGCTTCTCTATCAATTTGGAACATCTCCATTATAAACCTTTTCTGGTCGTTTGTCAAGTTTATAAAGTTGTCGGGTAGACCAGCGTGTTCCTTGATAATAGCTGGCATCATGTCATAGGTTTCTTCAAGCCTCTTCATCTTCTATCATTCTCCTGTGGTAATAAGGTTTCATAAATTGTCTTGTTGGTCTTGGTATTTTCATTCCCGAAGCATAATAAGCTTGGAGTTCTTCCCAAGTGTCTAAACTGTAATATTCGGGTATTTCAACTTTGTTATCTACTGATATTACATCAACATTGAATATTTTGTCAAGCGTAAAGTGACGGCTGGACCATCTTTCTTGGAGCGGTATGTCCCTGCTGCCTCCCGTGCATTGGTTCTTAACGTGGTGCTTGAACTTTGGCCAGTCCTCGGGAAAGAAAGTAAAACCAAGATAAAGTCCATCTCTAACAGTTTTGCCCTCATAAGATAAAAAGAAAGAGTTTGGACCTCTTATTGCGTCTCTGTGGTCCCGAACAATAGAGGTATGATAAAGCCCATAAGGAAACGAAACAAAGTATTTGGTGGGAAGGGTCCATTGAGACATCTTATCTGCCATCTGGAAAGCCATTAGTGCTCCGTGTAAGGCAGACCAGCCAAGGCTATCTCTTCTATCTCTGTCTTTTTGTGATAGCGGGGTATAAAAGATAGGGACCCATTTCTGATGGTATGACTTGTCTTTTACAAAGTCTTTTTCTTCAAAGAATCTAGGAGACATAACATAGTCTCCCAAACGCTTCTTTACAATGGGCGCTATGTCTTCTCCGCAAACAATCCAGATACTATCACAACCAGCATAAGCGCACTCATACACAGAACGCTCAACAGCGAGCATACCTTGTCTAATAGGCTGTAGATAATCGGGCCAAGGAAAGTCAAAAGAGTTGTTCCAGCCTGTAAGTGGAATAATACCTGCTACATTCCTACCCCTTGGTGCTTTCTTCAACTATTTCCTCCATAGAAAGATTTAGCATTTTTACCCATTCCGTATCCGCATAAATGTTGTTGTCTCTGGGATAAGTGAAGCGGTTTACATGCTTTACTTTTGGTTTGCGATACTTGGGGTTGCCGTTTTTATAGTATGTCATAAATGTACCATAAAT
>Ga0070749_10000622_pt1 | contig 23851 bp, 29 predicted proteins | sample VirMetDEL_Nov_18_FD_75180 | JGI IMG/M metagenome (GOLD analysis project Ga0070749, IMG submission 75180) | Aqueous microbial communities from the Delaware River and Bay under freshwater to marine salinity gradient to study organic matter... | ecosystem: Environmental > Aquatic > Marine >...
AGTGAGGGGGGCGGAAGCATTGCGAATTTGGCTTTGGTAATACTCTGGTTTTTCGTTTTTTTGCTTGTCATGATAGTAGTGAGGGGGGCGGAAGCATTGCGAATTTGGCTTTGGTAATGCTCTGGTTTTCTTTTTTCCGGGCAAAAAAAAGCCCGGCTATCGCCGGGCTAAAGGGGTCGCCGTCCTTGGCGTTGTTTCGATTACTCGCCGGTGCTGTACCGGTTCAGGTCTACGCCTAGGTCGTCCCTAAGGCATTTAGTTATAGTTAGTAGAGCAACCTTAACCTTGCCACAGTATGGGTCATTCGCTATTGCTTCGTCATTCTCTGGGCGGTTACCGAAAACGTATAGCTTGCCAAGTTCCTCGGTAAACCGAACGTATGGGGTGCGGTTCTTACCTCCATCAGGCTTGGATACGTCTTCGCCATGAATCTTGGCATTTTGCTCCCTGACTCTGGCTATGAACTGAGCTGGGTTGGGGTGTCCGGCGGCTTTTAACGCCTCGGTGGTTTTACGCCTCACCGGCTCCCAGATTTTGTTGTTATCTGAAATTTCCCGGTATTGGCACTTATCCCAGCGAAAAGGCATAGCGGTGTTAAACTTGATAGCTAGCGCAAGGCTCGCACCTCGTTCTATCGCGGTCGCGCTGCCTACTACCGCAATAATCTCTGGTGCGCTTACGCCTTCCAGCGTAGCGGTAAGGGCTTCAATGTTAGAAGCGCTGTAGTCCTTAGTGTTACCGAAGGTCGCCAACGTGTTTTGTAAGTTTTCCATCTTGAGTCCTCTGGAACCGCCAGCAGGTTCCGTTTCATTTTGGGCTGGCTCCGCCATTATATCACTTTGTCCCACAATGTAATAAATTCTTCCGATATATCTTCTGGACGACATATAACAATGTTATAACGCCTAAAACCCGTCGCTTCGCTGGTATGATAGTAGTGAGAGGGGCGGAAGCCCCTCGGGTTTGACTTTGTGGTGGGGGGTTCGCGCTTTGTTTGGTCAGCTTATAACATTGTTATAGGCGGCAAAACCCATAACATTCCAAGTAAATCAAATAATTAGCATGATAGTAGTGAGGGGGGCGGGAGGGTAATGTTACGTTTTTTGGTATAATGTTACGTTTCTAAACTTAAGACGTAACAAAATAAAACGCTGTAACTTCATGTTTTACAAGGAAAAGGTCGTGTAATGTTACGTTTTTGGGCAATTTTGGAAAAAACAGCTATACATATTATGTTTTACCCCCTATCAAGCCTTGTTGTTGTTGCAAAATAAAAAACCTCACGAGAGTATATATTTTCTATTTTTACGTAACATTATAACATTATACCTATTTTCTCCTCTACACCCCGCGTATTTGCTGGACTTTGCAATGTTATATCTAATGTTACGTTTCCTCATAATGTTACGAAAAAACGTAACATTACCTACCTACTCGTTGCCAGCAGCGTTCCCATACGGTTTTGTTTATACGTAACTATGTGCTATAATATATAATGGGAATTTTCCCATGGGGCACACGCAGTTTTTTTGTCGAGTGCACAGCACATAACAATGTTATAGCGAGGACAACACGTATGAGTGAAATCAAAAAACTCCTAACCGAACAAGGTTGCATTAAATGCGGCCTGCTATACCCACGGCCCCGTGCCGAGCTTGGTTACGACACCTGCACTACGTGCGGGGAGATGGAGGCCCGTAGGGTACGGCATACAGTAGTACCCATAAACAAGAGCGGATATATGGCCTACAGCGCCGAATCCGCGCCGACGATAGTGAAGCAACTGAATCCGAAAAGGAGCGTGTAATGCAAAACGTGAAGAATGTGACCTACATATACGATGACGGCGGCAGAGATGCTGAGGGGTATAGGGTTTCCGCCGTTGATTGCGCTGTCAGAGCAATGGCGATTGCTTTACAAATCCCGTACAAGCAAGCCCACGCTGAGATAGCCACGAGAAAAAAGCGGCGCTGTAACTTGTGCGGGAGGGTCAGAAAGGATGTGCCCAAGAAGGACATGAGTTACATCTTGGCTGCCCATGGGTACAAGTGGTTCCCCGCTCCAATATTTGCAGGTCGTCGGGTTGCAGGTCGTTGGGTTGCAGGTCGTTACGCATATGCGGGTGATATGCCAGCAGGAAGGATAATCGTCAAGATGGACGGCAACTACGCCGCTATTATTGACGGAGTGCTTCATGACACTTTTGACTCTAGCCAGAAGATGATTTGGGGCTACTGGGCTAAACATAACTCAGGAGTAGAAGTATGAAAAACAGAATAGAAGTAGAAGTAGAAGTGCTAAACGGGCGGAGGTACGTGCGCCCTAAAGGGCAAGTAGGGACGATTGGGTGGTACCCGGTACCTTGGGAATTGGAACGGGTTAAGAACGACTCGGATATAAAAAGGTATAAAGAAAATTTAGAAAAAAAGTTTGCACAAAAGCACTACCGATGTTTACAAGTGCAGGCTTGGAAGGAGTAGAAGTATGAAAAACAGCGACAGATGGTTTGCTTACGCCTATGTGGCTTTGGCCGCATTGGCTCTATTAGCCGGTGCAATTAGCGTGGTATACGTGGTGTGGCTATCAACCAGCATAATATTTTTGCTCTAAACAACACATAACTTTGTTATAACGAGGACACACATATGAGTATTCAATCAAGCGCAGTATTAGTGCGGCTAAACATCGGCACGTGGGCCGCCCGTAAGAAAGACAAGGTGCAGTCTGCTGAAGTAGCGGTAAGAACTGGGGCTGACTCCAAGGCCGGTAACTACACAAAAGACCTGATGGTCGGTACAAGACATGTTAAACGGCTAAACGACTTCGCCGCGCAATGTCGGCTGGAGTACAACCATATAACCCTGCCGTGGGACGACCGAGGTGACCGCCTTCTGGCTACTAGCCTAGTCTTTGACTTCAAGAACAATTTTAACCAGAAGCGCGATGACTTCTACCGCCGCCGCGACTATATATGTGAACACCGGGACGAGCTGGTGCTGGTAGCCAGCCACTACTTGGGTGCGATGTACGACCCGACAGACTACCCGTCTGCTGACGAGATATACGGGAAGTATAAATGGCAGTTAAGTATGAAGGCCATACCGGACTCAGGGCATCTGTGCGTAGACCTGCCCCAGCAGGACTTGGACGAGCTCCGCGCCGAGTTGGAGCAAGAAAACAACGCAAAACTCAAAAACGCAACGGGTACGGCGTGGGCACGGCTGCACGAGATGCTGGTCGGTATGAGCGAGAAGCTGGCGCAGTCTGACGACAAGAAGCGGTTCCATGACACCTTCTTAACCAACCCGCGTGACCTGTGTGGGCTGCTCACACATCTTAACATCACCGCCGACCCCGAGCTGGAACGGGCGCGACAGATGCTTGAGGCTAGCATAGCAACAGCAAACGTTGATGTGCTTCGTGACAGCGAGCATACCCGCCAACACATGAAGTCCAAGGTTGACGCTATCCTTGAGCAGTTTGAGTGGTGAGCTTCGCAGTTTAAAGACCGTTCATAATAACATACCAAGAGGAACCAACGATATGATAATTATCAAGATTAAATACAACGACGTACCCAGTTCAGTCATCGTAGTTCAACTGGAGAAGAATAAAATTGTGGACTACGGATACCACGGTAGTTCCAAATACACACTTCGGTCCAAGGGACTGGGTGTTATGTGGATACAGCGTAACGGAGATTCCATAACAGAAATGGACCTCCATGACCCCATCTTCTGGAGTGAGATGCTGCGTATAATCGCACTCCCTGAAGTCACTTGGGAATGGGAAATAGATAACCCAGAAGGAAAAGTAGTCAAATTTGATTGGGGTAAATACACCGATTGGGGTAAATAACATACCAAGAGGAACCTATGCACAAGAGTAAACCAAGCAAGCACCAGCCGGTGCGTAACCGCCTCCCCATACGCTTATGTATGGGGGGTAAACTGTGGTACAATAAGCATAAGCAAGTGAAAACTTGCCCAAACAAACCCAAGTAAACAACACATAACAATGTTATAGCGAGGACAACATGAGTATTGTAAACGAACGCATAACCGTGACCTTAAAACAAGCAGCTGCTTTAATAGTGGCAAACCCAGAAAACCGGTTTTTGTTGCGGGGCGAACCCGGTATCGGCAAGTCTTCGTTGACCGCCGAAATCGCGGCACTCACCGAGATGGACACTTGTTATATGGACGTTCCAAACATGGACCTTGGCGACATCGCCATGCCGGTGATTGACCACGCCACCAAGACAACCAAGTACTACCCGAATGCAAGGTTTAAGCTACATGAGGGTAAACCAGTGGTGATACTCCTTGACGAGTACACCAAGGGGGCAGAACCGGTGCGGAACATGCTGCACCCGCTATTGGAGGTACACAAACCCCGGCTCGGGGATATCCCGCTGCCGAAAGGCTCGATTGTGTTTATGACAGGCAACCTCTCCAGTGACGGTGTAGGCGACAGCCTACTGGCGCATACACAAATGAGGGTTACGGAGGTTGAGATACTAAAACCAACGGCGGAAATGTGGCTTCCTTGGGCCGCAGATAATGACATAGAACCCATCGTTATGGCGTGGGTAAGTCGGCATCAGGACTGCTTGGCCTCTTACAGAGATGGGGGGCAGGAAAACAACCCATACATATTTCACCCCAACAAAATGCAGGGGCCAGTGGTTACACCCAGAACCCTCCACCTGAGCAGTAACCTCATAAAGCATAGAGACAAGGTTGACCCGTCCGCGCTTGAGGCGGCGCTGGCCGGTACAGGCGGTGCTGCATTTGCATCAAGCATAATGCACTTCATAGAACACCACAAAAACATGACCCCATGGGCAGAAATTATGGGTAACCCAGAGGGAGCAAGGATGCCGGACTCCGATGGGGCACTTTGGGTGCTGCTATTCAGCGCAATCGAAAAGATAAAAAGCCCGGACGAAATGTCAGCTTTCATGCGGTACGTGCGCCGGATGGACCCGGAGATGCAATGCGTGTTTTGCATTCGCATGGCTCGGGACGAGCGCAAGAAGGATTTTATTTTCCGATGCCGCGAGTTCGCAACTTGGGCCGCCGACAACCAAGACCTTATCTAAACAACACATAACAATGTTATAGCGAGGACAATGCGATGAATAAAGAACGGAACTTTATCCGTATACGGGTAAAGCTAATCAAAGACCCAATCTTTGCCGAACTGGCACCAATAATGCGTATTGGTAAGCGGGAGCTATCAACCGCCGTTAAAACGGCGTGTACCAACGGCAGGGACGAGATATACAACCCCGACTTTATCTTTCAGTGGGGCGACAAGGAAGCCGGGTACATAATCGTGCATGAAAACATGCACAAGGCAGGGCGGCATCTGGAAGTTTATGACATGCTGCACAGACGCAACCCCAAGCTGTGTAACATGGCTTGCGACTACTGGATTGCCAGTAGGATTGATGCGGCGGACCCGACAGAGCGGCTTGTTGCCATGCCCCGGGACAAGGATGGAAACCAAATCGGACTGAGAGATGCGAAGTACGCTGGGTGGACAATAAAGCGCATCTTTGACGACCTGCTCCAGAACCAAGAACCGGAACAAGAACCGGAACAAGGACAAGAACCGGAACAAGGACAGGGACAAGGCGAGCCAGAACAAGGACAGGGACAAGGCGAGCCAGAACAAGGACAAGGTGGAAAGTCCGGGTTCGACGAGCACGATTGGGAAAGTGCCAAGAAAATGTCAGCCGAGGAGAAAAAAGAATTGGGAGCGGCTGTGGAACGCGCCATAAGAGAAGGCGCGTTAGCTGCTAAAGCTGCTGGTAAAGGAGGAGCAAGCAATGCACTTGGGCTGGGCGAGTTGCTTGTGCCTAGGGTGCATTGGCAGGAACAGCTAAAGGAGTTCGTGCGCTTTACATGTGCGAAGAAAGAAGTAAGCACGTGGCGTAAACCTAATCGCAGGTTTTTGCATGGGGATGTAGTTATGCCAACAATGATTGGCAAAAGTATAAGAGAGCTTGCATGCTGCCAAGATGTATCTGGTTCTATGTTCGGCGGTAATGCCTACGACATATGTATGAGCGAGATTGAGGGTCTTGCTCGTCAGCTTAAAATAGACAAGCTCCATCTTATTTATTGGGATGGGAAAGTAGAGAGGTATGAAGTGTATACCCAATCCACACTCAGCACGTGGCGGTCGCACACTAGGCCGAAGGGCGGTGGCGGTACTGACCCAAGTTGTGTACCCGAGTACCTGACGAAGGAGCGCATCAAGCCTGACGCAGTAATTATGCTGACCGACGGCGAAGTCACTCGTTGGGGTAATTGGAATTGTCCAGTACTGTGGGCTATCACAAGCCCCGGTATTATGGCCCCCGTAGGTAAAACTATTCATTTGGAGCGTATATGAAAGCAATAATAGAATATGAAGGAATTAAGTATTTAATGACGATTGCGGAAGCTGAAGACGTACTTAAACTGATAAAAAGACACTCGAAAGAGTGGCTAAAAGAAGACTACGAGAGGCTAGAAGGAAGCAACAGTAGCAGATATACCACTAGGTTCACGGTTTATCCAGTAGAGGAACTTTCCAGCGGACTAACTAACATTAAGCTGCTGACAGACGAGCAGTACGGGATAGCAAAACTTAGATACGAGAGTAGGGGGGATACGTAATGATGTATTCTAGCAGAGCCGCGTTGGTCATGTACCCCCAACGCGACACAGATTTTCCGTTACTCAAATTGTTTGTAGAAGGCAATTTGTACGGTATGGAATATGAAATTGTTAATCGTATACGAACCCCGATACCAAGATATATCAAACTTTACTGGTGTAACTGGCAGGATGGTTTGTATGCTACCGCCAAGGAGGAACAGGCACGGAAAATAATGCGGGAATGGTTTAACTACTTTCCACCTGACGAGGACGGTCGCCCGTTAATGGACTATGAGTTCTTGCGTATAGGAGCAGATACTCATGACGTAGAAGAACACGGCACCGACCGCTGTATACTGGAGCTATACCGAAATATTCATTTTACACTATAACATTGTTATAACAACGAGGACATATTATATGTGGTATTTTCTAAGAACAGACTGGATACCATCGCTTCCTAATTATGAAGCGGCCAGTGAGCACTACGAAAAAACAAAACCCCTGAGAAACAAACCCGAAATTAGACCTATTGGGCTTGGCGCGGACAGAAGAAGGAAAAACTTCCAAATACACAAGTTTGCTTGTGGTACTATAAAACTTACGGTATATGGTGAGGTCGTAATGACTTTCCATCCAGACAACCAGATTGCGCTATACACGAGAAGACTAGACTGCCTCGGTTTGGCGCAGTACTTTACTGCGGTTCTACGCAAAACTAACGTCAGATTTCGATACACGTACGGCGTTGTTGTTTGTAGCGTCGCTGACGCCAGCTTTCAACACGAGTGCGGCGGCCATCGCGTCATGGTCGGTCTCGACTACACCGATTACGCTGTACGCAATAACTTTGTTATACAACCTACTAGCAACAGAGAGTTTATTGTAAGACAACACGAACCGGCGTACATGCACAGATTAAAGCGTAAGGCTATGAAACAAGTACGTGATAAATACAAAGGGTTTAAGGCTTACTTATTAGCGATGATATCTATGAATCCCGAACCGCAAAAATCAAACACTGGAATTTTTGAGGGAAAACGCAAATTCTATACAGACGGGCGGTTTGAAGAGCTAATAGCTTCAACCTCAATGGACGACTGGTATAGTGCCTCTTTATACATAATAAAGACAACCCCAAAAACGACTTACACTTTTAACGATGGGTGGATTTATACGCCAAACCCCATAAAGGCGGTACGGTTTTTAGAAGACAGACTAAAGAAAAAGTATTTTGATGTACTGTTCGAGCGTGTGCCAGTGGATACTTATAAGACCGACCACAATTGGTTGAAATACGGGCCGTAGGGGGAATCGAACGCATGAGTAAGTTGCGCGGTTATACCCTAATAAAGTCCCGAGACTACGACGGGAATGGTTTTTGGCTCGTAAGCCAAACGGACACCGAAGAGTTTTCGCCTATCCACGAAGACGACATGTCGTTTTGGATGCGGTCTAAACTGGGCATGTTAAAGCTGGCGGGAGGAGAGGATTGGATTGACGGCGTAGGAATACGCTACGATGCTACATATTTTTATATATTGCAAAATATAGGAGAAGATAATGAGTAACCGAAAACCCAGAGGAGCAGGAAAAAAACCGGCTCTTGTACATATAAGTGTGCGTATAAGCAGAGAGGCCAACGCATACTATAGCGCAACTGGCAACCGTTCTAAAGCGATTCGTGCGGTGCTTGAAAATCACGCCAAACTGTTGTATAGTATATAACATTGTTATCTCGCTAGGAACTTATGCCCGCCCCGTGCGGGCTTTTTTTTGACTACAACTTCTTGACACTGCCAACAATTTTGCTATAGTTACTTGATGGCAGCTACACCCGAAAAGAAAGTAAAAGACAAAGTTGTGAAGATTCTAAAATCTCACGGCGTTTACTACTTTTTCCCCGCAACCTACGGTTTGGGGCGCTCTGGCGTACCTGATATTGTCTGCTGTTTTTCCGCTAGGTTTCTAGCTATAGAGTGCAAAGCTGGTAGGAACACTACTACCGAGCTACAGAATAGGGAGATAGCTGCGATTCGTGCGGCGGGAGGCTTAGCTTTTGTCGTCAATGAAAATAACTTACAAGAAGTCGAGGAATTTCTAAGGAATTATGGACCTCATCACAATTGATTTTGAAACGTATTACGACAGCCAGTACTCGTTGTCTAAACTGACTATTGAAGAGTACATAAGGCACAATTATTTTGAGGTTATAGGGGTTAGCGTTAAAGTTAACAATGATAGTAGTGTGTGGTATACGGGCGACAAGCAAGGAACGGAAGGCTTTTTGCGTCAATTTCCTTGGCAGGACTCGGTGGTTATTGCACACAATGCGATGTTTGACATGGCTATTCTTAGTTGGATATTTAATATCCGCCCCAAGCGTGTTGCTGATACTTTGTCAATGGCTCGGGCGCTACACAGCTTTGAGGTTGGCGGCAGTCTAAAAGCTCTTGCTGAACACTACAAACTTGGACAGAAAGGCGTGGAGGTCTTAAGCGCCATAGGCAAAAAACGGGAGGACTTTAACGAAGAAGAGCTGACCCGCTACGGCAAGTACTGCATAAATGACGTAGAGCTTACCTATAAATTGTTTCATTGCCTTATGAAACAAGGTTTTCCTTTGGCGGAATTACAACTAATAGACTTAACACTGCGTATGTTTACAGAACCAGTTTTAGAAGTGGGGAGAGAGCTATTAGAAGACCACCTATCTGAAATACAAGCGGTTAAGGCTGAATGGCTACACAAAGCCAATGCTGACCGTAAACTGTTGATGAGCAACAAAAAGTTTTCTGAATTGCTTAGTAGTAACGGGGTTAAACCCCCCACCAAAATCAGCCCCACCACTAACAAAGAAACTTTTGCTTTTGCTAAGACTGACGAAGAGTTCAAAGCCCTACTAGAACACGAAAGCCCGACGGTTCAGATACTTGTGGGCGCTAGGCTCGGCGTTAAATCTACTATAGAAGAGACTAGAACCCAGCGGTTTATAGATATTGCTTCGCGTGGAACATTACCGATACCACTACGATATTACGCAGCACATACGGGCAGGTGGGGGGGACACGACAAGATAAACATGCAAAACCTTCCACGTAATAGCATACTAAAAAGTGCGATTCTCCCGCCTTCTGGGTCAGTGTTCATAGACTGCGACTCTAGTCAAATTGAGGCCCGTACACTTGCGTGGTTGGCGGGACAGGACGATTTGGTAAGTGCCTTTAAGGAAGGCCAAGATGTTTATCGGATTATGGCCTCTGTTATCTACGGAAAACCACAAGACCAGATTACAAAAGACGAAAGATTTGTTGGTAAAACGACCATACTAGGTTGTATAGCTGCTGGGACTAGGGTACTGTGTGAAACAGGTTGGAAGCCAATAGAAACCGTAGCCACAACAGACAGGCTTTGGGACGGAGAAAACTGGGTATGCCATCAAGGGTTACTAGAGAAAGGTTTGAAAGAAACTGTGAGTCTTTGCGGGAGTTGGTTAACACCCGACCACAAGATATTGTGCGGGACGCAGTGGAAGGAGACGCAATCAGTGGTGCAAGACGGAAGCACCCTCTCCCAAGCATTGGTGACCGGAGCGGCAAAATTACCGTTAGAGGCTTTGTCAGGGGAGTACGGGGAGGCGTTAAGGCAGTTATCGTTAAGTGCGATTGCGGACGACCCGAATATACAATCGACCGGCACAACCTTAAAAACTTTAGGACTACTCGCTGCCCAATCTGTGCTAAGCAAGCAACAAATCAAAAACGCTATTGGAAGTATGCTGAAGCCATGCCAGATGATACCCATAGGACAAGATTGCTCAACAGACTTTCTTCTTCTATCTCACGGTGCCATAACACAGGAAACTCTCACTACAAAGACTATGGGGGTAGGGGCATACGGGTTTACCATGAGTGGAGAGAAGACCGAACCAAGTTTCTCGCTTATGTACAGACACTTGAAGGGTGGGATAACTCGAGCTTGGAAATGGACCGCATCGACAACGACAAAGGGTATGAACCAGACAACATACGGTTCGCAACCCGAAGCCAGAACATGGGTAACAGAAGGCGCGTCGAGCGTCTCCAGAAAGAAATTAATGACCTACGATCTCGCCTACGCAGGGCCGAACAATCGCTTCACGATATGGACGGATATGGGGCCGGTAATTGCCCATAACTGTGGATATGGCATGGGGCATAAGAAGTTTCAGGCCCAACTTAAGATTTTCGGCGTGGACTTAGACTTAGAAGAATGTGAGCGCATAGTTAGGGTTTACCGCGAAACATACACGAGCATTTCTAGTTTATGGAATACTTGCAACTTTGCACTTTTAGCCATTATGCGCGACCAAACATATAGCATAGGGCAAAACGATGTAGTCAGTGCCGTAGGTGCAAGGGGCGTAAGGCTTCCAAACGGTTTGTATATAAAATACCCCAACTTACGAAAAGAAATTGCTGAAGATACAGGAAAGGCCGAGCTTATGTACGACGTTAAGCGTGGCAAAGCTACTATTTCAAATAGGATTTATGGTGGGAAGGTCGTAGAAAACATATGCCAAGCTTTAGCGCGGATTGTAATCGGAGACCAACTTTTAGAAGTAGCTAAGCGGTACAGGGTCGTAATGACTGTACATGACGCTATAAGTTGTATTGCTCCTGAGGACGAAGCTGACGAAGCCCTAGCGTACGTGCAGCAGTGCATGAAAGTGCCACCTACGTGGGCACCAAGCTTACCCTTAGATTGTGAAGGGGCTTACGGTTACAGTTACGGAGAATGTAAATAGTACCCCAGCGGACGGTGGGACCAAAAAGAGTTCCATACTCTTTAAAACATCCGCAGTATGCGATAGGTGTTGTCCTCGTTTTCTAGGCGCATACCGGCTGGCCCACGTGACGGGCTCGTTGACTTGGGCAATCAGAACGACTTTGGGCTTAAGACGTACCGCGCAAGATTTTGGGGGATAGCATATGCACATGAAAAAGCTACCAAAAACATGCAATTGCGGCACTCTTATGACAGAAATAGTAACGTATAGACCAACTTTTCAAGGCGATACATTGTCGGCTATCCGCGCCGGGTGGTACTGTTTTACGTGCCGGGCATGGGAAAAGACAATTGGAAGAGAAATAAAAATAATATACGAATAAGGAGGAAGATATATGGTATACGAACTTATGTGCATAGCTACAGCTATTTATTTTGAAGCGCGTGGTGAATCAATTGCTGGGCAGATTGCGGTAGCCCAAGTTATTCTTAATAGAGTAAACGACCCACGGTATCCGAGCGATGCTTGTAGTGTGGTGTACCAAGCTGAGACTTATCCTTTCTCCAACTTTCCAATTAGAGGCCGATGCCAGTTCTCTTTCTATTGTGATGGGAAGTCTGATGACCCTAAAGACTTAAAGGCGTGGCAATGGTCACAGGCGGTTGCGGAAATGGTAGTGAGGGGGGATGCGGTATGGTTAGTAGGTAGTTCAACACACTACCATAAGACGAGTATTAGCCCCTTTTGGGCAGTAGTAGAACCTAAAACACAGCTAGATAATCATATTTTTTATGAGGGTATAAAATGAACACTACACGAGATTTTAGTTATACGGCACCGCTTGACGTAAAAAAAGCGTTGAAAAAATACGGAGTTGTAGACAAAGAATTTAGTTTGTATTTGGTACGTAATAGGATGGATAATATGGACGACGCAGACGCAAGTAGGGCGTTACGAACAATTATTTTTTGGACTAAGAATAAAAATTTTTGGTAATTGTGAGGGGTACGTAAAATGATGTTTTACACACATACTGACGGTGTTACATACAGCTATGACCTTAAAACAGACCCACCAGAGGCCATGTATTGGCCGACGCGAAAAATAAAACATAGCGAAATAAAAGTATACGATGCAGATAACAGTCAAATTTTTGGCGAGGTTAAAAACGCCATTTATGACGATTTAGAAAAAGAACGAAAACGAAACATGGAAAAGAATTATTGGGGTAGATAAGATGCCAAAAGTCACAATAGAAATAGACAACGAAGAATTTGAAGAATTTTTACACCGGTTAGAAGACATACTTGATTTTTTAAAGCACATCGAAGAAAAAATTGAAAATGACTAATAGCAATAAAAATAAAGTTTGTCCTTCTTGTAAAACGCAAAACTTGCAAGAGGTGGTAAGTTACATAGACCAACACGGGGTCATTTTATTGCGCCCGATTAAATCGGGGTGGTATTGTACTACGTGTAAAAACTTCACTTCAAATAATAAGAGGAAATAGATATGGTGATTAGTAAAATTAAAGATGATTGGTACAAGTTGGAAAGCTGGAGTAACTTTGGGCGTAAGCTTGTGTGGTTTGCACGGACTCGCGCAGAGGTCCGCCATAAATTTCAGGCGTGGGTGCGGGAACACGATTTGGAAAAGATACGACGTACACCAACGATAATCCGAGAAGTAGTAATTTACCGTGAATGAGGGGTGTAACAAATGAAAGGGTCTCAGTATCCACAGTCGTTGGTAGACGAAGTACGTAGGGAGTGGAACGATAACTATGCTAACACCAGCATAAAAACACTGGCTAAAAAGTATAATATATCAATTAACACAATAACCGATTGGTGTATACGAGGTAAACGTATGAGTTCAAGTAAACCGTTATCTGTAAGAAAAAACGAAATTGCAAACGAAGTTAAAACTGTAAACCCGAAAGGCGTACAAATAGGTGGGGACCACTATAAAAAACTGGCAATACAACCTATCGAGTACATCCAAAAAAACAACCTTGGGTTTTGCGAAGGCAATGTTGTAAAATATATCACTAGGTGGAAAGACAAAAATGGTGTAGAAGACCTACGCAAAGCGAGGCACTACATAGACTTACTTATCGAGATTGAACTGGAGCTTGTTAATGACGGACCTACAAACTAAAAAGAAGCAACAATTAAAAATAGACGCAGACGTAGCCGCGTTTTTAAAACGGGGTGGTAAGATAACGCACTTATCTAACAAAGATTCAGGACTAGATAGAGAGCTGTCTTTTATAAAACGCCGTATGAAGGGTGCTGGTGTCGATTGGGAGAAATATAAATGAAATTAAAAAACAACACTAAAAAAGCGCAACCAAAAAAACCTGTGAAAACCACTAAAAAAGCGCAACCAAAGAAACGTTCGCCGCGAAGGACTACAAACGAACGGTTAGCTACAATGCAAAAAAGGCTGCTAGGGATAGAAACAAAAATGCTGGTAATAGAGCATATCATCGCCTATCACCCCAAACTTATACTTAAACTAATCCCAGCTTTTGAACTATCTTATGAATGGTGGTATGAAAAAAACGAGTTAGAGCTAGACAGTTGGGTAGAAATAGTAGACAAACACGATTTTGTAGCCGACGTTTTAAAAACTAGCGCAGCATACGGTGAGGTAAATGAAAATCAAAAAGACGAAAACAAAGAAGTAGAGAAACAAAGTATAGCGTTCGCCATAAATAACTATTTAAAAAAGATTATAGCTAATAAAAAGTAAAGAAATAAAATGTTAAAGCGAATACACGTAAACCAGCACAATATACGGGCTAACGCAAAAGGCGCTAACCTGCCGGTTATAACTGTGAAAACATCTAAGAAAAACATTAAATGCAATATCGTGGAAATTCACGGGCCAAGCACGGTCAAGTATCAACCCGACAAACCTCTAAGCTGTGGGGCCAAGGTGTGGATTGAAACGAAAGCAGAAGTAACTACTGACGGAATAACGTGGGAATAGGAGTAACCATAATGGCGTGTACATGCGAAAAAGCTAATGTTACTAGAGTATGCAAAACCCCCTTTTACGATGCGTTTGACGTATGCTTAATTTGTTTACACGAAAAAACATGCCACGAGTCTTCTGACCAGAAAAGTAAAAACTAAGTTTAGGGAGCTAGTCAAATGACAGCGTGGTCTTACAGCAGTATAAAAACATTTGACCAGTGCCCTAAAAAGTACTACCACTTAAAGGTTATAAAAGATGTTAAAGATTTTGGTAACGAAGCTACTATTTACGGTAGCCAAGTACACAAAGCCGCAGAAGACTACATAGCAAACGGCATAGAGATACCCGCTAAATTTAGTTTTATTACCGCCCCACTAAAAGCATTAGCAAGTATCCAAGGGCAGAAACATTGTGAGTTGCGGCTAGCTGTAAGCTATGATGGGCAAGAATACAAACCAACAGAGTTTATGGCAAGGGATGTGTGGTATCGTGGAATAATTGACCTGCTAATTATAAACGAAGACACAGCGTATATCGTTGACTATAAAACAGGTAAAAACGCCAAGTATTCAGATACTACTCAGCTAGATGCACTAGCTGCCGCTGTTTTTGTGAATTTTCCTACAGTGAAAACTATTAAGTCTGCGTTGCTCTATTTAGTAAGCGGGGATTTTATTAAGAAAGAGCACAAAAAAGAATTAACGAAGTCTTACTTCGCCACGTTTAATGGCGTTCTTGAAAGGCTGAACGTGGCCGAGCAATCAGGCGTATGGAACGCAGTAAGTGGGCCGCTATGCGGGTTTTGTCCAGTAAAATCATGTGAACATTACAGAGGTAGATAATTATGAGTAGGAATTACCGGCAAGAATACGATAGATATCAAGGCTCCGAGGTGCAGAAGAAAAACCGCGCTAACCGGAACGCTGCTAGACGCAAGGCTATGAAGAGCGGTAAGGTCAGTAAAGGTGACGGCAAAGATGTAGCGCACGTTAAGGCAATGGACAAAGGCGGTACTAACGGAGACGGAGTTAAAATAGAAACCGCGTCACAAAACCGCTCTTTCAAACGAGACGCTAGCGGCAACCTAGTATCCGAAACTAGCAAACGCGAGAGAAAAAACCGAAGGACTGTATGAAAATAGTTAACAATAAGGCTCTCGTCTTAAGAACGAGACGGCCACATCTTGTCACTGAAAAAATAAAAAAATCTAAAGTGTTACAAGAAGAAAGTGGCTTGTACGAAGTCGCTGTAAACTGGGAGTTGAAGGAAGCCCAAACACTCGCAGATATAGGGGTTAGAAACGTACCGTCTCCTATAGTTAGAGATTATAAATGGTCTGGTAAATTAAACCCGTTCTCGCACCAGAAAGACACGGCTTCTTTTTTAACCCTCCATAAGAAAGCTTTTTGTTTTAACGAGGCAGGCACCGGAAAAACCGCGTCTGTGATATGGGCTGTAGATTATTTGATGCAACAAAACCTTGTAAAAAGAGTTTTGATTATATGCCCATTGTCTATTATGAAGTCTGCATGGCAACAAGATTTATTTAAGTTTGCTATGCACCGCAGCTGTTCCGTAGCTTACGGCACTTATGATTCTCGTAAAAAGATAATAAACGCTGGAGCAGAGTTTGTTATTATAAACTTTGATGGTGTAGGCGTAGTTAAAGACGAAATAATAAATGGTGGTTTTGATATAGTTGTAGTAGATGAGGCTAACGCCTATAAAAACCAACAAACAAATCGTTGGAAAGTGCTCAAAGAAGTAAGTAACAAAATGGGTTGGATGTGGATGCTAACTGGTACACCTGCGGCCCAATCCCCATTAGATGCTTACGGGTTAGCTAAGCTAATTAGCCCACAAAAAATACCTAAGTATTTCGGACAATACCGCGACTTAGTTATGCAAAAGGTTACTCAATATGTTTGGAGACCAAAACGCAACGCAGACAAAATAGTTCATGCAGTGTTGCAGCCCGCAATTCGGTTTGAAAGGAAACAATGTTTAGACCTGCCAGATGTAATGTACACCGAAAGAGACGCCCCGCTAACCATACAGCAAGAAAAATACTATAAACTTTTGAAGAGACAAATGGTTATTCAAGCCGCTGGGGAGAACATTACTTCCGTTAACGCAGCTACAAACCTAAACAAGCTACTACAAATATCCGGGGGTGCAGTCTATTCAGATACTGGAGAAGTCGTGCAATTTGACGTTAAAAATCGGCTAGACGTAGTATACGAAGTAATAATAGAAGCTAGTCATAAGGTATTAGTGTTTGTGCCGTTTACTCACACAATAGAATTGTTGAAAGAGTTTCTTAACAAAAAGAAAATTAGTAGCGAGATAATCTCTGGTAAAGTATCTTTTAATAAACGCAACGAAATATTTGATAGCTTTCAAAAGAGAAAAGACCCTCAAGTCCTCATTATACAGCCACAAGCTGCATCACATGGGCTTACTTTGACCGCAGCAGACACCATTATTTGGTACGCACCAGTAACTAGCGTAGAAACGTATTTACAAGCTAACGCTAGGATTAACCGACCCGGACAGAAAAATAACATGACCATCGTGCACATAACCGGTAGCGAAGTAGAACACAAACTGTACACCATGCTACAAAACAACATTTTGAACCACAACAAGATTGTAGACCTCTACAATCAAGAAGTAGAAAACCCCACTTGACATTGTAAAGCGGTATGTTAAACTAGCACCCCCGAGTAAAAAAGGAGGTGCACATGTCGGCAACCGCAAACACTCTTGTTGCGGCTTATTTAAAGTTACGAGACGCAGTGCGGGACAGAGAAGAAGAGATAAAATCCTATAAGAAAAAAATGGAGGTTATAGACGCAGAGCTACTTAGACTTTGTGAAGGACAAGAGGTCAACGGATTTAAAACCGACCACGGTACTGTATCTAGATTAGTTAACACCAGATATTGGACTAATGATTGGTCTAGTATGTATGAGTTCATAGAAGAAAACCAAGCATATCATCTTCTAGAAAAGCGTATACATACTGGAAATATGAAAGAGTTTTTAGAAGAGAACCCAGACAAACTTCCAATCGGTCTACAGGCCGATAGTAAATATGTAATACGTATAACTAAACCAAGGAACAAGTAGGAGTTTATATATGAGCAACGACGTAGAAATTTTTACCAAGCAGGAGAATAACGTATCTACAGCCGGTCGCAAAATGACCGCTCTCGGCACGAAGTTAGCCGGAACTATAACCGTATCAAGCCGTCGTATTGTGGCTAAAAACGGGACGTTCCGTAAGATTATTAACGGCAAGCAGGTTGGTGACGCCATACGGGGGGAATTTAACGCTATTATTGTAGATATGTTGCCGGAAGTATCTCGTATTTACTACAAAGAAAAGTTTGACCCCGAAAAAGAACCAACGCTTCCTAACTGCTGGTCTAACAAGGGAGACCGCCCGGAACCAGAAGCTTCCGATAAACAGTCTGCCAACTGTAGTGAGTGCCCTATGAACGTATCTGGTTCTGGACAAAACAATAGTAAAGCCTGTCGCTACCAACGCCGCATAGCTATCCTCATTGAAGGCGACAATTCTGGTGAAGTCTATCAGTTTCAAATTCCTGCTAAGTCTTTGTTTGGTAAAGGGAATCGTAATGTACACCCGTTTGAAGCTTATATTAAGTTTATTGTAGCAAACGGCATGTCCCCCGATAACGTGGTAACTACTATAGCTTTTGACGATAATGCTGAGACTATGGAGTTGTTGTTTTCCCCAGTGCGCGAAATTAACGACGAAGAATATGAACAGGTTTTAGCCGCGCAGGCTAAACCAGAAGCCAGACGTTATACTAGAATTACTGTTTCTCAAGTAGATGGTGTAACTAAAGAGCCTGACACTAAAAAAACCCAACCCAAACAAGTTGTTACCCGCTCAGAAGAACCAGAAAGTGAAGAAGTTGAAGAGCCTGTGAAGCGCCCCAAAAGGAAAGAAACCGTTCTCCCCGATAAAGAGGAAGACTTAGCGTCGATTATCGACGAGTGGGGCGCAGAAGCTTAATGAGTCGTGGGTATAGCGTAAGGTTCATTGAGCTTAATAAATCCGCAGACCGACAGCACCTAGGGGTAAAGCTTGGGCGCATGTGCATCAAGTACGATGTACCTGTTTCGCTCGTAGCTGACCACCTAGGTGTAAGTCGGCAAGCTGTGTATAACTGGTTTACGGGTGTATCAAACCCAAAGCCACTATTTGCACAAAAAATAAAAAAATACTTAGAACGTTTTTAATTGTAATTCTATGAAAAACATAGACCTAATAAGCATAGTTCGCCCCGCAGGTGGGTGGTACGGATTTTTAGCGGTTAAAAACAAAACTAAAATACGCCACTTGATGTTTGAAACTAGGGAGGAACTCGACGCTGCAATACAAAAGTATGTTTCAGACCGCTGGTGCGTGTTTTTTGGGTTGGGTAAGTTTAGAACGGGAGCAAGCAGAACACAGGACAACGTAGAATCTTTACGCTCTTTCTGGGTAGACATAGACTGCGGAAAGAACAAGTCGCTAGTCGATGAAAAAACCGGACGTCCACAAGGATATGAGACACAGCTAGAGGGTTTAAACGCGCTTAAAGAATTTTGTACCCGTACAAAGTTGCCCAAACCGTTAATAGTAAATTCAGGTAACGGCATTCATGCCTATTGGCCGCTACAAGAGGATATTCCAAAGGACCAATGGGATGTAGTTGCTAAGCGTTTTAGGCAAGCGTGTATAGCCCATGATTTTTATGTAGACACGAAGGTATTTGAGGCTGCCAGAGTGTTAAGACCCCTTAATAGCAAAAACTTTAAAGGTGACGCTATTGGGGTTGCTGAAAAACCTGTGCTTTTAATTAGAGAAACCTCACCAATCCCGTTTGATTCTATTCGTTCTTTGTTTGGTGTTGAGGAAGGCGCAGTAGAGACGAAAAAGCCAAGGCGCGGGATGAGCGCATTAGGCCAAACTTTACTTGCTAATTCTGATACCAGTTTTAAACGTATCATGCAACGAGCAGCTAAGGGTGACGGATGTAAACAACTTAATAGCTGTTACACAGAAAGGGCTACGTTGTCTGAACCGCGTTGGTTTGATGGGTTATCTATAGCGAAATTTTGTTCCGACGGCAACGACGCCATACACAGGCTATCTTCGGGGCACCCCGACTATGACCGCATAGAAGTCGAGCGGAAAGTACTTCACATAGCCGGTCCTCACACTTGTGAAGAGTTTGAGTTAAATAATCCGGGTGGGTGCGAAGGGTGTCCCCATAGGGGGAAGATACGAAGCCCAATTGTGTTGGGTAAGACTATACTTCGTTCTACTTCAGAACAAACCCAGATTATCTTAGAAAGTGCAAGCGGCGTTAAAGAGATACACGACATACCAAAGCTACCTGAGCCATATTTTCGTGGGAAGAACGGCGGCATTTATATAGCGCACGAAGAAGACGGTCAAGAACTTCCACCGAAAATGGTGTATCACAACGATCTCTACGTAGAAAAACTTATGGAAGACCCTGTATACGGGTTTTTAGCGGTACTCAAACACCATATGCCTAAAGACGGGGTAAGAGAGTTTGTCATGCCTAATACGGCAGTTACGGATAGGAGAGAACTTGCTCAAACGCTGGCTAAATATGGAGTAATAGCTAGTGAAAACAGACGAAAACTAATCGTAGATTATTTGATTGCCTCTGTTACGGAGTTGCAACATAGAAAGGCGGCAGAACTTATGAGGCTACAATTTGGCTGGGCGGATAATGATAGCAAATTTATTGTCGGAGAAAGAGAGATAACAGTAGACGGCGTTTATCACAGCCCCCCGTCTAGTGCTACTAAAAGCATGGTGGAGTATTTCCGCCCTAAGGGTACGCTAGAAAGGTGGAAAGAAGCTATAGCTTTGTATGGACGAGAAGGTTTAGAGTTACAAGCGTTTGCTGCCCTTAGTGGGTTTGGTTCGCCGCTACTTAAGTTTACGGGTCAAAAAGGCGCAGTCATTAACATGATTCACCCACATTCCGGTACAGGTAAGACTACCATTCTACGTATGGCTAACAGCGTATTTGGCGACCCCGAGGGGCTCCTTGGCACTCCAGATGACACCGCTGTGGGTAGAATTATTAAAGTGGGTATACTAAACAATATTGTTAATACTTTGGACGAAATTACTAACTGGGAAGGTATAAATATATCTTCAATGCTTTATGCCTATTCGCAGGGTAGGGGCAAGGACAAAGCTAAGCAAAACGCGAACGAACTGCGTGAAAATAATACTACTTGGCGCACTATATCTTTGTCCAGTTCAAACTCCTCGTTTATTGAGAAGTTAAATTTAATTAAGAATAATCCAGATGGCGAAATGATGCGCCTTTTAGAGTTTAAGATTGGGTATACGGACCAGAAAATAATATGCACACAAGAAGGCAAAGATGTTCTTGACCACATGCTGAACAACAACTATGGTTGGGCGGGTGAGGTCTACATGCAGTACGTAATTGCAAACCTAGAAGAAGTGAAAGACTTAGTACTGAAGGTACAGACTAAAATAGACCGAGAACTTAACTTAACTCAACGCGAACGTAACTGGTCCGCTGTAGTAGCAGCTGTTTTTGCTGGTGGGCGAATTGCTCATCGGTTGGGGTTGTTGCCGGGTTGGAATTTAAACCGTATATACTTAAAAGTTACAAGTTCCCTAATCGGTATGCGTGAAGAAACCAAAGCCCCAGTAAGTGACGCAAGCAGCGTAGTCGGAGATTTTTTAAACCGCCACCAAGCAAATATACTTGTGGTTGATGATGGCGCAGACCAGCGTACTCAAAAGCCAAAGTTCCCTGTGCTGGAGCCAAGAGGCCCGCTATTTATAAGGCACGAGCCGGATACTAATAGAGTATTTATAGTGGTTAAAGCTTTTCGGGATGATTGTGTACGTTCCCAAATAAATTATAAAGACACGCTAAGAGATTTGGAGGCCAAGGGCATACTACTTGAGGTTTGTCCAAATAAACGCCTCGCCAAAGGTTCTAAGATTGTATCCCCCGGCGTACGCTGTTTAGTTCTTGATGCGTCTCACCCAGACTTTATTGATATGGCTCCCATAGTGCAGACTGAAGATGATAGTAGAGAAAGTGACCTACGAGATTAACTGGAAAGCATTTAAGGTGGGGTATTCGTTTTTTATACCCTGCCTAAATCCAGCTTTAGCGTGGGAAAAAATTAAACCCGTTTTAAAAAGGTTACAGTACAACACCGTACACAAAGTCGTCATTGAAGACGGAGTGCGAGGCATACGGGTATGGAGGGTTTAACACTGTATTTTACCGTAAAATAAACTATTTTGGTCTCGTGCTTCTTAAAAAAGGCTCTAGCATATGCAGGACTCCATTGTTTTGAAGCAGCAATCCGCCATATTGTTCTGCGGTTATTCGGTTTTCCTCTCTACCGCGAAGCGAAGACTTTATAGTGGCTCTATTAACACCGTAAGTCGGGAACTGATAGTTAAAGTTCATTATATCTGTTTCTTTTTGCATAATTTTTTCTAAATTATCCGCAGATGGGTCTCTTTGGAAAGCCAAGTTTGCGCTATATAAACCCTCTAAAACACGACTTCGCCGTTGCTCCAAGTCGGTTTCAAAGCCCTTAACTAAGAAATTCATCCTTTGCATTTGCGCGGTTGTTGTGTCTTGGAAACCAAGAGTCTGCCCGAAAAGCCTCCAAGCGGAATAATATTCTGGGGGGTTAATCAGCGTTCCGTTATTAGCCATCATGCCTTCGTCTAAAAACCTATAAGATCGCATTGGGTTTCTAATCGCAGCGGGCATAAGCCCCTCTATAGCCTTGTTATAATCCCCATTTTTAAACGCTTCTACCGACCTCGCAAAGTTAGCGCCTAACCCGGCAGTAGGACCGAGAAACGCTTTAGCAACCAGTTCGTAAAAGGAAGCTTCTAAATTCGCTGCGGGTGTATCGTCTCTAAACCACAACATGTCAAGAGAAGTAGAAGCTCCTACATTAAGATCAGTAATAGCGGATATTGGCCCCAGCTCTACTATTCTAGCTGCTAAGTTTGCCTGCTCTTCCGTTAAACCTAACGCCTTGGCAAAACTACTGTCCGGCCCAAACATGGAGGGGAGGAAATATCCCCGGAACCAAATGTCAAAACTTACAGGCCCAAGTATATTTGTCGGGTCTATTTTTTCCACATACTCTGGGTCTCCGGGACATATACCAGCTTCACTGCACAATTCTGGTCTTAAAAATTCTCTTATACCGTCTACCGCAGCGGCAAACGCGGAATATAAAGGCAAGCCCACAGCCCCGCTAAACAACCAAGACATGCCCAAAGTCCCCCAAAATTTGGTCGCAGCTTCTTTCCTTCCTTGCCCATCTAGTGTAGCTATTTGCCCTATAAAATTACGATACAGATAAGAGGTCATCTGTAACGGGAAAGTCATAAATTGGAATGCAAATCTGCCTAAAGGGTTTTTAAACAATGTAGGTTTGTTGTAATTTGAGTAATTAAATAGTCCTTCGTATGCCAGTTTCATAGCTTCATCCATAGCTTGGCGAACAGCTTGTTCCCTTGGCATCCCGTTTTTTAGCCCCTCGTTATACGCCAGCTCAAAAGACGACATGTACATTATTTCTCTGTTTATACGCTCCATGTGGTGAAACCCGCCAGTCATAAAATCTATAAAAGCGCGTGTGGCTTTTGACGGTAAACTTAGTCTTTGTTTCGTAGCCTTGCTGCTTGCCCCAGTCATGTCTTTTGCGTAGGTATCCATAAAGAACCCACGTTGGTTTGCGTATTCCCACGCACGAGCAAGGTCATTTCCATACTCTCCGTTATTGGTCACATATTCGGACCAACGTATCGAAGGTTGCCCCCATTCAGTAACTATTTCTCCGTTAGCTTTTTTCCTTGTGGTGCTTACCTTACCAGTAAGCGCACCTGTGCTGTACCGAGCCATAACCTGAGCTACGTCGGTGCCAGCAAATCTAGCCATAAGTACTGGCGTTCCAACAAGAGCAAGTTGTGTAGATTGAACTAGCGCTGACTTTATACCCGACATCATCCATATAAATACTGCCGTAGTGCCCCACTGAGCAAGCGCATCAGCCAGATTAGGCGTAGCTGGTTTTAATTCGGTCATGGCTCTTTCAGCTATTTCGTCCGCCACAACGCGTAGTTTTACTTGGTCGGGATGACCTTTCAAACTTGCGTACATTGAAGCCATAGCTAGCCGCAGCTCCCCGCCAAAACGAAGCCTAGCTAATTGATTAGCAGAGTTGTGCTGGCTGGTAACGAAGTTCCTTAGCGTATCTCTACTGTACCCAGCGATACCGGAACGGTGTATAAACTTACGCCGTAAATCCCCACCCGGTAGGGTCTTTAAATACAGTTGGTATACTTGGTCTTGCAAAT
>Ga0070749_10000623_pt1 | contig 23846 bp, 46 predicted proteins | sample VirMetDEL_Nov_18_FD_75180 | JGI IMG/M metagenome (GOLD analysis project Ga0070749, IMG submission 75180) | Aqueous microbial communities from the Delaware River and Bay under freshwater to marine salinity gradient to study organic matter... | ecosystem: Environmental > Aquatic > Marine >...
CCATAGGGACGACTCACCTGATGGGGTTAGGATCAATCTTCGCGATTATGATCCTAACTTTCATCGTTTATGGGTCGCCCCAAAAGTAGAACAGCCAAAAATAGAAACTGTTGAAATTGCGGGCTTGCAAGAGCCTGTTGAAGAAACTCCTGTTGAACCAGTAAAAAGAACTCGCAGAAAGAGAGGTGAATAATGGCTGTTCCCTCTAATTATGCTGCTTTGGTCACAGCGATCGATGCAATTTTAACAACATACGGTTTATCGCTGTTTCAGGTATTCGGTGGGCGATCGACTCAGCCTTCTTTACGCGAACTAATATCTTTGCGATGGAAATTATTTAGTATGACCACACCCGCAAATTATGCAACTTTAATAGCTGAAATTGATGTTGTAATCGAAAGCTACGGGCTAAGCTTGCAAGAAGTATTCGGTGGGCGATCGACTCAACCAACTTTGCAAGAGCTTATAGATTTAAGGTATGAATTATTTGAAGTTGGTGGTTCTGGTGGCATTGACCTTACCGCGCCGCCTACAAACATCGGCACAACTACACCTGTAGCTGTTAATTCAACAATCTTCACAGCACTTCCTGCTAACAATACTTCTGCCCTTATTGCGAGTGGCTCATCGCTCACTGGTAGTAATGCTCAGAGCCTTGTGAATTTAAGCCAGACTTGGAATACTACAGGTACTCCAACCGCAATCTTTGCAAACATTACTGACACTGCTAGTAATGCGGCTAGTAGCTTATTGGATTTACAGGTAGGCGGAATGAGTAGGTTTAACGTCAGGAAATCTGGCACTATCGACATTTCTAATTCTGGTACAGCAGGAGTGCTATTAAACGACAACAGCACTTCTGGTATAAGAGCAAATTCCGGTAGCGGAAATATCAAGATAGGTTCGCTAAATGGTTTTGGGTTGGGTGTTTGGAATAACTTTATCGCAATTCATCCTAGTGCGGGAATAGATACTTGCCTATACCGTGACGCAGCCAACACCCTAGCCCAACGCAACGGGGTAAATAGCCAAACATCACGCCTCTACAAATCTTTCACGGACGTATCTAACTACACTCGTGCTGCATGGCAATTCAACGCTAATGGAATTGCTCTTGCTGGCGAAAGTGCTGGTACTGGTGACGCAAATATATCAATCACTCTTATCCCTAAAGGTACAGGTTCTGTTCGTACCACTGGCAAAATTTACCCTGCTACAGATGCTTTGGCAGAACAAACTGCGACAGGGATATTGGCTGGTACTGGTGCGCCAAATAATGCTAATGGTGATAATGGCGATTTCTATTTAAGAAGTGATGGCGGCGCTCTAACCACTATCTACCAAAAACGGGCTGGGGCGTGGGTTGGAATTGTATAAATAAAGGATAAACAAAAATGACAATCTTAAACTTTTCAATTGATTTTACCGAAGCACAGCTAACAGGTATTGCACAGGCTCGAACTGCTTACAATGCTACGAATGAGGCTCAGCTAACCGACTCTGAATATCTGGAATATGTGTTGCTTGGCGCTGCTAATTCTTATGCTGCTCAGTATTCAGGCTCTGCACCTGTACCACCATCGCCTATTGCGCCGCAATCCCGATCAATCGATATGCGGCGATTATGCTTGGCTTTGGAGCAAATGGAATTGCTAGATGATATTGAGTCCGCGATCGCCGCGCAATCAAGATCAGCACAAATTGAATGGGAATTTGCAACCGATGTCAGAGCCGATCATCCTTTGGTGGTGCAATTGGCTACTGCGATGAGTCTTGATATTGATGAGATATTTGATCTTGCTGAGAGCTTTACTTGATGCGCTAAAATGCCCCTATATCATAAATAGCTATGTCGGCAATGATACATAAAACCATAATCGGGGTAGCTCCTCAGCGCCCCACGCCAGCACCCGAATCGCCGCCCCCTAGGTCGGTCGATCCTTGGGTGGTGCTTCTAATGCTTGCATCAAGCGCGGGGACGTACATCGCTACGCAAGCCCCAAAGCTGTTTAGTAGTCCCCTGTTTGCCAAGGTCGCGCAAACAGCGATCGCCGATCATCAGGCAAAAACTTCTCTCGAAGTCGCGACTGAATTAACCCAGAATAATCTGCAAATTCAGCAAACCGAGGCAAAGATTGATGAGCGCCAAGATTTGATTGATTTGCTTAAGCAGGTATTGCTCGAAACCCAGAAAGGGACTAATGAGCAGCAATCGCAAATATTGACCCTATTCGGGCAGATGATGGCATTGCAAGCAACCCATGCTAAGGCGGCTGAATCTCAGTCTGCGATCGCCGCCCGATTGGAAACCATAGCTACAGCGATCGCTGAATCAATTACAATTTTGAATCTCAGTTCAGCCCGTAGCCAAAAGGAAACTACTGAGATACTAAAGAAAGTTGCGGACGGGCAAGAAATTACCCACGAATACGTGGCAAGCTTAGCAGGTGAATTGCGGGTCAAGCTTGCCGATATTGAGAAGACGATCGTCGATGCGATTAACGCAAAAAAATGAGCTACCCAAATTTGAGTAGCTCATTTTTTTATTTAAATTTTGAAAATTTATTTTCAAGGAATTGGCAAATATTCGGCTCGCCTTTGTGAATGCCAATCTCGGTAATAAACCCTTCAGCGATCGCCGCCTGTTTGAGGCGCTCAATCGTGCCTTTAGGCAAGCGTAGATTAAGTTGGGCGCGATCGCCCTCGCCTTTGGGTCGCCCCTTGCGCTTAGGGGCTAGGCTAAAAAATCGTTCACATCTAGATACTCGCAGCCTAGGTTAGCGGCAAATTGGCGATCGCTATCTCTGCCATTGGCATAGGCTGGATTGCCTGATAGATCGCCTATGTAGTGGGTGATCTTTCTGCTAAACACAGTTTGAGCAACAAACCCCATTCCTGCACGGGGTTTGCGAAAATTCAAAAGGTGATCATCAAAGTATGTCCACCCTTGTTCTTTTGTGCGCCCCCAGCAACTTTCCCCTTCATCAGGGCAAAAGAAAGCCCCAATAAAGTTAGGCTGTTGTGCCATAAGCCAATCAAACTGAGCTTTGACCACTTCGAGCGTGGTGTAGCCATGTGAAATACCAGCCTGATTGCTGATAATAATCGAGTTTTTTGGCACTCTAGCAAGGACTTCTTCAATCAAGGGCATTTCTGCACCTTGATAGTTTTGCGGGTGTCCTGCGGCGAAATTGCCGAGTTTCCCAGCCAATACTCCATCGCGATCAAAAGCGTACATATTTATTTACTCCTCATTGGCGGCGAAAAGTTCCCACAGCGCACGGGAAAACCACTCCTCTGCTTTTGCCGAAGCAAAAGATATGGTGTCTTCGTCAAAGTTTTTTTCAATAGGATCAAAGAATTGAGGCTGGCAAATTGCCTCTTTCATGATCCGTTCTGCGGACCTTCTGTCAGGAACGGAAAAATTTTGGCATACTTTCCCGTCTAGGAATCGCGTAACTACCCCGTTTTCTACTCGCTCAATGGGGTAGCGCCACGGCGATGGGATTGGATTACTGTCTCGCTGTTTTTTTACAATCCAGTCTGACTCAGCCAAGATGTCGGCGGCTGCATCCCAATTGGCTCCATTACACCAATAAACGGTGTCTAAGCCTTTTAGGAAATGCTTGTTTTTTTGCCCCAAAGCAAAACTAATTGCTTTAGGGCAGCCAAAAATTACGGCTATTAAACACCCTGCCAAGCGCGGGTGAAGCTGATTGATTTGCTCCATTACCTTTGCTTCTTCTTTGCTCAGCAGAGGCAATGCACTTAGGCGGTTTCCTTTCCCTGCAAGAAGATCATCTAAGATGATCTTCTCCCTATTCAAGAAGAATAGATCGTATTCTTCTTGCACCCGTTGGGTGTCGATGGTCAGGGTTGTGGCTGTTCGTTTCCTATCGCCTTGCCACGTCCATGTAGCAATTGGCGCGTAATGTTTTTCTAATTCGGGCATTTGCGCCTCCTTGACGCTAATTTAATTGCCTTTCGGCAATGCGATCGCTAGGACTCGAACCCAGCTTATAAGCAATCTTTTCGCCTATGATGTTGCCCTTGGATTGATACTGAGAGGTGATCAAGCTCTCTTTCTCATGGTGCGTCCGTTTTGTCGCACATCCTAAACAATAGGTACTTCTTCCTAAAGGAATTTTCGCTACGTGGGACTCGATCCCACTTTTAAGGCTACTTCGATTGCTAGACCCTTGCCTTGGTTAAGGGATCGCACGGCGGGTTGGTGTACCGCCACGCTCTGCCAGATGCAGAGACGGCTCCTTTTGTTTTAAGCCCGTGGAGTCAGGGCTAGCAAATTAATCAAAAACTCCTTTTCTAAAATCGTTTTTGATGCTTTCAATTTCTGTTTGCAAAGCGCGAATCTTTTCCTGAACAATGGACTCATGAGGACGAGCGCCATTGAAGAGGACAACATCAGCAAACACTCCTCTAATGATGACGGTGTTTGCATCAGCCCATTTTTGCTGATGTCTTGTCACCCTAAAAGGGCAAACTTGAATGCTGGGGCAAATTCTTTTTAATTCATCCCAGCATTCATTTGGTACGAATGCCCTTTTGAACGGAGTTAGTAGGCTCCCATCCATCAGTTCTCGAAACTTGGGGTGCGTTGTGATGATTTTTACGATCTCCGCTTTTTGGGCGAAAGTCAAAGGTTTAACGGGTTTTGCACCCAATTCTTGCACCCATTTAATTTCTGTCTCCAATCTAGCAATTGTTTCTTTCGCCAAGTTGAATCGCCGAATTTCTTCAGCTTGTTTTGCGGCTTCAGTATCCGCAAGTTTTTTCAGGATGTCGCCTAATGGCTTAGAGAAATCCAATCCATTAGGCGAATCGTAGCGGTGTGCCATGATTAAATCGTGGCGCTGGTTTGGCTTTAGCGATTCCCAGACCGCTCCATTTTCTTGAAGAATGGGCAACAACGCTTGATCATACCGAATCCACTCTTGTTTCCCTTTCCACTTTATTTCAATGGTTTTTTCACAATTTTGGCACAGCCCTTGAATTCCTTCAATTTTAATTTCAGTCATTGCTTGCCTCCTTTCGTTTTTCAATTTAACCTTATGTAAATCATATTAAGCGCTTAAATATAATTTGTCAACCCCTAATTTAAAAAAAATAGCGATCGCCTCAAATAGGAGCGATCGCTAATCAGGATGGGTTAGGGGCTGATGATTTGGCAAGCCCTAGGCAGAAAGGTTCCGCCGCTTTCCACTTCCCAAAAGGTAGCGCCAAGATACTGCACTTCCCTTTTAAATATTCCTTCCCTGCGGATGGCACGGGCGTTGTCAACTTCAATAACGCGATCGCCTATGTTGGGGGCTACGATAGGCGATCGCGTGGGGAAAGGCAAATCAGGCTGAATGAACACTTTTTTACTCATCGTCATCATCTGGATCGGGATATTCTTGATCTAGATTGCCAATGATTTTTAAGATTTCATATTCAACTCGTTCTTTCTCTCCACGACTTAAATTGACTGGAATAAAATCAGGTTTAGAGAACTCTGGAATATTCTTGATGCACAGATCGCAATAGGCGATCGCTCTTTCGAGTGAATAGGTGTGCGATTCATGTAATAGCCATCCTTGCCAAACGATGGTATAGGGATAAGTGCAAAGAGGATCGCTGGGAGCTTGTACAACCTTCAAGGTTTGATTGGTGTAAAAACAGCGCCATAATTCGGCTGTTTTGATGCGTTGTGGTGGCAAGCGATCTCCAACAAATTCGCTCCACAAATCATCGTCATGGTGAATATAGTCATCGGGAAGTTTCTCGACTAAAACTACTGCGGTCTGACGGGCTAAAGAACAGATCATTTAACTAATTCCAATAGTGATAATTTATTTTACGCAAGGGGGATTAGATGGGTACTGAGTGCGCGGATCGCTACAACTGCGGGGATCTTGGGAGTAAGCGAGCGCCGCGATTGGGAATAGAAATAAAACGGAAACTGCGAGAGATAGAATTTTCATGCTATTAGACTCCTTAGATTTGTAATTAGAACTTCGTGCGCTTTGCTTGGCAGTGCTTGCCAATTGGGATAATTCGATTGATCGCGATCGCGGTATTTCTGTACAAAAGCTTCAAGCCTTGGCGCAATGTCAAATTCAATTTGCATAAGCAAATCTTTGATATTTTCAATTTTGCGATCGCGATCGCTGACTGCGGCGGCAAATTCAACAGCCACATTTTTAGGTGTGCGCGGGGTGCTAATCATGATTCGCCAATCGTGGTAACTGCGATCGTGTAGCCATTCGCAACACTCGCGATTTAGGTTTGTCGAAAAATTAGCGCGGTAATCGGTGGCGCTAACTGGTCGGGGCAACCCTTCGCCACTGCCTTTCGCCTCACGAATTTGGTTGTTATACCAAACATCGCGTTCGTCCTGCGACATTTCATAGGCTTTTAGCAAGGCTTGCCCTGCGGCGCAAGCGTAGCGCTGGCAGATATACGGTACGATATCGCCTTGCGGGGGGATGTCAACCAATTCGTTTAAGTAGGGGTTACTGACTTTGCCTGAATCTTGGCAACAAAAACACTTTGCGGGGGGCGCAATTTCACGCTCAATAAGGGGCGTAGATCGAAGCGTTGCTTGTATTTTGCTCATTTAGATATTTCTCCCACTGGTCATATGACCATGTTTTTTGTTCTTCCGTCCAGGTTAGAGGATTTGGTTTTAGCAATCGGGGGCGATTATCCTTTTGCGGTTTTGGGGGGCTAGAAGCCTCTGTTTTTTTCAACTTGATGTATTCCTCATAAAGGATCTTGATCTCGCCCCTACGCTTTAAATTAAACTGCCCTGACGCAATATTTTTTGCAGCGTCTGCCATATCAGGTTCCCACTCGCCTTTTTTGGCTGATGGAAGTTTTTGCAAGCGATTAAGCACAAACTCTCGAAAATCAATATCTTGCGCTAATTCGCCACAATCAATCTCTGATGGTTTCCAATGCATCTCAAATTTTTCAATATCAGAAATTTCTGAATGCACGCGCACACAAGAATTATTTATGTGTGGATCTTGTTTAATCTGATCTGATCTGATCTGATCTGATCTAATCTCCTCTTGTCTACCGCGTGACATCGGCGTGACATCGGCGTGACAAGGCGTGACATCTTGAGCTTTAGCTAACTTGTCACGCTCTCGCTGTAAACGTTTGCGCTGTTTTGTAGCTTCAGGATGATCACTAGGCTTGTCATATTGCCTTTTATCCCAATTTCGGATCAAAATTTCGTCTTGGCTGAAGTCGATAAACCCTTTAACTTTGAATTTAGCCTTTAAAGTCCTCCAGTCTTCTGGCTGCATTTCAAGCTCAAAAGCAATATCATCATCGTCAAGCCCTGCAATAACTCCGCGTGTTTCAGATTCACTGGCAAGGCATAGCAAAATAATAAATGCGTACCTTTCAGCAACTGGGAGTCGCTTAATTTTGGGGTCATTTCTAAACTCTGAGTGAAGTTTGAACCAAGTCATTTTACTCATCCCTTCACCTCACGGGCGGCGATCGCCTCTTTGCAATTATCAATTTGCGCTGCGGCATTAAGCCAGAATGGGTCAGCGCTGGAAAACATTGCGCCATCCCCAAAGTCTTGAGCGATGTCTGCTATCACTTCTAGCAGACCAGTGACTCCCGCCGATCCCATCATTGATCGCAATGTGGAGCGATACTTTTGATATAGGGCGGGATTTCTTTCTTTGAGCATCATCCCTTCACCTCGCGGGCGGCAAAAATAGAAGCCTCAAACTCATCAGTAATGATTCCAGACTTCAAACAGATTTCTTGGTACTTCTCTTCAGTAAGAGGAATAGCGCCAAGTTGTTTGGTAATCAAAGCGCGAGTAGGGAAGCTTTGTACCCCACAAACGGTTAGCCTTTTAGCCATTCTTCACCTCTCGGGCGGCGATCGCCTCGCGATATTCAGGATGGATATTCATCGGCTGCAAAGCCCAGCTATCCCAATCAGAATATTTGTCTAAGCATTTTTGGCAGATCGCAAAACTAGGATCAATGCCATCAGAAACGATCCCTTCAAGGGTAAAAAGATTTCCCTCTTGCACCCATTTTTTACAGCGATCGCATCGCTCTTTAGTTTTCATCCTTTCACCTCCCTAGCGGCGATCGCCTGATTTAGCAAACGGATAACAGTAGCCTTTAGGGTGCGATCTTCAGCCTTTGCTAAGGCTTTTATATTTTCCATTAGCTCTTTGTCGATTTCTACGACTAGTTGCACTATGCCTGTTTTTTCTTGGGCAGAGCGATTTAGAGCGGGGTCGAAATACTTGATAAGAGCATTCTCGACACTTGGGAGTAGGTCAGCGTCCAAAGCAAGATACGCGATTCTAACTTGCCCCATAGCTTTTAATGCTTTGGTTCTGTGATGTCCTTGCCACCTTTGATTTAGGTTTGCAGTTCTTCCAATGTACTGAATAGTCCTTTGAGAATCGATCGCAAAATAAATGGCGGCTTCGTTTGGCAGTTCTGATTTTGACCCTAGGGGGACGCTTGGGAGTGAAGATAGATCTAGTGGCTGAGGATCAATCATGCTACACCTCCTAATTCCGCTTTAGCAATTAACTCGCGCATGGCTCTACGCAATTCCTTGGACAAATCGGTGTCAAGCTTTAAAGCTGCCTTGTTAGCATCTTCTCGCAAAGACTTAGGGGCTTGGAAATTTACTATAACTTTTGGCTCTGAATTAGTCATACCTTATTTCTAATGCAATAATTAAAGTATCGCTCTTTATTTCCTATAGGTCAAGCCCCAAAATCCCTTATAGATAATCGCTATGCAATAGATAAAACTCTATGATTGCTGGCAATAAAAAGCGATCGCTGTAGGAAGCGATCGCTTTATTTTTACTCTCTGCCTCTAGTTAATATCTGGCTAATTACCAGTCCTGCATCATGCCAAGCGATGAGTTCTTCCACTCTGCCAAAGTTTTTGCTGCGAATAACCCAAAAGCAATCTGACTCGTAAAACGTTTTTGCTCCCAGTCGCTTGCCTGTACGTTGGGCAAGCTGCTTTACGCTATCAGGGGCATCGGCAAAAACTTTTACCTTATTGAGTTCGACTTCGAGAGTATCGCTATCCTTGACGAACTCAACTCGAAATACATAGCTTGATTCGGTTTCACAATAGGCGATCGCGTGGCGCAATGGCTCCGCAAACTCATCCAGTTCATCTCGCAGTGACTCTGCGTAAGACTTTAAGTTTATTCCAATCATCCAATCATAATCCTGCTATTAATTTTTGATACATCAAGGGCGGTACTGAATTGCCGATACCCTTCCCGTCTAGCGACTTCTTGCCACTCCATTTGTAATCATCGGGGAATGACTGCAAACGTGCCAAGCAAGGAATGTCTAAGGCTTTGATTTTGGCATTTTCTAGCAGTGCATTAGCCCTATGCCAATGTCCGTCCTGCCCCATAGCTCTCAGCGTCCAACATGGCTCATCGGCGGCGCGGGTCTGTAAGGGGCGATCGCTTCTTGCCCCTGTGTTTTCAAGAAGCAATGGCAAATCGCTTTCATCGTATGGAGCTAATGCCCTAATCTGCCAATCAGCCAGCTTACTATCAGGCAAATCATGCACCTTATCTTTAATTGCCTTATACCATCCAATATGTTTTTTAGGCAGTGGTAACGCGGGGATAAAGCCACCCTTTACCGCGATTAAGATTAAGCGGCGGCGCGATTGGGGAACGCCAAAATCAGCAGCATTTAGAACTTGATGATTTATCCAGTATCCTTGCGAGTAAAGCATTTCAACGATGATATTGAACGCTTTGGATTTGCCGTATGCCTGAACATTCTCAAGGGTGAACGTGGGCGGCTGTAGTACTTTGATAAATTCTGCGACCTTTCGGGCGCAGTCGACATCTAGCTGCTTCTCACCTTTTTTCGCGTTCGCAGTTGAGAAAGATTTGCATACAGGCGATGCGTGTAAAACATCTACTTTCTCGAACTTCATAGGGTTAGCGTCTAAGATGTCCATGACATGGCACTTGCCGCCAATATTTGCCTCATGTAATTCAGCTAATTGAGGGTCAAATTCCACTGACTCGCAAGGCTCAAACCCTGCGGCGATCGCGCCTAAATCGCAACCGCCGATCCCTGAAAACAATGATGTAAATATTGGCTTACCCACGGTGATGCTCCTCACGCAAAAGCTCATCAATAATGTTTTTGAGCGCTGATTGAATGTGACCACGCAAAATGTAATTAGCTTCAGGCAGTGGATAGATTACAATTCCAGAACGAATATGTGTACGATTCTCTGAAATTGGACAATAGAAAGCTCTGATACTAATCATCGCTGTTATCTCCTTTGGGCGCGGGTTGCTTTTTGGGAATAGGCTTAGCGATTGGAGTAGATGGTTTAGGCGTAGTCGGGGGCTTTTTAGCAGGTAGAAAAGGCTCAATTCCTGCAATCATTTGATAGCGTAAATGGCTCATGGTGCGATCGCCTCCTCTATGGGCAGGTAAAATGCAATTTTATTTTCAACGCAAGCCCTGCGAAAAAGATTGAAATCGCAATTAGGAATGTAAATATACATAGTTCCTCTTGCGGAAACAATCAAAGTATTCTCTGGGATGCCAGTAGTTGCAATATCTCTAACAGCTTCGCCATTGTGAATATATTCAACCCAGCAAGCCAATCGTTTCTTTTTGGCTTGCTCCCAAGCTTTTTCGTAATCTCGGCTTAGTTCAAATTTCATGGTGCGATCGCCTCCTCGGTTAAATCATCGGGCGAACAATTCAATGTATTGCAAAGCAAAACTACTGTTGCAAACTGTTTAAAGCCTGATCGTTCATTCTCCCAATTGGCTACAGTATTAACCGTTACGCCTAGCATTTTTGCTAGTTCGCTTTGGGAGATACCAAGGCGATCGCGATGAGTTCTGATATTGAGTTTAATCATGAATTACCTCTTTTTGAATTTTTTCAATACAGGTAATAATTTGAACTTGCTCAACTAAATAAAGATCTCTTGGAAATGATGTCCAATCGATCAATGTTGCCGCTAGGGCTTCGCAAACTTTTTGCGACACTTCTTTTGATGGAATGCCGCTAACAATTAGCGATTTTTGGGCAAATACACTAAAAGTCCCATCTAGTGTTTGCCTGATTTCAAATTCAGTCATTTCTTGATACCTCTATTATAAATTCTGGATATAAAACAACAGCCTTAGCAAACTGCTCTCTATAGCTATCGCCATAGGGCGCTTTGTCAAAGCCGAATAGCATGATGTGTCCGCGATCGCAGATCTCTTTATGCTCAATCAATTCTCCAGATAAGCGAACCGCAAGGGCGATCGCTTCATGGGAATAGGTTGAGCATAGGATTTTAATTTGGGGCATTGATATCACCCCACTGAATTAAAACCCCTTCAAAGGGCAACCCGTAGCTTTTTTCAATGTACTGGATTAGATCATCCCAATTGTCAAAACCATCGGCGATCGCAAAGGTATCTAAATGGACTTTAACCATTTGAGATTCATATGGCATAACATAGCCATTTCTCATGATTTGGATATGCTTGACGCTTGTGCAAGTAGCCTCTCCTAATTTTTCGCAATCTTTGGGTGATTGCTGTTTCCAGAAAAGGTAAAGCTTGTCGCCTGTGGCGATCGCCCGTTTGCGAACTGACCTGATGGTTTGGCGCTTCGCGCCGCTTATGATTTTGTCTTTAAAGACTGAAAATGATAATGCTGGCATTTATTTCTCCTTGAGCAGTTCATTGTTTTTACCCTGCGATGCTTTGAGACCTAGCCTTAAAAGGTTTTCAATAACCACGCATGGGAATACTTTTGACTCTACTGCGATTCGATTGATTTCCAACTTAAGATCCTCATCAAGCATCAATGTTGATCTCTTTCTTGCCATGCTAATCCTCGCGATTTGCTTCTTCGTAGGACATGGGCGGTGCATAGTTTGCTTTTGCCTCTTGAATGTTTCCGCCTTCTCCGACTATTGCACCGTCTTCCCATAGAGTGAATCCCTCTTTGGTTTTTTGGACGTAGATGCCACTTACTCGCGATGAGTAATTAGCTGGTGATAATGGTTTTCTTTTTCTCATTGAATTACTGTAACTCTGTGTTTAGTATTGCATACTTACATACTTATGCAACTATAAACAGCTAATGCTAATCGCCATAACCATAGACGCTACTCTATGCGATATTTATATAAAGATGCGGATTATATGGCTTGCTGACCTTGTAGCGTGAAAAAACATAGGGGAGATCCCCAAATTGAAACCTATGTATATATTCTTGAGAGGGAGAAATATTTTTGCAAAATATTGGGGTGATGTCGGCGGCGGTGTTGTTTATCGGAATAACTGGAAACATATTTGAGAAGAGATCCTTTATTCCGTAGCAGATAACCTAAAAACCGCGCGGCAAGGCAAAAAAAGAAAAATTTTTTTTAAAAAAAGAGGTGAAAAACATCTGAAATTCACTTCCGCTTTAGGGTTGGATTTTGGCACAAAAAAAGATCGCCTATTGCTAGGCGATCGCTGTAAGAGATAGAAGTTTATGCAGTTCGGCGATCTTCCTTCGCCTTAAACTCTAGAACCTCGCCATATGGTGCGGGTGCTTCCTTGCTGCAAGTCATGATGCTGGCGTTGTTTTTGCCTAGTGAGCCGATCGCGATGACGGGCTGATCTTGAATAGAATCAATAGCGATCGTGAGGTCGCGATCTTTGTCGGCGGTCTTGATGACCTTGATTAGATTGTCAATCTTGATCTTTGCCTGTTGGTCGGAATGGGCGGCGATCGGTAGGGTGAAGCATAGAGTATTGGCAATATATTCATAGCTAAGAGAAAAGCTTAAATGCGCCTCCCTTCCTTCGCTGTGTTGGTATCCGTAACCCTTGCGAAACCATGAGCTAGGCGCGATTGCTTGGTGATAGCTGACATACTGAGTGATTGGGGTGGCGATCGCTAGTGCGTAGTAGTACAAGTGTGTGGGGGTGGGTGTGTTGATTTCGTAACGCTCTGTCTTGCTGTCGGTGGTGAAGCATTTTAAAATTAGCTCCTGACCTCGAATATAAAGATCGATTGTGTCGCTACCCATCGCCTTAGCAATTTCGAGATTAGAGATTAAGGCGGCGCGATAATCGCGATCTAATACTGCCGCTTCTCCTGTCGCCTTGGGTAATTCGGGGTAATTACCCTCTAATAATTTTGAGGTGATCACGATGTCGCCGATCTCCATTGAAATATTAAAAGCATCATGAGTGATCATTAATTCGCGATCGCTTTTAGTCTTCAAAATCTCGAAAAATTTAGTAGGGATTGTGATATCACAGTTAGGCGCTGTAACTTTAAACTCTGCCTGTGCTGCCTTGTGTCCGTCTGTGCCTGATAGGGTTGCCACGTTGTCGCGGACCTTCAGGTTTGCACCTTGAAGCATTCTTGAGTGATGATTAGTTTTGATCGCTGGTTTAACAGTCTGCCACGCTTTTAAAAGCTTAGACTCCCATAATGTAAATGATTCGCCTTTGACTTCTGGCAAGCATGGAAACTCTGCGGGGTCAATTGTGGCGATCGCGTTGCTGCCTGTGCCTGTAATTTGGATCGCGTCATCGGTGGCGGTTAGCGAAAATTTATCCAACTTCGCTGTAAACTTCTTGAGCATTTCCCCGTTTGTGCAAAATACGGGGGTGTGGGGGATCTTGATACTGATCGCAGTTTCCAGGTCAAAAGCTTCTAGGGTGTTGCCTGTCGATTTGATGCAAGCCAAAACGGGGTGTGATGGGCGTTTGCTGACATACTTTGCTGCTAGGGCGATCGCTTCTTTGATTAACATGGCTTTGGTTGGGTGGTTGGGGTTTACTGGTCGGGGGCGATCACCATAGGATAGGCGATCGCTAGTGGGTGGTTAAAGTTTTCCTAGTAGCTCGATCGCCCTACGAACTTCAGCGCGATCAAGTAATTGGCATAGCTCAAAATCTTCGCTGGCGGCGATAACCCTGAGCTTGCCTTGAGCTATCCTGCGAAATAGCTCTGAAACATTGGCTTTACTGCCATATATGCAACCGTGGGCGATCGCTATGGCTTCTAAGGCTTTGCTATCAGCTTCGCAGACTGATAGCGTGATTGATTCGTTCTTTTTTGTCATTGTTTGGCGCGGTGCGATCGCGCCTTTACGCTATAGGTATTACTGCAAGCAGATCTCAACTTCGTGACCTTTGTCATTTAGATAAGGTGCAAAGGACTCCTCATCTTCTGCGAGTGAAATGCAAACATCGTTTACGACTTCTGACAAATTCTCGAACTTGTCAAAATCCCATGAAACTTGATGCTTAAACCATAGTGATCTCATCGAATTTTTTTGAATCATCGTGCGAACAATTTGTTCGATGGGCTTTGCGCCTGATTCAATCGAACCGTATTGAGTAGCTTGATATCTAGCTTCTTCGTCCCATGCCGCTTCTTGATCGCGGCGCTCTTGAATTTTTTCTGACCAGTCCATAATATTTAAATCTCCGTATAATTTGGTTTACCGTGGAAACTGCCTCTAAACTCAATTCCCACTATTAAATATTAGCAGTATCCGTACAGAATAGCAATACTTTTTAAAAGATAGTGTCCGTACACTAGAAAAAATCATCTTGCGGCGGCATGGGCTTTGCCGATCGCAACTCGATCAAATACTGCTGCAATTCATCAGAGCTTAGCTTCTCGCGGGGCTTATTCCAGCGAACTAAGCAATGCTCGGCTTTGCCAAGATTAAGGCGTGTGCAATGCACGTCTAGCTCTGAAAGGATAGAGCTAAGATCAATAGGCTCTGCTGGTGGGACAACTAGCTTTGATTTCTTTTCAGAAAGCAGTTCGCTGGCTTCTGTGGCGATCGCTGGTACTGATAGAAATACCTGCCAAATTGCGGGGGTTTTGATTTTTTTATACAATTCTTCAAAATCCTTGAGATTGTTACAGGCGGCGATCGAGATCTTGAGCTTGGCTAAGTACTTTGCGGGGTCGGGCGGTGCTTTGGGCTTAGGTGCTGCCTTGCTACTGCATTCCAAATTAAGATTGATCGCGCCCGATCGCGCCTCACATCGCCACAAACTGATATCTATTTCGATGTCCCCGTTTGAGGCATTGAGAAGATCTTGGATCATGGCGCGATCGATTAACAGATAGCCTTTATAGCTTGGCTGGCTGTCTTCGGTTTTCTCAAATCTGAATAGCGTTCCCTTGTTTGGGCGTTTTTCATATGCCATGTTTTTTTCTCCTGATAATAGTTAACCGATCGCTGGTGTGCGATTGGCTGTGAGTGATTAAAACTGCAAGCGGTTTTGTACTATTGCAAAAGCTTCTTTGATTACTCGATGATTTTCTGGATAAGCTTTGTAAGCTTGCTGTCTTTGAGTCCATTCGATTAGTTCATCTAATTGATCCTCGTCTTTGCAGCGATCGCAAGCACCAGAAAAAGCGGCGAAAAAATCTGACCATACGGGCTTTGCTGTAACATCGATCGCTGGTGGTAGTTGGGCGATCGCGTCAACATTTGCGAGTTTGCGGGGTTCGTAAATCGCCCCAATTTCTGCATACTTGGCGGCGCTAATAGCGCGATCTATCTTTTGCTGATACTGCGGATCAATTGATAGATACAGTAAGTTTTCTTCGCCCCTAAATTGTTTCTGGGCTGTGGTTTTCGTGATCATGCGTGGCGATCGCGACAAAATTAACGGGGCGTACTTCAGAGATGCGCCACATAAGGCAAGCTCGGCGGCGATCTCTTGCAGTTGGCTCTTCAAAAAAACAATATCGTTAATTGAGGTGGTTGAAAGTTCGATATTCCCTGAGTAACCCATGTATCTAAATTCAGGCATCCCAAATTTAATTAGGGCTGAGGCTCTGCACTTATCGCAACCTTTGGGGCTATTAGGTGCGCGGCAAGGCTTAGGCTCGTTGAGGTGATAAACTCCGCGATCGTCTCTCCACTCGGTAATAGTTTCTCCATCGCACTTAGTTTTTAAAAGACCTCCTGTGCCAAATTCTGAGTACCAATCATCAATCAGTTGATCAATGTTGTCATGTTTGAAAAAGATTTGAATTTCTTTGGGCTGATCGCCGTAGAATTGTTCCCAAATTTCCGCCACTCTCTCGGCGCTAACTCCAGGGGTGGGGACAAATCTAAAGTAATTTAGGTTTGCCCCTGGGCGGTTGCCTGTTTTCTCTGCCCCTTTGAAAATCTTGCCAATTGGCTGCACCCTTGGCGATCGCTCGGTGGGGCTGTATCTTTTAATTGCCATAATTTTTTGCTGAATAATTGAACATGATGCGCGATCGCCATATAGAATCAATGGCGATCGCTGAAAACTAAAGGCGGCTAACTCTCCGCTTTAGTTCTTCGCGGGATAGTGAGGCGATCGGGCGGTTGGCAGATTGCATTTCGGCGATCGCTTTTTCGACTGCTATCTTTTGAGGAATTGCCCCCGTGCAAAAGCGATCGGGTTTGCAGTCGATCCAGAATCTGTAATAGAAAGCGCGATCGCTTTTTAGGAATGCTTCCATATCATCCATGTTGAATGATCGAAAAGAATGCTCATTGTAAATAAAATCTCTGGCGATCGCGATCGCAAAGTTTTTTTGCTTCTCGCTGACTGCGGTTGCTGCTAGACGCGGATCATTTAGAAAGAAATAGCGGATATCACTAATCCTTCTATTTGCTGCGTAAGCAATATCGTAATTAGGTAGCATGATTTTTTGTGGGTGGTTGGGTGGAGTTTGCTGCCTTCACTTTTGACTGGCGCTGTAGGCTACGGCGCGATCGACTATGCTGCAATCAATTCGCGATCTTCACTGTTGATTGATTCGCAGATGTCGTCAATCTCGGCGGCGATCGCTTCGGGAGCAATAGAAACTCCGTAATATTCGCGCAACTTGTAGGCTATAAGATTGGGATCTTGACCTTGCAGATCTCGCAGTGCCAATAAAATCAAAGCTTCGATGCGTTGCTGGGTTGGGTATGTCATGGGTTTAAATCTTGATAGGTTGATCGCGTGTTTGATTTGTTTTTGAGTTTTGCCACTGCCTCGGCTTCTAAGCGATCACGGTCGATTGCTATTTGGCAGTAATGCAGGGCGATCGCTCGTTGCCTTTTGATGGCTGCGGCGATCGCTGGATCTTGTTGTGGGATGGCGAAAATATCAAGTTGTTTCATGTGGTGGGGACTGGGTAGGATTTTTGAAAGCCTCCCTTTTCGTAATGGAGATCAAGGGATCTCTTTTTTGCCTTGGCGATCGGTATCGGTGTAGGCTGTAGCATGGCTTTTATAATCCCGTTGCTTTCGGGAATATCCGCCATATAAGGCGGGAAAATTGATACTTTTAATGGCTCCAATTAAAAATCCTCGCTAGTTGGTTGGGTTTTGCCTTTCGGCTATGCCCGATCGCTCCGCTCTGAGGTGGCGATCGGGCGATCGCTGGATCTAGAGTGTGGCTCTGTTGGCTAGGCGATCGCTGATCAAGCCGTCCTTGTGGATCGAGTTTAGCCAATCCACAAAGCAGCATCTAATATCTGTGCTGTAATCTTTTTGACGCTTGCGGGTTCGGTACTCGCTTGTAAATTGTGGGTGTGCTTGCCAAAATGCGGCGCGGATCTCTGTAATGGTTTTCATGGTTTTTTATAGTTGGTGTCGGTGGGGGTGAGACTAGAAAAATGATTTGGCTTCGTTGCCTTGGGCGATCGCCTCTGCATCCGACAGCCGCGCTAGGCGATCGCGCTGTAAGGATAGAAGCGATTCATAGCACTGACTAGCATTACGGTATCCGTACCGCTTGCCTTGCTCAAAAGATGAGCCGTCTCTAAATAAAATTGCAGTTCGCGCTAGCGCGACTTTTAAAATCCCTGCTAGATCTTGGCAATCTTCCTATGATCGTTTAGTGGGGCGCTGGCGTTTGGGCTTACCTCCGAATAGTTGCGCCGACGCATCTACTGGCATCCCGCCGTATCTTGCATCGACTGCGATAAATTGATGCTCTTTCCAAAAATCTTGCATAATGCTTTATACTCCTAATACTGCCTTTGGTTGGGTGGTTTTGCCGATCGCTTTTATAGGCGATCGGCTTTGAATTTTAGATGATCGTTAATACCAGGCTGTCCAGATCCCGTTAAGGTAGCAGCTTTTTAGCGGTGCGGCTGGGTAGCGACTGAACTTTTTAAAATAGGCATTGCACAGATCGGCAAAATGTGTAAATGTTTGAGTCCCCAGGATGTAGTTAGTCATTTAAAATCTCCAAAAATAGCTGAGGTTTTAGGCGGTGGTTGCCTTCGCTTTGCGCTGTAGGCTGGCGGCGCGATCGGGTGGTTAGTGCGTGATTTCGTAAAGATAATCGCAGGTATCTTGTGCGAAATTACTAAAATCCCGTGCATAGATATCCATGAGAGACCCAAAACAATCCTCAATGAATAAGCTGAAATTGTGTAGATCTTGGATTTCGGCTACCGCTTTTACTCTTATTAGGTGAAGGTGAATCATTTGATTTGCTCCGTTGCTTTATTCATTTGGTGTGATACCATTGTAGCCATGTTTACATGGCTTGCATAGGGGTTTTAGATTTGTATAAGCGATCGCTTTGCCTTGCCTTAATAAGATTTGCTTATACCGTGTAAACATGGCAGTATTAAGCGCTAGAATAGCGCTAATAAATTTATATAGAATGTATGGCTAAAGTTGTTAATGGCGATCGCGGTCTGTTTGCGCCGATCTCTGGATCGTCCACTTTTACCGCTACTGGTTCCCGTGTTTTTGCTTTTCGTGATGCTGGCAAGAGTGCCGATATTTTGGGCGCTATGGAGTCGGGCGATCGCGGGGATTTTATTCGGGCGGCGATCGCTGAGAAGTTAGAACGCGATAGTTCCAATCAAGAAAATTGTCTTAGGGAAGGATAGCGCGGCGCTGTCTAAGTTTGATTATGTCTGAGCGATCGCCTATGCTGTAGCTGAAAATTTCGGGCGTTCTTTTCTCACGAACGCAACGCACCCATCCGCAGGATGAACAGCTACAGGCGTACGGCTAACGCAGTCATAGAACTAGCAAAACCCTGGAGCGTCATTTTGCTATTTATAGATTATTGGCTGTCTAAGTTGCGACGCTCGTTTTGCGGCAACTAAGCAAGACGCTAGATTTAGCTTTTGCAACAATATTGTACCGAAGCGATCCCATAGCAAGGCGTGAGATAAGTTGCCCGATATTGCATAAGTTCGCAGAAGCTCATAGAGCGCGATAGCGCGGCGCTGTGCAATATGTTGAGTTGCACGCCTAGCGATCTACTCTAAATTGGCGATCGCCGCCACTGCCAGAAATCCAAGGGCGATCGCCATATTGATATTGTTCTCCCAGATTAGATAGGCGATCGCAGTCCACAGCAATATTTTAATCAGCATCTAATCGAGCCTCAATAGCGGCGATGCGTATTTCTAGTGCAGTTAAGCGATCGCTTAATTCTGGTTGTTCAGGGCAATCTAAGCCTTTTCGCAAAGCATCAACTATTACCGTATTGATTTTTAGGTCTGGGCTTGACTGCTGAATTTCTAATATTTTTTCATCAACATCATCGGGAATCCTGATTGATCGGACTGGCATATAGCACCTATTACAACATAGACACAAAATACACTACAAACCTATTGACAGCACACATTACATTAGTGTAGTGTCTTTTGTAGTTGCTCCATGAATCAATCCATGAAGCACACCATGAATCATTGACTTAATGAACCATGAGCTATTCTCAAGTCCAAGCAGAGATTACGATCGCGCAATTTACAAGCGCTTTTGATATTCCCCGATCTAACTTCCAAAGATGGCGTGATGCTGTTTATTCGGGCGTGGGTGAATCGCCTTACACCAAAGACGAACTCAGGATCATTATTGAGGAAGGGATTAGGCAAAGCCAAAAAGCTGTTGGCGCAACCCGTAATCGCAATATTCAAAAACTAAGCAGGATATTAAATCAGTTATGAGCAACTACAAATCCAAAGCCGAGATCAAAGCTGAGCAACAAGCACAGCAAGGAAGATCAAGCAATACAGCTACCCTAGACCGCCCCATTACCGAAGAAGTTAAGACGATTTTTCTGGATTCAATGACAGGGGCTTACGATGCTTGCCATGAAGCTCGAAACAAGGGTATTTCGGCTGGTATCGCTAAGTTTCGTGCTGAAGTTTCTACAGGCGATCGCGATTTTTTCGCAGATTGGGAGATCGAAGCAGAGCAAATCTTGGAGGCTCGGATCTCGAATTTGAGTGCATTGCCAGAATGCACGGACTCTATTAAGGATTTGGCTTTGGATCTCTCAAATCTTGAGCAGTATCCCCTAGAATTGCTCCGCGATCGCAATAACTACCTAAATGATTTGCCATCGCTAGACGCGGATCAGGATCATGAATTGGAGGTTCTATACGGCTTCCTTACAAGCCGTCCAGAAGCGTCTAATCCAGACGTAGCCTAGTCTAGCGGCGAATAGACATCATTAGACAATAGACATTATGACCCTTGAAATATTGGCGCAAGCCGTAATTACAGATGAGTCTTTTCATCTATTTCATTCGTGGGTAACAGCCAAGATTGCCCTTCCTGTAATCAAAGATTTTCTTGCTGATCGGAAATTACCTTTGTCTGAAACGGAGCAAGACATTGTTAATACCGCATTATTGATTTCTCCTATTGAAAGCTGGGTTCTGTGATGCAAACTCTCGAAGAAATACTAATGGCGAGGCATTGCCCTAATTTTCAACCAAGGGCAATGCCTCTAGCAAGGGTAGAAACGCCTCAAGTTCTTGAGGCTGAATATATTCCCGTCAACAGCGCGATCGCCCCTATGCCAGCGCAACAAACCGAATTTGCGGCTTTAGCTCAAAAGCTAGATTCGCATCATAAGTTTGTTGCCGATGGATTTAGTCATTTGGTGACACAAGGGCAATCTTTTGAAGCTCGACTTACTCAATTAGAGCAGCAAAGGCAATCCGCGCCGATCGCTCAATATCAGCAGCCACAAGCTGACATCACCCCCGCGCTATTGGCGATCGCGCAACAGAACCAGCAAACTCAACTTGTGCTGGCGCAAATGGCTCAGTCTATGCAAAAGATTAGCGATCGCCCAACGGTGGTTAATCATTTTGTGGATAACACAGTGCATAACGATTCCCATGAAGTAATTGTTCACGGAGATAATTACGGGAATATATGCACTGACGGGGTTCAAAGAAATGGCGCTGGATTCTTGTGGATTTTATTTGGTGTAGTTGGCACAATAATTTTAGGAGCGCAGCTTTATGGCAAATAATCCACAAGAGCCACAGGAGCCAAAAGGGTTTTTCTTTGTTTGGTTTCCTGTTATAGGCTTAGTTGCCATGCTTGGTATTGCATCATGGCAAACCAAGGCTATTGACAAGATCATTGCACTTACTAAAAGTGCGCCTTCTATGCAGTCAGCTATGGCTACAGGGGAAGGGAGCAAGAAAACCCAATTAATAGGGTGTTACGCCCGTCTTGGGGTTTCCGATCCTGAGTCGGTAGCGAAATTAAACGCTTTGACTGAAGCCCAAGCAAATGATTTGCTTTACGAATGCAGGAAAGTATTACAAAAGAATTTAGAGCAGGAGAACCTCAATGGCAGATCAAATTCGGGAGTTTAATAAGCAGTTTAATGAGCAGTGTCAACAAATGGCTGTATCTCAAAAAGTTATGGGTTACGCATCAAAATGGAGAGAAATAGTCGAACATTTTGTTATCTGGGGTATTGCCCCAATGGTCGGATTTCATTATTTACTTCAATTTTTAAGTTACGTTTTTAACCCTTGGTGGGCTTCTCACCTAGTCGGGTCTGCTTTTGTAACAGCAATTTGGCTGACAGACAGACTTCGTGCTGGCAATTTCGTTATTTTTAAACGGATTGCACACCTCGCTACTGCCTATATCTTGATTGCATTTCGGTGATAATTATGGACTTTTCAACTGTCGACACATCCAAATTCAATGAAGTGCAAAGACAGCTATGGGGAATGCACTTTGGGAAACCGCGATCGCCTAAAGTTTCTACTCAAGAGCCACAGCGATCGCCTTTTTCTGGCATTCAATTAGCACAACCTCAGACAGCTAAACATCCTATTACTCAAGCTCTAGCCGATATTGGCATAGGTGCTGAATGGATAGGGCAGAAAGAAAGCCCTTCATTCATTCGGCACTTAATTAAGCCATGCGCAGGGGTAAAAGTGGCAACTATACTCAAAGCTGTTGAAGACTTGCAAATGGCTTTGATGCTTGATGTACCGCCCTTAGTATGCGTTAAGCATGGCGCGATCGCCATTGACTTACCGCGTCAAGATCGGCAAGCTGCAATGTTCTCTGATTTTTGGCAACCTTCCAAGAAATTAGAGGGTGCGATCGGGGTAAATATTGACGGAAAGTTAATTAAGGTTGATTTACGCAACCCCGATACTTGCCATTTTTTAGTTGGTGGGATGACTGGATCTGGTAAGTCGGTGTGGCTGCAAAGCTTCTACCTAAGTCTTGCTTTAGCCCACAGCCCCGATATGTTTCAGGCGATTATCTGCGATCCTAAGCGGGTGAGTTTTCTTATGATGCGCGAGTCTGCTCACCTAAGAATGCCAATTATCTATGATGCCGAAAAAGCGGAGCCTGTACTAGCCGATTTAATCAATATCATGGAATATCGGTATGGATTGTTGGAGCAGTCCAATTGCCAAGATATTGCCGAATACAGCAAAAAAACAGGCAATTCTGAACCCACAATTCTATTCATTTGCGATGAGTTTGCAGACTTATTAGATGCTGCGGAAGATCGGAAAGGATGTGAAACTAAGTTGGTCAGATTAGCTCAAAAAGCAAGGGCGGCTGGCATCAATCTATGTCTTGGCACACAGCGCCCAGATCGTGATGTAGTAACGCCTCGACTGCGTTCTAATCTGGTTGTCAGAATTGCTTTACGGGTTAAATCTATTCAGGATTCCGACATTATTTTAGGCGGCGGCGACAAGGCTATAAATGCTACTTCATTGCTTGGTAAAGGAGATCTGTACTACGAGGGCGATCGCTTAGAAGCTTTACTGCCAACCGAATCAGATTTTGCAATGTTGCCAAAGAAAGCATTAGCGATCGCCCCTGCAACTATTGATATTGAGTCTGAGGCTGTGAGCGATGATATTGAATCAGAATTGATTCAGGTATTAAGCGAACTTTCTCAAAAGAAAGGATGGCTTACCGCTTCTACTGTGAAGCAATTTAGCCGCCAATTTAAGAATGTTTCTCCCGATCAAATTAGGCAAATGTTTTTGTACATGGCAGCTAAAGGAATTGGTAAAACCCAAAAAGCTGATAGCGCTTTGGAGTGGTCAATATGAGGCGATCGCACAGCCCTATGTTTGCTTTTCTGATATTTGCGATCATGTTTGTGTGGTTCTATTTTGTGACCGACATGGGCAAGCGAACTGTTGATGAACCTAGAAATATTATGGAGAAAAGACAATGAAAGCAAGCTATGAAACTCAATTGGAAATTTCTTATATCAACAATCGACCTATCCCCGAAGGTCAGATTAGTGATAACGCTCTTGTTTTCTGGGGTTTTCTATTTTTCCTGTTCACTGGTTCTCTTTTTGCAATACTTGGAGGCGATCGCTGATGTCATCAACCTTTGAACTAGGCTACCCCCTCAACACCCTCAATTATCACCTTGTGCTGCTACTGCACTTAGGAGATGAAGCGATCGCAGGAATGATTCTTTATGTATGGGATGTGTGGCAATGAAACCTCAAATTATTTACGATGGCAAATCCCTTGACGGCGATCGCCCCTCAAC
>Ga0070749_10000625_pt1 | contig 23826 bp, 20 predicted proteins | sample VirMetDEL_Nov_18_FD_75180 | JGI IMG/M metagenome (GOLD analysis project Ga0070749, IMG submission 75180) | Aqueous microbial communities from the Delaware River and Bay under freshwater to marine salinity gradient to study organic matter... | ecosystem: Environmental > Aquatic > Marine >...
CCCATTCCTTCTGCTTTTTTATCGCTACTTGGTACTGTTCCACTTTTTGGACCTGCTTTTTTCAATCCGCTTTCGCGTAATGCTTCGAGCATTTTTAATTGCATCATTTTTTGCTGTTCAAAAAAATCTTTGAACATATAATTTAATTTTACAATACCATAATCAATATCTTCTAGAATAGTTAATTGCTGTAAATCCGTATCGAGAATTTCTGTTTGATTCTCTGTAAGTACAGCTGTTAATTGGGCTAATGTTACTGGTTCTGCCATTTTTTTTTATCCCGATGATTTGCGTTGCCTTATTCTCTCATTTTCATTTTTTATATGCTCAATAAGTAACGAAATATAAACTTCCCTTTCCCACGGTATCATATTTTCAAGTTCAGTTAAAGAATATTTATGATGTTGCATTAATGAAAAATTTGTTTTATAATGATTATATACATTATCGTGAGAAAGGCATATTAGAAAAAACTCGATATGCCTTCTAATTTTTGTGTATTATTCTTTGTGCACTTTTCACAAATAAAATTAATATTATGTTCTAATTTTGGAATATCATTTAAAAATGCAGTAATTTTTTGAAACTCGCTAGTAGATAACGATTCAATAAATTTAAACCTTTCTTCTAAAGTTTCTTCTTTAAATTTAATTCTTTCGTTCTCAGTCATAACTGCTTCAATAGAATCAGAAACAACTTCAAACATGGTATTGATATCCATATTTTCTTGGTTTATATTTTTCTTAATAATATCTTTATAACTTGGCCATTTTAATTCTAAACTAATTCCGCTGCCAACATTAATAATCTTTTTTTCTCTCGGGACATTAATCGCGATTTGTTCTAAATCAATTAAAACTGTATTAGAATGTTCGCAAGAAGCATCGCTACACTTAATTAAAACTGTAGATGTTTCGCCTACAGATTTGGCTCTAATTTTTACAAAAAGATATTCAACATCAAAAGTAGTTAAATCGTTTTTTCTAAAATTATCTTCTGGATCTATACATGCTTCAATTGTATCAACAACCGCATTTAATGTTTCTTTTTGATCGCCCGATTCAAAAGCCAACATTAATACTTTTTCTTCTTTTACCAAATATGGTCTATAATGAATTACTTTTCCAGTAGAGGGGATTATAGTTTCATATTTTGGTTTATCGTTTAATCTAGGTAATGCCATAATATTCTCCAGTTATAATTTAACCGATTATATCCTTTATCGGTTTTACAATAGTATCAATTGCTCGTTCTACCAAACCTTGTACTTTATCGCCAAGAGTATCTATTTGATATGGAGTTGAACTTGTCCAATTCAAATATGATAACGATACGCTAAATTCAATTGGTGTATCGGGTTGATTATTTAATGCTATTTCTCCCAATGTAGTTGGGTATGCGTCTTCTAATGTGCAAGAATAAATTATATTGCTTTCTGATTCCTTTGATAATTTTAAATTTCCACCAGCTAAATCGCCCAAATCAACACCGAACCCAGCTACTTCCCATGTTGGTAATGCGTCTGTTAATTGCGAAGGCAAATTTAAATCGAAGCCAAGATCTAAACTTAACAAATTAATTTTGTCGCCTTTTCTTAATTGATGTATTGTGACGGGTTTGACGTAATTTTTATTAAAACCCAATTCATAAGGAGCATTATTAGAAACAGCAAGTTGTTGCCACCTTTCAAAATATGTTCTAATTTTATAAGAGTTCGTTACATTAAATGTTAAATTGACATCGGGCACCGCATATCCGTACGCAATCTTTTGCATTGTCATTCCAATTTGTCTGTCGGTCGAAAGAATTTGCCTTCCAGGTAAACTTGTTGCCGAACATAATAAATTTATTTCTCTTGCGTCATAGCCTGTAATTCTTTGACCATTCGCCATTATAGCACCTTCGAGAGAAGGAAGTGTCACCATATAAAGATTAGCCATGGCTAATCCTTTATCTTTACTGACTAATGCTTTAAACTCGTCTACTGAAAATGCCATTATCGTACCTTCTTTCTTGAGTCAGCATATACTGTTGATTCAGACGCTTTCTCGAAATTAGCTGTTGGTAAAAATGTTGCGATCCCCCATTCAGATGCAGGGATTTTTGAAAATCTTCCTTGTACCTTTCCTGACAAATACCTCTTAAAACAAGGTTTGAAATATCTCATTGAATTTGTATTCTTTAAAAAATCGTATGTTATTTCAAACCTTGTTTTTTCGTCATATCTATCGTCGCTTTTGTGTTTCAATAATTGGGTTAAAAATTTTGCCCTCAATGTTGGTGGCAAATAGTGTAAATTAATTCCATAAAATCCACGACCTTTTTTAGTTATAAAATCCACCATTATAATTAATGGAAAGGTGTCATAATATTTTAATTTTTTCTTTGTCTTTGGATCGTATAAAAATAGATACATTTCGCCAATAAGCGGTCTAGTTTTTTGTATTAATGGTGCAGATCTCATTAATTCTACAGTATCAATAGCAGTAATTTCTTTCACTCGCTGTCTAAACCAATCTCTAGCACGAACAGTTTGTGGATTTAATCCCTGTTCTAATGCTTCTGCGTTTATTTGATCGAATATATTTTCCATCCACTTATTTATAAGGTTTTTTGGATTTTTTTCGGAATGGTTTTATTGGTTCAAGAGGTTTGAGTTTTCCTGGTGTTTTTAAAGAAGATTTTGGTAATATTCTATATTTTTCTAATTCAATTTCGGTCCATATTTCGAATTCCCAACCCCTATCTTTTGCATATTCTTCAGCGGCTTCCCATTTATTTTTATTTTTAACATAGGTCATTGCCTCGGAAATGTATCGTTTTGATCTATTATTCCCTTGCGGTGGAGTTGTTTGTTTCTTTGGTTTTATTTCGACTAGAATTGTTTTGCCATTCTTGAATGTTATTTTCAGGTCAACAAAATATCGATGATACTTTTTATCAATATCATAATAATAAGGAATTTGTACTTCTTCCGAGGACCATTTAACTATTTCCTCCGATTCGTCGCACCAAAGGAAACAATACTTTTCCCACATAGACCGATAAATAACATTATCTGGGTTACCATTATATTTGTTCCTATCCTTTACCTTATAAATTCCAGAGTATGTTGTTGCCATTGCTTATAAATAATAAAAAATTCAATTTCTATTTATTGTAGGAATAAAATGCCGTTATACTATCCTTTAGACCGACAGAGATATTTGGGAATAATAATTTTTACCCCAATTATCGGACAACCAACAGAAAATGCTATTTCAAAAGCGACAGTTGCAACTGCTATTGCGCAAAAGATTGATTCAATTGCAGATCAAGTGAATTCATTAATTAATGGAAGTGAAAACGCGCAAACTAATCTAGGCAGTAAACCACCAGTTGACTATGGGGAATCTTGTGCTTTATATTTGCCGCAAGCAATTCAAATAGCCGATGGAGCTACTTATAATAATATTGATTTAAATTTTCTTGGTGGGTTTGCTGAAACTATGGGACCATCTGTTATGAATTTAGATGCTTCTGGGGCTATCGATCAAGGTAAAGCTATTATTGATTCTTTAAGAAGTGGAGGCAATGCCAGTGCTTTGGCAAAAGTCGCAGCTAGTTCTATCGCTGAAGGAGTGAGCGAAGAAGTTGCTGGTGCAATTAGATCTGTAACAAGGGTAACAGCCAATCCAAATACAAGAGCGTTATTTAAAGCTGTACAATTACGCACATTCGTATTTAATTTTAAAATGATTCCTACTAGTTTAGAAGAAGCTAATGAAATAGAGAAAATAGTAAAATTTTTTAGAAAAGAATTATATCCCAGTGAAATTAATCTCGGTAGAACTTCAGTCGGTTATAATTTTCCCAATTTATTCCAAATTAAAATGTTCTATCAAGCAACCGAAAAGGATAATGGTGGAAACGCACAAAGAGTAGACAAAGAAGTTGCGACAAAAATTAAGCCATGTTATTTGACTAATTTTAATGCTGTATATAATTCTAGCAGTATGGGAATGCATTCGAGCGGTCATTTTTCTGAAATGGAAATTAATATGACTTTTATGGAAGCAAGAGCATTGAATAAGTCCGATATTGAGGAAGGTTACTAATGAGCAATTATTTTGTAAATTTCCCAAAGGTTCAATACTATTTCGGCGATGAAGAAAATTCCGTTTTATTTGATAACATTAGTGTTTATATTGATTTAATTGATCAATTGTCGTCTAATCCTGAATTTTATCAGAAATATTTTATTAAAGAAAACGAAAGACCAGATGCTTTATCTTATAAACTATACGGAACCACTAATTATCATTGGACGTTTTTGTTCGCCAATACAAAATTAAGGGAAAGCGGTTGGCCAATTTCCAATAGAGCAATCGTTGAATTGGCTAAAAAATATTATCCGCATAAAACAATTACAAGTCAATCCGAATTGTTTAATAAATTTGATGTGGGTAAAACAATTTCTGGCTCAATATCTGGAGCAACGGGAATTGTGGTTGATAAAAGAATTGATTTGGGTCAAATAATTGTTTCGACGGAAAATACTTTTTTTGAAGGAGAATCTGTTACTCAAACAGACGATCCGACAAAATCTATTATTGTATATTCCTTTACGCAACAATATAATTCTAATCATCATTATGAAAACGCTGACGGAGATTATATTGATATTGATCCTTATAATATTTCTTCTTCTACTAGTGGACTAATTCCTATTACATTTACAGAAAGGCTGAGAAATAAAAATGACGATTTGCGGCAAATTAATGTAATACGATCAGATGCGGTAAAACAGGTTGATGCCGAATTTAAAAAATATTTGAAGAGATCATAAAATGACTGCTCAAAATACAGGGCAACAATATAAAATTACTGATGCTGTAATTACGGCTGATAGATTCGGTGATACTCAAATTGAAGTGACTTCGTTAATTATGGAATTAAATATTTTCGAGAATATTGAAATTCCATTTTTAACTGCTGGACTTGTATTAGTTGACGATAATGCGATAATTAGTAGTATTGCTTTTTCTGGCACAGAACGATTTACATTTACTGTTTATAGCGTTGAAACAGGGTTAAATTCCGAGACATCATTTACGCATACTTTTATAATTGCAAATATCGACAAAATTATTAAAACTACTGATAAAACAGAAGTTTATTCTTTCTATTTAATAGACGAACATGCATTTAAAGATGCAAATATATTACTGAGTAAATCGTATAATGGGCAATTGCAAACAATAGCAGCAGATATTATATTAAACGAACTTGGTAAAAGTGTTGATGCTTCTTATGTATTGAATCAGCCAACTCAAGGAAATTGTAGAGTCATTATACCATATATGACTCCATTAAATTCAGCCAAATGGTTATTAGATAGAGCTACCACTAAAAATGGTTCTCCATATTTTATGTGGGCTTCTATGTTTGACGATAATATTCGATTTGGTGATTTGGATACAATGATATCGCAAACGCCATTTAATTCTAAAGTGCCTTATTTGTATTCTGCTGCAGCAACAGCAAGTACGGAAGATACATTCGAATCAGAAAAACATTTTTTAATTAGAAATATTGAAATCGACGAAGTCGGCAATACTCTATTTTTAATAAATGAGGGCGCGATTGGAAGCGATATAGTTGTTCAAGATATATCTTCTAATAGATTTATTCATAGGCACCATAGCATAAAAGAAACATTAGATAAATTAGAATCTGATGAAATTATTTCTAAAGAAACTGTTCAAAACGTATACGATAAAGAACATAAATTTTTAGAAGATGGCGAGAATACTATTTATTTGGCTGATTGCGTTTCAAGAAATTATCATGTATTAACTTCTTATGGAACATATGGTAGCAAAAAAAGTTATCATGATTCATTTGATGGTGCAGAAACTTTGCAAAGGATTAAAAGTAATTCGATGCATTCTATGTTAGAAAGAAATAAAATTAATATAGAAATATCTGCTGTCGGTCTTTATTTAAGAAAAGTTAGTGTCGGAGACACAATTAGAATTAATTTTTTAAATAACGATAGTCAATCCGATCAAACAGATCAAAGTACCGCATACGATAAAACTAAATCTGGTGATTATTTAATAACTGCTGTTAGGCATATGCTTAGACAAAGGCAGCATACCGCTATTTTAACAATAACCAAGTTGACTAATCAATTATGACACTTCAATTAGAAAACGAATATTATGGCGACGAGACAAGATGGTTTATTGCTAATGTAATTGATAGCACCCCGCCATATGGATTAGAAGGTCGAATTAAAATTCGTATTCATGGTATTCATTCTGCAAATATTAATAATATTCCGCAAAGGGATTTACCATGGGCTCAAGTAGTGATGCCTGGAAATATGTTTGGAGTTTCTGGTTTAGGAGGCAATTGCCAAATACAACCTGGCGCTCTTGTATTTGGTTTATTTTTAGATGGTAGAGCTTCGCAATTACCCATTGTTTTAGGTTCTCTCCCAAAAACAGAATATCCAACAACAATACAAGTAGAATCGAGGGACGATATTGCATCTAATCCTTTTTCTTATGATATTTTGCAGCATAGTTATTACGGAACAAACGATTATAAAGATGGAACAATTAATACATCTTCTGTTAATGAAAAGAGATTAATTGCAACAAGATTCTTTATTGATAATGGATATAACCCCGTTCAAGCAGCTGGGATTATTGGCGTATTAGAAAACATAAGTAATTTAGATTCTTCATTCGATAATGATAATGTTGCTGGAATTGCTGGTTGGGTTAAAGATTCAGATAGATGGATAAATTATACCAGATATATTGGGCAATTTTATAATCAAACAGATTATAATAATTTTGCATTACAGTTAACATTCGTTTTAATTGAATTGCGTTCGAATAAAAATATTGTAACTGCTAAATTGCAAAACGCAAGTTATATAAAATCTAAATTTAATGGTGTTAGTATAGATAACCGATTAAAGAATTACGGAAGTGCGGAAATTGTTAGAAGATATTATGCTGATAATTTTACACGAAGTAATTTTACTTCTAAGCAGGCTTCGGAGGAAAATGCGGAAAAGGCGCATAACGCAGTTTACGCATAAAGAATATGATTGGAATTAGTCATTTAAATACATTTTTAATTAATCTCAGCAGAGACGTTTCGTATTCGTATAAAAATAATTATGATCAATTAATGACCAAATTGTTGTTGCAAACTTCAACAAGAATTGGTTTAAAAGAAGGTTATGGTTTTTTGCGATCTAAAAGAGATGGCGCTGACGAAAATGAATCGTTTATTAGTTTAACGCAAGATGTTAATCCAGATTGGGAAAATAGAATAGATCAAAGGGCAAATTCTGAAGTATTAACTGACACTAATAATGCGCCGTTACTTTTTGATGGGTCTGTTTATTTACATGAAAGTCCATTTAAAGAATGGGCATACGATACTATAAAAGAAGCGAATGCTCCAAAAAGAAATGACGTTTCTCAAACTGGTTCCGATTATAATTTAAGTGGAACTTCTATATCGGATAATAATAATATAACAGAAAGTTTATTAAATGAAACGAGCGGCTCGTCTTATGGCAATGGATATACAGGATATTCTCCAACAAGAGTTGTATCCGTAGAAAGCGCAACAGTGACTGATTATATTAATTCTGTAGCTGGGAAAAGTAACGCTGTTGGCGATTATCCATTTCGTATAATTGGCTCGGGCACACCAAAGGCAGTTTTACAAACATTAGATTATCTTGAAGGACAAGAAGGTCCATACGGTATTTTCGGTTCAGTTGTCGATGATTCTTGGACGAGTCTTCCTTCCTTTTCTTCTTATGAGCCAAATGGTGGTGTCGCTTTTAGTTCAAAGGATGGATTGATCAGTATTATTTCTCCATTTGGCGTGGCAGCTTCTCCCGAGGTCTTGAAATAATGGCAACAGTAAATTCAACTGCTCAAATGCAGAGCGTAACTGATCAAATGAACGGGCAAGCAGCAAGTGGCGCTGGAGGTCAAGTTTCTAATCAGTTAGCGGGTTTTACTGGAACGCAAATACCAGATTCTACAATTCTAAAAATTATTGATGCCTCGAAAATTAAAGATATACAAACAGTTGCTGCATTAATCGCTCCATTTACTGATTATCCGATTGAGTTTTTAGTAGTCGCGTTACAAGATTTTGATTTTTTTAATAGTTTCAATCCCGAAACTGGTACGACCAATAGTGTCGGATTAATTAGTGCGTTATCTACCAGCTTAGAAAATTCTTTTAATTTGTTTAATAATTCTGTTACCGAGTTTGGTGATTCTGTATTACAATCTTATAGCGGCAGTGATGTTACTGGTTTAGCCGATAATGTTTCAGAAAAAATTAGCGGTAGAATATCTGAACAAGTCACCAATATTGTTCCTAATGCGCCAGATAATGTAAAGAAAGAAATTGTGAAGGATATACAAAATGGCGAAACAGATGCAGCAGCAGAAAAAGCTGCGTCGTATAGCGAACAATCTAAAGAAGAACTTAAAGCACAATTCGCTAATTTAGACCCCACATTAGCTGGTACATATGTTCTTAATGTCGGCGATTTTACTCTGCCTCCAAATTATGAAATTGGTTCAAACTTCACAACATGGTCTGGTAAAAATTCTCAAGATTATGATTTTTCTTATATCGCAACAGTCGAAGAATTAAACGCTGAAGTCAAGTTTATTTCGAGAGAAATTACTGAGGTTGTTGTACATTGGACTGAGACATATACAAATGCCAACTTATCAGCTGAACAAATACATGATATTCATAATGCACTAGGGCATGATGGTATTGTTTATCATTACATAATAAAACGAGATGGATCATTACAGAGGGGTTGTCCAATTAATTTACAAAGCGAACATACTGGAGGTCCGCACGATGAGTATAGTATTGCCATTGCTTTTGTCGGTGGCATCAATAGTCCTTCTGATCAACCAAGAAACGAAGATTCCAATAATACTGCTTCTCTGACTAGAAGTCAGTTTAATACATTTTATGAAATTTTAAAAGCAATGTATAAAAGGTATCCTGGATTACAGGTTATCGGTCATAATGATATTGATCCTTTACAGCAAGATCCTGGGTTTGATGTTATCGAGTATTGCTATAATAAATTCAATAAGATTACTTTATTTTCTGATCCTTCGACTCAACCACCATTTAGTCAAGAGGGAATAAATAACTTCTTAAAGAATCTTAGTGCCGATAGAGCTGAAGAACTTTCGTTGATTAGATATCCTTGGACAAATTAAATGACAACCAGTAAAGATGATTTTGAAAAACGAGTTGCGGCTAATGAACTCGGACCAGCTAAAGAAAATACTACTGGTGTTCCTATAGATGGATTCGCAGACCCCACTGGAGAATATCCAAAACGCGATCACTTCTTCACTTCTTCTGTTAATAGAGCTGCAGCTGGAACGAAGGTCAATAATCTTTGGCTTGGCGGTTCTTCGTATGGCGTAAATTTTGATGTACCCGCTCAAAAGAATTCCACTTATCCATATAATCAAGTTCAAGAAACGCCAAGCGGTCATTCTATAGAAATAGACGATACTCCTGGCGGTGAGCGTATTTTAATAAAACATGAACAGGGTTCTGGTATTGAATTAAAGGCAGACGGTTCAGTTGTAATTAGCGCAAAAAGAAATACGATTCATGTTGCTGGTGGCGATCAGCGTGTTATTATTGAAGGCAATGGCGATATAACTTATAGCGGTTCTTTGAACCTTAATGTTGACGGTGATTACACTATTAATGTCGGCGGTAATTTTAATGTAAACGCAAGATCTTCTTATATCGAAAGAGTGCGCGATTTGAAAGTTGTTGATGTAGGCACTAATAGTAAAGAAGTTGTTCGTGGTGGAAAACAGACTTTAGTATCTGGTCGAGAATTTAAATTGAATCTTGACAAATACCGTCATGCTGTCAAAGGCGACGTGAATGAATTTATAGATGGTACTAAAATAACAAATGCTTCTCAAGACATAAAAGTATCTTCTAAATCAAATTATCACCTTTCTACTAAAAACATGTCATTTACTGCGAATAGCGGTTATTTTACTTCGATTGATGGTACTATCGGTGGACCAAACGTAAGCCATCAAGGGTTGGCTTATACTGGTCCTCTAGACCGTCCTGGAAGCCTCCTGGCGACGTTTTACGGAAGCCTAGTAGGTAAGGCTACCGAAGCGTTTACGAGCGAATTCGCCCAGAAAGCAGAGTATTCTCGCTATGCCTGGAGTTCGTATTATGCACGTGAAGCTGATGATGCCAATCAAGCAAAATTTGCTGAAGAATCACAAATATCAGCTGGCAGTGGATCATATACTGGCGGAACTGGTATCGACGCACCAAATAAGACAGTAATAAGCGATCAAGATCCGTTATTTGATCCTGATATGACAATGCCGTATGATTCTAATAATGCCGCAACTCACCCAAGCATTTTACCTTCTGCTAGTGGAATTGGCATGATTTTAGAAACGAGCGAAATTGGCGTTAAAGACGTTCAAGTAGATATCGGAAATCATATTAAGAAAGATTTGGATTATTCTCAAACCTATGACGTGTATTTCAAAATGCCTCCAAATACGCATGAGGTGCGAAGCGTATTAAGATCATTCTGTTATAAAAAATTAACCGATCCACAAAAAACAACAATTACTAATTTAATCGCTCAGGGCAGATTGAATAAGGCTTACAGTATGCCAGTCGCTTATACGATTGGTCGGACTTTGAAGGGCGATAAACAAATAGGAAGTAAATTACTCGGTAATCCTCCAGATTCTAAAAGTAAAACATTTGTCGTTAGTCCAAATTATGTAACAGATGAAAATGGTAGACTTAGCGATCAGAGATACCATTATACAATGGATAGAAGTTGGGATAAACCATTTTCTTCTGCAACAAAATTAACAGAAAAAACGCCACTTGGTAAATTTTTGGGCAATATCGGTGATGGTAATTCTGTTGATAATCTTTCTTATGATAGAAATACTAGGATTAATATTTTTGAGAAACTTCGATTGCATGCTGAAATGATGGATGCTGTCCGCGACGAAGAAGAATTTAAAAATCATAGAATGATTGTTTCAGAAAGTTATAGTCATTATTATCCAGAAGTTAAATGGCCAGGAGATGATGTTTATCCTTTAATCGGTCATGGGAAAAGAACTGGGGAATTTGTTGTCTATAAACTTTTAAATTCCGCTGGTAAAATAGACCGAGAAAAGACATACGATTTAGCCATTTATATTCGTAATAATATCACATGGGCGACTCACGTTATATTAGATTACGACACAATTGATCCGACAGGGTTAGTTTCGGCTCAAGTCATTGTCGGAAGATCCGAAGAAACATTGAACGGTATAACTAATTTCTTTCTTAGTAAAAATGCGATTGAAACTTTTACATATTTTAATCAGACTAGGGTTTCAGCTTCTATAGTTGAATTGATATTCGATATTCCTTTATAAATAAAACAAAAAAGTAGAGTTTTATGGCTACAAGAAGAATAATATCGAACGAAGATGGATTGAGTTCTGCTCCAAGTATTGTTACTTCGAGGGCAATTCAATATACAGACTTCGATTTAACATTTTCAACAAAACCAAGACAGGAATTGCGGGATAGTTCTGGCGGTCCTGTTATTGGCTATCTTGAAGGCGACATATACAAAAAATATGACGCTGGCGCTGTTCTTCAAGCTGTAAAAACTATTATTATGACCGATCGGGTTGAAAAACCATTTCAGCCAAGATTTGGTGGCGGTTTACACGGTTTATTGTTCGAGTTAAATGATATCGTTACAAGAAACCAAGTCATCAATGGAATTAGAAATTCTATCGAGGCATATGAGCCAAGAGTTTCTGTTCTTACTGTTGCTATTGATCCATCTGGTATTGATTATAATGAATTTGCATTGACTGTTGAGATTCAAATAAAGAATACTTTAGAAACAGTAACATTTACAACAAATTTAAATAGGTTAAGATAATGGCGACAACCATAAGATCAACTTCCTTAGACTTTAACTCGATCAAGAACAATTTAAAAACATTCTTGTTACAAAAAGACGAGTTTAAGGATTTTAATTTTGAAGCATCTGCGCTTTCTAATCTTCTAGATGTGCTTGCGTATAATACGCATTATAATGGTTTGATTGCCAATTTTGCTTTAAACGAATCGTTTTTAACCACTGCACAATTAAGATCTTCCGCTCTTTCTATTGCTGAAGGTATGGGTTATTTGCCCAAATCAGTAACAGCTTCAAAAGCAACTGTCAATATTTCGTTAACAAACACAACCAGTGGTCGTGATAGCGTTATTGAGGTGGAAGCTGGTTTAAAATTTAACGGAACGATTAATAATACTCAATATGTTTTTCAAACTTTAAATAAAATTCGAGCAGAAGACGATGGTAGTGGCTTATATCGTTTTTATGATACTGAAACAAATTCGTTTGATATTCCTATCTATGAAGGTTCAGCCAAAACCAAAACTTTTAGGATTGATGATATTTCTACTGCTGGTACAGTATATGTTATTCCCGACCAAAGGTTGGATACAGCAACAGTCAGTGTAAAGGTATATGAGTCTTTTACTGGTGCAAGTTATAGAGATTATCAAAATATTTTAAATGCTACTGAAATTACAGATCAAACTAGTTTATATGTTTTAAGAGAAGCGCCAAATGGCGAATATGAACTTGTATTTGGCGCTGGTAATATTTTGGGCATTACACCAGAGCCTGGTAATAAAGCAGTAATATCATATCTGAGACCAGCTGGTGCTGAAGCTAATGGTATCCGTGTTTTTATTCCACAAAGCACCGTTACACTCGGTGGTTCTGCTTATACATTAAGCGTGACTAGAGTTTCTGAATCCTTTGGTGGATCAGAAAAAGAAGATATTGAATCAATTAGAAAAAATGCACCATACCAGTATTCAACGCAAAATAGAATGGTGACTGCGAATGATTACACATCAATTGCGTTTCGAAATTATTCACCATATATTTCTGATATACAAAGTTTTGGTGGACAAGACGCAGAATTTCCAGAATTCGGCGTTGTATTCATGTGTATTAAATTTGTTGATGGAACAACTGATGCAAATAAAGCATTGGTGAGAAACGGTATTACAGAATTAGCTAATAATTTGGCTGTTCTAACCTTTGATGTAAAATTTATTGACCCAGTTATAACATATGTAGAATCCGATGTATATTTCCAGTTTAATCCAGATTTAACAACTTATACAGTTGGAAGAATTCGAGATGACGTAAAAACTACGGTTCTTAATTATTACGATAATAATATTGGAAATTTCTTAGAATCGTTTAGAAGGTCAAATATGCTTTCTCTTGTTGATGATGTAAGTCCAGCTGTGCTTTCTTCTAGAGCGGATATTCGTATTCAACAAAGAATTACACCAACATTGAATACGCAAAGGGATTACGTCTTAAATATGCCTGTGCCTATTGCTGCGCCAGATAAAGATACATATGTTATTACTAGTACATTATTCAATTACGCAAATTCTAGTTATCCTTGCATTATTAAAAATAAACTGGGTACAAATATTCTTCAAATAATTGCGCAAGATTCAACTAGTAGTGTTATTGTAGATAATGCTGGCAATTATACTGCAGCAACGGGTAGAATAGAACTTATTGGATTTAAACCATCTTCTATTTTAGGAGGAACTTCTAAAATTAAAATTAAAGCAGTTCCATCTAATCAAAGCGCAATATCTCCAATAAGAAATAATATTTTAGAGCATGATGAATCTCAATCGGTCGTAACAGCTGTTATTGTACAAAGCACATGATAGATTTAACAAATATTGATTTAAATAGGAGGGAATTACAGATTCTCAAAGATAAGGTGAGGGAATCCTTGCCTAGTTTCTTTGTCGATGAATATCCTCTTTTTATTAAATTTTTAGATTATTATTATGAATATCTTTTTACTAGTGATTATTCCGTTAAATTATTAAACGATTTAATTAAGTCGAGAGACATTTATCAAGTTAACGAAGCATTTTTAACATTTATCGAAGACGAATTGCTTTTAGGTGATAGTTATTTTAAAGGTTTCCAAGACCGTAGGCAAGCTGCATATTATAGCAATAATTTATATCGTTCGAAAGGTTCTTCGTTTTCTATACAACAATTTTTTAGAACTTTCTATGGCGTAGATGCTGAAGCAATTTATACAAAAAGGAATGTTTTTATTGTTGGGGACGATTATAAAGAAAACGATGAAATTTTTACAGATACTTTTAATGGCGCTTCTTTAACATTAAACACTTTTCCCATTTCTGGCGAAACAAAACAGTTCGTTAGGACCCAAAGTTGGCAATTGTCGTATGGCGGTTCTGTTATTACTGATGAGAAATATTCGTTTGATTCTGAAGGTCGTGATACGATTACAATTACATTTAATGATTCTTCTGGTTTACCATATCATGATAAAGAAATTACTATTATCTCTAGAGTCGAATCGATTTTTAATACTGCTTCCAAAATAGGCTCAGAATCTCAAAAATATTTAACTAATGATAAATTGTATCAAACATTTGCAGTATTAATTAAGACTTCTCTGCCAAAATCTCTCTGGGAAGATTCATATAAATTATTTGTTCACCCAGCTGGAATTTATCTTGGATCGGAAATTCTTTTAGTTTCTGAAGCTAATTTAAATATTACTGCGCCTATTGTAATACTCGATAGTGCAGCAAACATTCTTTCTATTACAGATCAGTCTAGTATTTCTCTTGGCGCTATAACTGAAATTACTGGTGTTGTTTCTTAAACGCATATAAATAAAAGTACAAATTTATAGGGTTCTATAATGGCAAGGCAAAATATAAGCAGAGGTGCTAGTGCAAATGACGGAACGGGCGATTCGCTCCGTGATGCAGCAGCCAAAATTAATGAAAATTTCGCGGAATTATATGAACATTTAAGCGGCGATAGTGCTGCTCTTTCTAGCGGCATTACATTTACTGGCACTTCTATTCTTGATGCCAACTCCAATGAATTAATTAATTTCACTACAACTGCTTCTGCTGTTAATGAAATCACTATTACAAATAAAGCGACTGGGGTTGCCCCAATTATTTCGGCGACTGGCGGCGATACAAATATCAATCTAAATATTACTTCTAAAGGCACAGGTTCTGTAGTAATAAGCAAAGCAGCATTTTCTTCTAGTGAAATTACTGCTAATGGCGCAGCTTCTACTTCCGCGACATATATCATATGTAATAAAGGAAGTGCTCTTGCTGTAAGTCTTGCTGATGGAACAACAGTCGGCGAGTATAAGATTTTTACAAATAAAGGCGCAGGAACAGCGACCATAACTCCAACTAATTTTGCGCAAGGTACAACTTTTGCTCTTGCCCAATATGATGGTTGTACGGTTATTTGGGACGGCACAAACTGGTATCTTGTCGGCAATCAAGGCGAAGTAACTGTAGCATAACAGGAAAATACAAATGACTGCAACTGTATCAAATAATTTAAAAACTCTTTTGATCGATCATTGGATTGAAGATTTCAATGATGCCAGTAACAATTATTATATTGCTTACGGTAGATCTGAAGATTGGACGGATAGTGACGGCGCTGGTAATTTAGTCGCTGAAACTCCAAGCAATTCTTTGCGTGGAATAAGAAGATTAAGGAATGGATTGCAGTCAGCTATTGTTGTTTCTAATTATTCTTACGCTGCGCCGAGATATAATTGGTCTAATGGTACAGTATATGATGGATATGACGATGCAGTTGGCACTAATAGTGGCGATTTTTATGTTGTAAATGATGATAATGAAGTTTATATCTGTCTACAGCAAGGTAAAAATTCAGCGGGTGTTGCTGTTTCTTCTACAGTTAAGCCAAGTTATACTACTGCAGCAGTGGCTAAAACCGATCCATTCAAAACAGCTGATGGGTATTCTTGGCAATTTCTTTACACTTTATCGTCTAACCAAACAAATAATTATTTAACATCAAATTACATACCTGTTGATTATATTGAAGATTCTTCTGTTTCTGGCACACCATATAGTTCTTTATCTTCATTTCAGCAAGAACAATTTACAGTACAAAGCGCATCAGTTGCTGGTCAAATTTTAGGCATCGCTGTGACTTATGGCGGTTCAAATTATACTTCTGCGCCAACTGTCGCTATTTCTGGTGATGGAAGCGGCGCGGCGGCAACTGCTTATGTTTCTGGCGGTGCTGTTGTAAAAGTAGAAATAAATGAAAGCGGCGGTGTTTTGCAGTTTGGCCAAGATTATACTAATGCGGTAATCTCTTTTAGTGGTGGTGGCGGCAGTGGTGCTACGGCTCGAGCTATCCTTTCGCCAGCTGGCGGTATTTCGGCTAATGCTAGAACTTCGTTGAATTCAACTGCTTTAATGTTTAATGTTAAACCAGATGGAGACGAAGGCGGCGATTTCTTAATTAATCAAGATTTTAGACAGGTTGCTTTAATTAGGAATGCATTGTGGCAGGATTCAGACGGAATTTTTGATCAGTCGACAGGTTCATTTTTACCAAAATTGCGCTTTAGTTTAGGTTCTTTATCTGGAACTATTTCCGCTGATGATATAATTACTGGTACTTCGACTAATGCGCAAGCGTATGTTGACACGGTCGATAGCGATTATATTTTCTATCATCAAACGGAAACTACGGGTTTTGTTGGATTTGATAGTTCCGAAAGCATATCTTCTACTTCTGGGGGTTCTGCGACTCTTATAGACCTTATTAATGCAGAAATAGATAAAGATACTGGTGATATTTTATATTACGATAATCGTTCAGCTGTAAGTAGAACTTCTGGACAAACTGAAGATATTAAGATCGTTATACAATTTTAATTGGTAGGAAAATAAATGGCTATTAGTAAAACAAGCAATACTTTTTCATCAACCTATAAAGACGATTTTGCGGATAGCGATCATTATCACCGCATATTGTTTAATTCGGGTCGTGCTCTTCAAGCAAGAGAACTTACCCAGATGCAAACAATTATCCAACGTGAAATTGAAAGATTCGGTAAGAATATCTTCAAAGAAGGCGCAGCAGTTAACCCAGTTTCTAATATCAAACTTGAGCACCCAGCTTATGTAAAATTGCAAGGTGCTGTACCCAATCTTAGCACCTTTGTTGGCTTAACCTTTACGGGTGCGACAAGCGGCGTTCAAGCCACTGTAAAACGTGTAGAAGCGGCTTCTGGTGGTGATCCAGCTACTTTGTACGTTTATTATGTATCAACTACTGATACAGATCCAACGGCTTCTCCTATTACTTTCACCGCTGGAGAAGTTATTAGTAGTGGCGCTGTTAATGCAACAATTGCCAGTTCTAATGCTTTTGGTTATGGCACTATTGCTCATTGTGCTTCTGGCGATTTTTTCGTATTAGGTCACTTTGTATTCGCAGAAGCTCAATCTATTACAGCTGCGAAATATTCTAATACTCAAGAAGTTACAATCGGATTTATAGCAACAGAAGATATCGTAACTGTAAGCGATACTAATGCGCTTTATGACAATCAAGGCGCAAATCCAAACCTTTCCTCTCCTGGTGCTGACCGTTATAGAATAAGATTAACCCTCGTTAATCAAGCGGACATAGATCCAGATGACACTTTTATTCCTGTTGCTTTAATCGCGCAAAAAGATACTGGTGCTGTAGAAACAACTGTAGAATGGAGAAACGACGGCACTAGTGATTATAATAAGATTCTCGATCTTATGGCGGAAAGGACTTATGACGAGTCTGGTAATTATACGATAAGACCATTTACTGGTCTTTTCCAACAAGGTGATAGTAATGGTGAATTAATTTTACAAGTTGAATCTGGTGAGGGTTATGTTAGAGGTTATCATGTCGAACCATCTTCTCAGCCAATTCATGTTGTAAAATCTCTTACCACCGAAACATTTACGGAAACCGCATCGGTAGCAACATATGGAAATTATGTATACACCGATAGTGCAGAAGGTGGATATAATACTAATCAGTTCCAAGCTGCAAATTATCTTGATTTAAGAAATGCATATAATTATGGTGGGTCTACAATTGGTTCTACTAAAGTTTTTGCGGTAGAAGATGCTGGGAGTCGCAATCGTAGACAATATCTGTTTGATACAACTTTAAACGACGGATATACTTTTGCTGATGTTAAAAGTTTTGGAAGTAGTGCCGATATTTGGTCTAATATTGATAGTACGAGACCTGGATTGTATGACGTTGGAAATGCTAATCTTCTTTTTGATTTGCCTTACGCTAGACCAGATTTCTCAGAAGCATTACAATTAGATTATGTTGCACAATATTATGAAACTGGCACTACCAACGGTTCTGGCGAATTAACGATTACAGCACCTTCAGGGTCTGTTTTCACAACTTCTGCTCTTTGGATTGTTACTCCTGAAGGCGGAAGGGAAGATGAAACATTTTCTGTTACAGGAGTTGGTACATCTTCTGCTACTATCACTTCTTCCTATCTTAATAAAACTGTATATGTTCATGCATTAGTTCAATATCAAAATGCAGTAGCAGTAACAAAAACATTGACAAATACTTCTGTTAGTGTTGCTGTAGATAGCGACGGTGATGGATTAAAATTTGTTTCGTTATCTAAGGCAGATGTTTTTAGAGTTAATACTGTAACTGATGCTGTCACTGGCGATGACCTGACTCCGTTATTCACGTTTGATAATGGTCAAAGAGATTTTTGGTACGAGCCAGGAAGGATGGTTCTGAAGAATAATGTATCGACGCCGACAAATAATGTTTCAGTTGATTTTGATTATTTTGCTTGGTCTGGTACAGGAAAATACGCAAGCGCACATTCCTATTATGGGCAGGTAAATTACGATGAAATTCCATATTATTCGCTTTCCAATGGAGGCGGTCTTGTTCCTTTAAGAGATGTTTTGGATTTTCGTTCAAGAAAATCTGATGATGGCACTAGTTTTAGTGCAACTGGGTCTTATGTGTTTCCAGTACCTTATAACACTACTCTCCTTGAAGGCGATATGTCATTCTATAAATCGAGGTGGGATAGACTTGCTGTTTTAAGCACAGGTGAGTTAAGTTACATTTATGGTGCACCTTCATTAGTGAATCCAAAATTTCCAGCTATTCCTAACAATGCTATGAATTTGTTAGATATTAAAATGAATGCTGGTACATTGAACGAAAAAGATACAAGAACCTTTACGATTGATAATAAGAGATATACAATGCGCGATATCGGCGTATTGGATAAGAGAATTAAGAGAAATACTGAAGCCATTTCGCTTTCGTTACTAGAACTTAGGACTAGTTCTTATGATGTATTAGATGCTAATGGTTTGGACAGAACCAAGTCTGGCTTCTATGTTGACAATTTCTCTGACAACTCTAAGATCGATTTCGGTCCTCAATTCTTGGCTTCTATTGATCAAAAGAATAGAGAGTTGCGTCCTGCGTTTAATGAAGTTAATGTTGATTTAAATTATGATAGTGTGAATAGCACTAATCTTGTTTACCAAGAGGGTGAAGTTTACCTCGACTACACAGCAGAAGAATGGATAGCGCAACCAAAGGCATCTGGTTTAGTTAACGTCAATCCATTTAATGTGATTAATCACGTCGGTCAAATTATTCTTTATCCAGATAACGATCACTGGATTGAAACAGAAACTTTAGTTTATGATATTATTGATCAGTTTTCTAGTGGACAGTTAGTTTCTTCTACTACAACTGTTTCTTCTTCTAATATCATAACTCAAACACTGGACCCAACTGAGTTTATTGCATACGCAACTAGGGTTGATCCGAATTGGGACCAGTGGAACTATAGTTGGTTCGGTGAAGAAACTGTCGAAGTTCAAACCGAATCGAGCGTAGCCAGAAGCGGTGGTACAGTTACTGGCGGCGGAAGTACGGGAAGTGTTATTTCTGGGGCTGGTATTACTAATGACCAAGTATTCCTTGGTTTACCAAACCTCAGCAGTTTACCTTCTATCGTTATGGTCGCCAGCGCATCTGCTCCTGGTGAGACTAGCATCGATATTAATTTAGGAGCAACGCCTGTATTTGCTACAAATGGTGTCACCACCACTACTACTACGACCACCACAACGACCATTAGCTCTACTTCTGGTCAAAGAACAAGATCGCAAATTTATGCGCCATGGATGCGATCGCGTATTGTAGTAGGCAAGGCATTTAACCTGAAGCCAAATACGAACCATCATCTGTTCATGGATAATGTGAAACTTACTGGTTCGCTTGATAATAATGGCGGCGGTTTAGCGAAAGCATATTCTTCTGAATCTACATGGATCTCGTTAAAAAATTCTGTTCTTCAGAACGAATACATTTATCAGTTGAATAGGGAGGATGATTATCCTCTTGCTAATTATGATACTAGTCTGAGAACAGATGGTTCTGGAACTTTAATGTTCGCTTTCTTAATTCCAAACTTTACAGAGCAATTTTTTGGAAATAGGAGTAAAGCTCTTAGGATCAGAAGTGGAACAAAATCTATTGCTTTGTTTGATGTTGATGATAGTCGTGGTATAGCTGCAACTTCTCAGGCAATCGCTAATTTTACATCTTCTGGATTAAAAAGAACTTTAACTGAAAAAACAACAATTAAGCAAGAAGTTAATACGCAAACAGATGTACAGACTCAAACAGCTTATCAAGATCCATTAGCGCAAACTTTCTTGAATGACAAAGAAACTGCTGTATTTGTTCGCTCTATCGACATTTATGTCGGTAATAAAGATACAAGCATTCCTCTTACGTTAGAAATTCGTCCAACTGTGAACGGATATCCTTCTGCTGATAAGAGAGTAAGAAATGGTATTAAAGTATTGACGCCAGCAGAAATTACCACTACTGCTGATGCTTCTACTGCAACAACCTTTACATTCGATCGTTTAGTTAGACTTGAGCCAAAGACGGAATATGCATTTGTTCTTATTTCTCAGTCTAATTCTTATGATGTTTGGGAATCTAAAGTTGGCGAATTCGAATATGGTAGCACGACTTCTAGAATTACGACGCAGCCATACCTCGGTTCGTTGTTTAAGTCTCAGAATGGAAGAACTTGGGAACCAGCTCAAAATGAAGATTTAAAGTTTGAAATTAATATCGCAAACTTTGCAACTTCTGGGTTATCTGGTGAAGCTAAGTTTGTCCTTAACGATATTTCTGATAAATTGTTACCATGGTCGAGAATCGTGACCAGTTCTGGCGATAGCGATATTACTATCCTTGATCCAGGTCATGGATTCCTTGTTGGCGATAATGTACAGATTTCGTTGAGGGATGCGGGTTCTATTTCGGGCGATTCGGCTGATGTTGGTGGAATTGCATATAGTTCTATTACTGGAACACGTGCTGTAACAGCAATTGACTATAGCGGATATAAAGTTGCGGCTGACTCCGCAGCTACTTTCGACACAATAGGCGGTGATAATCATTATATCGTAAGCAGAAATGTTCCATTTAATATGATGTATGGATCGTTCGATATTCTAAATGATATTAATACAAATTCGAGCGGTAGAGTTAAGACTACCAGTTTCCAGTCTCTCGCTGGAACTGAAACGCCATATGTTCTAGATGGAACATTTAATAATATCGAATTGAACAAAAATAATTATTTCGCTTCTCCAAGAGTTTTAGCGAATGCTGATATTCAATCTGATAACGCATTAGCAGAAACAATTGATCTTAGATTGACGCTTACTTCTAATAACGATTATGTTACGCCAGTATTATACGCGAATTCGACTTCTGCGCATGCTGTCTATAACATGATTGACTATCAAGATAGCGCATCTACGACCAATAGGAATGTTCCGTTAACATGGGTGTCGGAAACTACTGCGGGTGGCGGTTCTGCTATCGCAAGATATCTTACAAGAACTGTACAGCTTGCTAATGATGCGGTGGGTCTAAAGATTATTGTTGGTGCAAATGTACCAGCTGTTTGCGATTTTGATTTGTATTACAAAACTGCTATAACTGGTGATGACATTACTCAACAACCATGGGTTCTGATAACACCAGACGATGAGACGATTCCGAAAAACGCATCGTATAATTCTTTCTATGAATATACTTTCACTCCTGGTGGGGAAGATGGTACGCTGAGTCCATTCACCCAGTTTAAGGTTAAGATCGTTATGCATTCGACAAATAGCAGTTATGTTCCTAGGTTTAAAGATTTTCGTGCAATTGCATTGACGGTATAATATGGGTAAATTTTCTGCGATAGAAGGGCACCCCAACCTTGTTAAAGATACAAGGTCGGGTGCCGTTTTAAATATAAATAAGAATGAAATAGAAAATGCTAAAAAATTGAAACAACAAAGAAAAATAAAAAATCAAGAGCAAGAACAGTTAAAACAGGATGTCGCCGATTTAAAAAACGACATGGCTGGTATAAGACAGTTACTTGTTCAAATAGTAGAGAAATTTAAATGACGATACCAACAATAGCACTATCTGATAATTTTGCTACATTCAGAGATAATTATAATTCTCTGGCAAATAGCGTTGGTGATCTAAATTCTTTACAAACGACAGATAAAACTAGTATTGTTGCTGCTGTTAATTCTGTTAATGATGCAGTTGATTCTGCTGTAGGTGCTGGATTTTCTGCTGGCGCTGGTGCGGGTTTAGAATATGTCAGCGCCACTTCTTCATTGCAAATAGATTCTGCTACAATTGCTACAATTGCTTATGTTGATACAGCGAGCGTTGCAACTGCTGATGCGTGGACGAACGGTAGAACGATAACATTGACGGGCGATGTAACGGGTGTAAGTGGTTCATTTAATGGTTCTGCGAATTTATCATTCACCACAGCAATTGGTAGCGGTGTTATTGTAAATGCTGATATTAATGCTTCGGCTGCTATTGCTGACACTAAACTTGCCACAATAAGCACTGCTGGAAAGGTTAGTAATTCTGCGACAACAGCGACAAACGCAAATACCGCTAGTGCTATTGTCGCTAGAGATGCTTCGGGTAATTTCAGTGCTGGTACTATTACTGCTAGTTTAACAGGAAACGTAACAGGCAATGTAAGCGGTAGTTCAGGGTCATGCACGGGTAATTCCGCTACAGCAACCACAGCAACGACTGCTACTAATACCACTGTTGCTAATGAAGCCTCAGATACGTCTTGTTATATATCTTTTGTTACTGCTGCGACTGGTGATTTGCCGCAAAAAACAAATGCTAATTTGACATTTAATTCGTCCACTGGAATATTGACAGCAACTGATATGGTTGCTACTTCTGACGAAACATTAAAAGAAAATATTATACGAATCGAAAATGCCCTAAATATAGTTGATGAAATTAATGGTGTATATTTTAATTTTAGAGATCAACCAACTTCTAGAAAAGTTGGTGTAATCGCGCAGAATATTGAGAAAGTTTTACCAGAAGTTGTATATAATAATGGCGATTATAAAACAGTTTCTTATGGAAACATCGTTGGTTTATTGATCGAAGCAATTAAAGAATTACGCAGAGAAGTACAAGAACTGAAAGGCGGGAAATAATAGATGGCAACTATACCAAGTCAACCATTAGCACAGGCTCCAATGAGTCTGGGTCCGACTAATAGTCCGACATCTAGAAGTTTATCAGCAACTTTTAGCGATCCAGCCCCATATCAATTTACACAATATTATCGTAATGGTCCATTAGTTCCAGATAATGCGGCAAATTCTGGTATTCCTACTTCTGGA
>Ga0070749_10000627_pt1 | contig 23778 bp, 29 predicted proteins | sample VirMetDEL_Nov_18_FD_75180 | JGI IMG/M metagenome (GOLD analysis project Ga0070749, IMG submission 75180) | Aqueous microbial communities from the Delaware River and Bay under freshwater to marine salinity gradient to study organic matter... | ecosystem: Environmental > Aquatic > Marine >...
AAACAGAACAGGACGAACACCAAAAAAGACCAGATGCTCGAAGCCTTGGAGCGTTCGCTGGGCATCGTGACGACAGCCTGCAATGCGGTAGGCATCGGGAGGACTACCCACTATCAATGGATGAAGGATGACCCCGACTACAAGCAGGCCGTCCAAGCTATCGATGGGCGGGTGCTCGACTTCGCAGAATCACACCTCCACAAGCTCATCAAGGAAGGCAACCCAGCCGCCACCATCTTCTTCCTGAAGACCAAAGGCAAGGTCCGAGGATACATCGAGCGACAAGAGATTGAGGTAGCCGAGAAGAAGCCGCTGTCGTGGTTTACGGGTGACGACTCCACCGTGAGTTGAGACAGCCCGCCACATACTACCACGTCAAGAACTCGCCCGCCAAGGTCCAAGTACACCAAGGAGGCACGCGGAGCGGGAAGACATACTCCATCCTCACGGCTCTCATCGAGCTGTGCCACCGCAACGAGAATGCCGGGGCCGTCATCACCATCGCCCGCAAGACCTTCCCCGCGATCAGGGCGTCGGTTATGCGGGACTTTTTTGAGATACTCGAACGGGAGGATATCTACAACGTAGAGCTCCACAACAAGAGCGAAGCGACGTACATCCTCTTTGGAAACCTCGTGGAGTTCATCTCGGTTGACCAGCCCCAGAAGGTCAGGGGACGCAAGAGAGACATCCTCTTTGTGAACGAAGCCAACGAGCTCACCCTCGAAGATTGGCGGCAGCTTATGCTCCGCACAACCGGGAGAGCCATCATCGACTACAACCCCTCCGACGAGTTCCATTGGATATACGACCACGTTCTCACCCGCGACGACCATGAGTTCTTCCAAACAACCTACAAGGACAACCCCTTCCTCCCCGCGTCCACCATTCAAGAGATTGAGCGACTACAAGAAGCCGACCCCGACTACTGGAGGGTGTACGGACTCGGGGAACGTGGCGTCTCCCGCGCCACTATTCTCACGCATTGGAAGACAGTACCCCAAGTGCCCGACGGATGGAAGCTCCTTACCCTTGGACTCGACTTCGGATACACCAACGACCCCACCGCGATTGTGAAGGTCTACACCGACGGCCACGGATTCTGTCTGGACGAGGTGTGCTATGCGACGGGCCTCACCAACTCCGCCATCGCCCAAACCTTACGAGATGCCGAGATAGGCAAGGCTATGATCGTGGCAGACTCAGCAGAGCCCAAGTCGATTGACGAGATACACGGCCACGGATTCAACATCCACCCCGCAAGGAAGGGACCCGACTCGGTGCGGAGTGGTATCGACTTTCTGCGCTCCCGTCCTCTCCTTATCACAGAGCGCAGCGTGAACGGAATCAAGGAGCTGCGGAACTACAAGTACAAGGAGGACAAGAACGGTCGCCAACTGAACGAGCCCGTGGACGCCTTTAATCACTTCGTAGACGCCAGCCGCTACGCCATAACGTGGAACCAGACGAACCCGAACTTCGGGAAGTATGCCCTCGGATAACTTCAGAAAACCCACCTTTTCAACTTATAAGAATATGGAGCTACGCCTTCCCGCCAATTACTCCGACCTCACCCTGCGACACCTCCAGGTGCTGGAGACGACAGACGACCCGATCAAGAGGGTACAAGTCGTCACGGGCAAACCTTTCGCCGAGCTCCGCAAGATGCCGCAGGCCCTCCTCGTAGAAGCCTCCAACCACATCGACTCCCTGCTCGCTCGCGAAGTGTCCAAGCACGAGAAGACCATCACCCTCGACGGGGTAGAGTACGGCTTCATCCCCGACTGGGAAGCATTTAGCGCGGGTGAGTGGATTGATATGGAGACGTACACCAAGGACTTCTGGAAGACGGCTGACAAGGCTATGGCTATCCTCTACCGACCCATCACGCAGAAGTGGGGAGACAAGTACGCCATCGAGGACTATACGGCCAAGGAGGACGCGACGCCTTTCCTCGATATGCCCGCTCCCGCCGTGGCTGGTGCCCTGCTTTTTTTTTGGACTACCGAGCGCGAACTGCTGAGCACTTTGAAGTCCTCTTTGACGGAGAAGGCGATTCAGGCGATCCATTCTATTCCAAGTGGGGATGGTATCCTGCACTCTTCTCGCTGGCTGGTGAGGACGTTCTCAAAATTGATGCAGTCACGCGGCTCACGGTCGGCCACGTCTTCACGCACCTCGCCTTCCTGAAAGACCTCGAATACAAGAGAAAGACAGAAGCCAAATGATCACCTTTAATAACATCGTCTCCAAGTTCCAAGAGTTCGTAGACAATCACTACTTCCTCAAGACGTTCTCCTATGGCTCTCCGGCTGACGTAGACCTCGACAAGTTCGAGCAGTACCCCCTCCTCCACCTGGTGTATACGGGAGGGGACTACAACAGCCCCAAGGCCAAGACCTACAACTTGGAGGTGTATATCCTTTCTCTTCCTCCTAGCGAGGCCGACAAGGTAGGCTTTCAAAAGGAAAGCATCTCGGACGCAGAGCAGGTAGCAGAGGACATCCTTGCCGACATCCAGAACGGAGGTAACATCTTCCAGTTTGGATACAAATACGACCTCGTAAATGCTTCGGTGACTCCATTGGAAGAGGAGAACTCTAACGCCCTCGCAGGGTGTCTCCTCGACATCGCTATCTCCGTCCCCTACGCCTACGACTCATGCAACGCCCCAATCACAGGAGTAGAACCCGACGGCACCCCTCCTACGGCGTACAAAGCTCGTGGGCTGCTCCGCGTCAAAGAGCTCGACGGAAGCCCCGACGTACTCTCGGTGGCTACTATCAACGTACCCAACGGATCGCTAACCGACGACGGAGACGGTGTTATCACCCTGGACTTCGCGGCTGGGGCTGTATCCTCGGTAGGGGCTGACGCGCCTCTCTCAAGCACGGGAGGTACGACGCCTGTCATCAGCCTCGATACGAGCGGGGTTACGGCAGGAAGCTATACCGCGGCCAACATCACCGTCGACACCTTCGGACGCATCACAGCCGCCACAAGCGGAGCGGTAGCCGACGCGACGCGCATCGTAGTGACGGCCAAGAACGTATCGGGAGGCACATTGCCCAAGGGTACTCCCGTCCACGCGGTGACCCCCGTTTCTGCGGGTCAACAAGTGGAGGTGATTGCCGCACGAGCCGACACGCCTTCGGCTATGCCCGCCACCTTGGTCTTGAACGAAGAGCTCGACGACGAAGCGGAAGGCGAAGCCATCGTGGTGGGGTTGATTCAGAACGTCGACACCTCGTCCTTCAGCTCGGGAGACATCATCTACGTCGGGGAGACGGGAGGGTATACCAACGTCAAGCCGACGGGCGACAACCTCATCCAGAATCTGGGCGTAGTAGTCAAGTCGAGCGCATCAGCGGGATCGGGTATCGTATATGGCTCCGGGCGTACAAACGACGTACCTAACATCGAGACGGGATACGCTTGGATTGGTAACGCCTCGAAGGTGGCTACTCCTACCCTCCTCGCTGACGTGGCAACGGACGGCACTATCCAATCGTTGAGCGATGTTGGCCTTGGCGCTATTTTGCCTCTAAACAACCTCGACGTATTGCAGTATTTGAGCGCATCAAATGCGTGGGTGAACGTTCCTGCATCTACGCTCAATGTCAACAGCTCACAAACGTCCAATACAGCCCTCTTTGTTAACTGGTCGGGAGTTCAGCAAAAAGGTAGTGTGACCGACTTGAGCGACGTAACAAGCGCGGGTTCGGGGGCCATTATTACCGATGCAGAGCGCACCAAGCTCACAGGCATCGAAGCAGGTGCCGAAGTCAACGTCAACGCAGACTGGAACGCTGTTTCAGGCGACGCGGAAATCCTCAACAAGCCCACGCTCGTACAAAACATCGGAGACCTCGGTGACGTAACCGAGACGGCCCTCACAGCGGGTCAGCTCCTATACTACGATGGGGCAGGATGGATAAATAAGACTGTCGTAGGAGGTAGTGCCGTGGCCTCGGTCATCTGGACGGGAAACACGAGCACGTCAGACATCGGAGAGTGGCCCAATTCATACATCTCTGTCAAATATTCTCCTGTCGCTACGGTGACTCCAGCGGGGTCGTTTTCCATCCTGTACAACTCGGTATTGAACTCGCTTCAGGTGTCGGGATTAAGTACGGGGACGTCGATTGCATTTACAGCAAAATTTGGAGTTACCCCTGCCGTAGTCAACGACATTTTCGACTGTCGCATGAGAGCCGTTTTTTCGGGCTCGCCTGTATTTCCTCTTCCCCAAGCAAGCACGTATAGTGTACCGGGCTATGGTTTGCCCGTCGACGAGGAGGCAGAACTATTGATGAGCGGAGTCATCACGGTAGGCTCCTACCCTTCGGTCGACATCTTCCTTGAGACGGCCTCTTTTTATGCCGCGGGTACGGCACGTTGCATCGACTTTGAAATTACGTTCACATGATTAGGATAGACACGAGCTTTGCCAATGCCATCAAGGTAGGCAACGACTACTACCCCCTTAACGGATACCTTACGGCTTCGGCATATTTGACTACTGGCGTCACGATCACGGAGCGCACCTTGGGTCGCGTCATCGCCAAGGGCATCCCCTTTGCTGACTATGTAGACGCATCGACGGGACTGCCTCTCGGAGCAACGCAGGCCGCTACTATCACAGCCCTGCAAACCGCCTTTAACGCGGTAGGCGACTCCGGAATTGACGTGCAGAACATCGACGACGTAACGCTCACGAGCCTCAGCAATGGGCAAATCTTGGCGTACAACGCCAGCTTGGGCCAGTGGATCAACGTCGATAAGCCTGCCGACCCAGCCGTAGAAGACAACGCGGGTACGCCTGTCCTCGCTTCGGGCATCACCCAAGCGGAGATGCAGACCGTCCTCGACGTAGACCCGGCAGGTACGGACAACTCGACCGACGTCTCTATCGGAGCAACCGCTACGGACGTGCTGAAGATGGCGGCCGGACAAAGCCTTGGGGCGTTCGACGCAGGATCCGACAAGCTCGTCTTTTGGGACGACTCCGACAGCAAGCTGACCTACGCGACCATCGGCACCAACTTGACGATGACGGGAAGGACGTTGAGCGCGGCAGGAGGCAACTTCTATCTAAACAGGTTCGACTCTACAGCCTCCACGATGGCCTCAACCCTCAATGCAGGGACAGCGACAATTGAGCGCATCGACACAGCACGGTGGACAGGTACGGGCGTGTACCTCAACCAACAGAGCGACACACCAAGCGCGGGCAACGCGATCAAGAGAAAGGTGTACTACAAGAACGAGTTTGGAAGTACCGACGCCTTCGGCACGTGGACGCTCATTCACCAGTTTGCAGACGACACCTCCTACGCCAGTGCACTCACCTACATCAACGACAAAATCATCGCAGGACAAACCAACGGCACGGCCCCGGCCTCGTTGGTGATGACTTGGGAAGAGACTACCTCGTTTACAGGTTTGCTTGACGACTACCCCGGAGCGGCGGCGGCGTACTCGCTCCGCTTGCTTGACTCGACCTATACAGGGTCAGCGATCCGCGTCCGTAGGGCCTCAGACAACGCAGAGCAAGACATTGGGTTCGACAACAACGAGCTCGACACCTCCGCTCTTGCTACGTTCTGCTCAGGTACGGACGGATTTGTGAAGACGTGGTATGACCAAGCAGGGTCAAACGACGCGACACAGGCGACGACGAGCGCGCAACCAAAAATCTACGACAGTGTAGCGGGTGTGGTTTTGGAAATGGGAAACCAATTATACAGGACAATGCTTCAGCCGTTGCCCATCTTACATCGTCGTTGTCATTGGGTACGGGAAATTTTGCTTTCTCGGTTTTATCTACAAGCTCCTCTTTCTTTTGCTTCTTGGAAGGAGACGCTTCGACGGAATTTTTGTTTGTCGGTCAAAGCGGCAGTAGTGCAGCGTCGTCTTCAAACGCATCGAATATAACTGCCTACCTCGATGGAGGTAGTGCAAATCTATCGACAAGGCAAAATGTATATAATGAATTTTATTTACAGCAGCGTTTGTTGTCAGTTGAATTCGATATGACCACCGCTCAAACCACAATTGGCTACTCATTTTCTTCGTCTGTCAAAATGATGAGCGTCCAGGAACTTATTGTGTATGGCTCTGACCAATCCTCCAACCGCTCAGGCATCGAAACGAACATCAACGACTTCTACTCCATCTTCTAATGAGCTACATTATTGTTCTCCCCGAAGGGTTCTTGACGAGTGAAGTCAGAGCCAAGAGCATCACACGAGAGCTCTACAACATCACCGTGCCTGTAGCTATTCAGGAGGAATACCAAAAGGACGCCACCGTCTTCGGAGTCATCACGCACCCCGACGGCATCCAGCACGCCCTGCAAGTAGACCTCGACTACGTCATCCCGGTGAGCCCACAGGCAACCATCGAGAAGCTCGTCTCTCTCTTCCCGGAACTCAACGAACAGGAGCGCTTCAACCTCGCCTCCTACGTCCTCAACAACAAGGCGTTCCCCTTCGGACATATCGTACCCTCCACCACCACCGTCCGCGACTACGACTATATGGTCGAGCACGGATGGTTTGCAGAATACCCACTTGAGGAATGAGAAATCTTTTGGTCATACCTCTAACCCTTGCAGGTCTGTCACTATTTGTCGTGGGGCCGCTGTATGGATTTCTCGTGCGTGTCTTCACCGACTTTCGCCCTTGGGGGTGGCTCTACGACATTGGACGCCGCGCGTCCTTTATGGCTTCTATCCTTGCGGAACTCATCCTCAACGACGTACTTCTCAAGCCACAAGGGTACACCTTTGGACACCAAACTATCTCGGCTGTTCTTGGAGCTAACCTAAAGGCGGGGACATTGTCTAAGACGGGCAAGAAGCTCCAGCAGCTCCTCGACTACATTGAGGAAGACCACTGTCTCAAAGCATACCACAACATCCAAACCCCATAACCTATGGAATTCTTTCAAACCCACTGGGCAGAAATTGCCCTCGCCGTCATCACCGCCGCTGGCACGATCACGGCACTCACCGCAACCGAGAAGGACGATAACATCGTCGACCTGCTCAAGCGTATCCTGAACGCCGTCATCCTCGGACGTAGCAAATGAACCTGGCGGACTTCGAGAAGGTACTGGCGCGGTTTGCGGACGACGTAAACAACGCCGCCAAGCGTGAGCTCGGCTCCCGTAGGATAGGCAAGAACCGCTCCTATGGCGTAGCCTCGCGCTCCCTTCAGAAGTCCCTCACCTACAAGCTCAAGGGGGGGAGGGTCTCTTTTGGCTCTCCCCTGCCTTATGCCGCCTTCATCCATTGGGGCGTCAACGGGACGAGGAAGAACCAGAACGCGCCCTACTCGTTCCGATCTAAGCAACCGCCCTCCGGGCCTATCATGGAATGGATGAGGGCCAAGCCTGTACGCCTGCGCGACGCCTCGGGTAAGTTCGTCAAGCAGACCGAATCGAGGCTTAAGAGCGCGGCCTTCCTTATTGCTCGCTCCATCAAGAGAAACGGCATCGTAGGGCTGAGATACTACACCGTCGCCCTTGAGAGCATCGTGCCCCAATACGAAGTAGAACTCGGAGAAGCTTTGACTCAAGACCTGCTCCGTTCGTTGGAGTTTAAGTCTGGAAATATCACTATCAAGCCAAAATAATGGCCGTATCTATCACAAGTCACCCCACTCAGAACCCGAAACCCGCGGGGCAATACCTCGTGTACACGCTCGACGAAGCATCGGTTCCGGACCGGTACATTGTTCAGGTGTACAAAAGTGCCACCACAACCGGCTCAGGGTCGGAGATAGCGAAATTGTACCTTGTTCCAAACGCGGCTGAGGTAGCTCACTTCGACCTGAGCCGCATAGCAGAGCCTCTCGTCGAGTTTCCGCTGAGCAAGGGGGGTACTACCGTTCACGCGGTGCAAGACGCTCTATTGGTCTTCAATTGCGACGAGGAGGGTGTTGTAAGGTTCGAGGTCCGGGCCGGGCAATACAACGGAACGACGGAATCCTTGAACCAAGACAGCGAGGCCGTCTACCTGCTGAGGGGTGTGGAGCAAATCAGCGCGGGCCTCAATCCTTCGTTCTCCAACTACTACCCCCAATCAAGCACAAACAAGGCGTGGCTCACCGACAGACCCCAAGATTCGGTCGGTGAAGTCAACATGACTATGGCCGTCGACGACGAAGGGGTGGCCATGTTCCTTATTCCGGACAACATGGGCGTACCGACGAGCGTCGAACGGGTGGAGGTGAGAGGCTTCCGTTCAGGGGGAGCACCCGATGGAGCCGTAAACATCCCTATTGCCGCCTCTACGACGACAAAGGAGAACCTGAAAGCCGTCCCTATTGGCCCTGCTCATTGGGCGCACCTCGGAATCACCTCCTCCGCTGTAACGCAAGTATCCTTTCAGTTGGCTACTACCGCGGGCGTGGCACGAAGCGAGAAGCTATGGGTCCGCTTGGACGAGGCTCCCTGCAAGCACGAGGCTACCCAACTGGCGTGGATCAACTCACGCGGCGGGTGGGACTACCTACGCTTCGACGGACGCGCCCCATATACAGTCTCGACGACAAGCAAGGAGTACCGCAAAAGCGTCGGGACGTTTGGAGCGGCCACGTTCACCATCGCCTCCGACATCCAGCAATACGACACGTATGGGAAGGTCGCGAAGGAGGCGTACACCCTCACAGAGCAGTTCTTTACAGCCGAAGAGCGCGATCTGCTTCAATACCTCATGCGTTCTCCAGTCGTGCAGATGCGTCGCGGCACAGGCAATTGGGAGCCTTGCATCGTCCGCAACGACAGCCTCCGCATTGAACCTGCTGGCTCACGTTTGTACGCTGTAAGCCTCAACGTTGAACTCGCAAGGGACGTACGATGCTGAGGTTAACTATCAACGGAATTGACGCGGAGCTCTACGAGAACGCCCCTGTCAACCTCCGGTTGCAATACAGCGACGTTACGAAGATTCAGAACGCAGCAGGGAGCTTCTCGCAGACGTTCCGCCTTCCGCTTACTCCTCACAACAGGACCATCTTCGACAACATCGATGAAGTAGGACTACGCAACGGGTTGAACCTCCAGCAGCGGCTCGAAGCAAGCCTGCACAGCGGGACGCTCCCCCTCATGACGGGGTATGTGCAGGTGAAGACTGTGTACATGACGAAGGAGCACTACGCGGAGGTGGAGGTGGTGTTCTTCAGCGGAGCCCTCGACCTGCGTAGCGAGCTCAAGGGGTCACTTCTCAGCGAGCTCAACTTGGACGCCTACGACCACGACCTGACCTATGCGAACGTTACTTCGACATGGGCGGGTACTGGTTCCATCTATCCAGAGATTCGTTACGGCCTTATAGACCGCGGAAGGAATTGGTACCTCCCCGACAACCCCGTTGGTGTCGACGGCGACCCTCTGCTGTTGAGTGAGCTTACGCCCTTCGTACAGGCGAAGGTCCTCGTCGATGCTATCCTCGACGAAGCGGGCTTCACCTATGAAAGCACCCTGCTCACGAGCGCAGACTTCGCGAACGTATATGTCCCTTGCTATAATGGAGGCGTTCAGATCGGTCCGAAGGATGTCGTAGATGAGAATTTGAGAGCTACGCTCCCTTTGGCAGGTCAATCGACGACCACCGGGTACACCAAGCTCAATTTCAGCGACACGCTGACTGGGTGCTACGACCCAGGAAACAATTACTCCACGACATCGGACACGTACACGGTTCCTTTGGCTGGCTTGTACGATATACGTTTTACATTCAGTTGGAACAACATCGCCTACCCCACGAGCCAAGGGTACTACCGCATCACATACGGAAGCACGACCACGAGCACCATACCCCTTCCGGCAAGACAAGGAGACAACTACATCACCGTGGTCGAGAACGTCCTTCTTGGAGCGGGCGATACCATCTACGTCGAGGTGATCCACACCGGAGCTACTCCCACCGACTTCGTGAGCGACGGGAACTTCAACACGGGACAAAGCACGAGCCTCGAAGTCATCGCGAAGGAGCCGTATGGAGGATACGAAATTGGGGTGGCTGAGAACCTGCCGGAGATGACCCAAATCGACTTCCTCCTGTCGCTTCAGACCATGTTCAACTTGGTCTTCGTCCCCGACCGCAACAAGCCGAACCACCTCCATATCGAAACCTACAGCGACTATATGGGGGCGGGGTCGTCGCGTGATTGGACAAACAAGGTCGACTACTCCAAAGACCTCGTAATCAAGCCGACGACGGACCTCCAAAAGCGGGAGTACCAATGGACGCATGCTCCGGGCCGCGACTTCATCAACGAGGAGGTGCAACGGAGCTTGGATAAGGTCTACGGGCGACAGCTCGTAAGGGAAACGACAAACGAGTTTGCGACGGGCTCTCTTGAGCTTTCTACGTCCTTCGCTCCCTTTCTCGTTTCCAACGTTCCGGGAAGCACCATCCCTATCCACCGCTCCCTGACGAGCGACGGGAAAGGTGTCGGCTCGCCCTTGCCGATGATATGCTACTATGGAGGGCTCTCGGAGCGTTTTGGGACGACCATCATCTTGGACGAAACGGCCACCCAACGTACCGTGACGGCTATGGCGTTCTTTGGGCTTCACGAGAACGACGACCCAGATGTCACCGACAATGACCTGAGCTTTGGGGTGGAGCTTCCGCTGTACACTATCGCGGTCAACCCATCAAATACCTTGTACATCAAGTATTGGGCACAATACGTAACCGAGCTTTACAGCTCTGACGCTCGCGTCGTGACCTGCCACGTACGCCTGACGGAAGCCGACCTCGCGGACCTTGAATTCAACGACGTCATCTACATCCGCGACACCGCATACCGCATCCTCACGCTAAGCTATGATGCAAACACCCCTTCGGTTGCGAAGGCGGAGCTCCTCATGAAGCTCGACGACGTAGCTCTGTGCGAGGACACTCCAACCTTCTATTGGTCCTCTCAAAACGTCATCCTCTTTAACGGCTCCAATCCCGGTGCGCCCGACTACGGCAACAAGACGTGCTGTGAGTTCTACGGCTACCGATGGGACCCTAACAAAACAACGGGAGCGCGTTGCCGCCCGCTCAATTCACAACTCGAAATCTAATGAAAGACCCGAAGCATATCATGAGAGGAATCGACCTCTTACAGGCTTACAAGGTCAAGGCATCCCTTCCGTGGTGGCTTGTCCCTGTCGACTACTTTCTGGCCTTGTCGTATTTGGCGGCCTTCTTTGGGGTGTGCGTCTGGTTTCTTAAAACCGTCCTCTCATGGCTGTAAGTACACAGACTGTTATCCTTGAGTTTGACGCGAAAACGGGTGAAGTTCTCAAGGCTACATCCCAGCTCCAAAAGAGTATGGACGACGTGGCTCAATCTGCGGAGGATGCCGCAGAAGCCACCAGCGAGATAGGCAAAAATGCAAAGAGCGCAGGTACTGGCTTAAAGAAGGCGGGCACGCTTGGAGCACAAGGCTTCAAGGCGTTGGGTACAGCCATCAAAGCCACGGGCATTGGGCTGCTTGTGGGTATCGTGGTGAAGCTCACCCAGAAGATGACCGAAAACAAGAAGATCGCCGAGGCTCTCGAAGTTGTCTTCAATGGACTGGGTGTCGTCTTTAACGTCTTGGTCGAAGCCCTGACGCCTCTTGGCGATTTGCTTATCTCGGCTTTCACCGAGCCGCAGCAAGCTGTCGAAACGCTACGCGGCAACTTGATTGCGCTCAAAGATTATTTCGGCACTCTCCTCGATACCGCCATAAACCCCATTTATCGAGGCTTGCTCAACTTGCAGCGTGGCTTCTACGAGGCCGCTATCGCGTCGAAAGAGTTTGTCGGTCTCGATGCGTCAGAACTGAAACAGAGCGTTCGAGAGATTGATGAGCAACTGGCGGACTTGGTAGTCAAGCAGGAGGAGAACAAAGAAGCACTTGCCGAGCCTTGGAAGGAAGCGACGCAAGCGATCAGAGGATATGTAGACGAGGCCAAAACTGCCGTCACGCAAAGCACGGCTCTCACCAAACAGCAGCAAGCCCTTCGTGATGCACAAAGGGAACTGAATGTAGCTACGGCTGAAGCTGCCGCAGAGGTAGAAGAACTTAAGCGACAAAGCGACGACCAGAGGCTTTCTATCGAAGAGAGAATCGATGCCGCGACACGAGCCGCAGAAATCAACCAACGCTTTGCCGATGAGAACGTCGCTATCTCTCAGCAGCGTGCGGAACTGCTACGCGAAGAAATCCGCCTACAAGGGGAAACAGAAGAAAGGCTGGAGGCTCTCGCACAAGCCGAGATTGAAGCTGCTAACGCACGGCAGGCGAGCGCGACTATTCAGACGGAACTTCAAAACAAACTCTTCGCCCTCAATCAAGAGCTCATCACCCAAGAGCAGGAGCGGTTGGCCGCTGAAGAAGAGGCACGGTTGGCTCTGGAGGAAAGGTTGGCCGAAGAGCAAAAACTTAAAGACGAGGCTGCCGCAAAAGATGCGGAGCGCAGAAAGAAAGAGCTCGAAGAAGAGTTGGCACTTGCTGAAACCATCAAACAAGCAAAACTCGATATTGCCAAATCCTCTCTCGATGCTCTCGCGGCTCTCAACCAAGCCTTCACGGGGCAGTCGGAAGAGGAGCAAAAGAAGGGCTTTGAGAGGTCTAAAAAGATACAGACAGCCCAAGCCCTCATCTCGACCTACGAGAGCGCGGTACAGGCGTTCAAATCGCTTGCAGGTATCCCCGTGGTTGGTCCTGGGCTGGGTGCGGCTGCTGCCGCTGCCGCTACCGCTGCGGGTTTGGCTAACGTGAAACAGATTCAGAGCCAACAATACCAAGGAGCAAGCACGAGCGGAGGAGGTGGCAACTACTCAACTCCGGGACCTGCCTCGGCTGCCACTTCCGCAGCACAAGGCCCAGCCGCCCCAACGCTCGACCTCTCCTTCCTTGGGGAGGGCGCAACCCAAACAGGACCTATTCAAGCCTACGTCATCGCTCAGGACGTGAGCACCGCCCAACAAGCCAACCAGCAAATCCAAGAACAAGCATCATTATGAGAATCGTAGAACTAATCATCGACGAGGAGGCCGAGCTGTACGGCATCGACGCTATCTCCCTCGTAGATCGTCCAGCCATCGAGCTCGACTTCATCGCCTTAAAAGAGGCCAAGGTGCAATTTGCCGAAGCCGACACCGACAAGCGTATCCTTATCGGACCTGCCCTCGTACCTGACAAGCCTATCTACCGCAAGAACGGGGAAGACGAGTTCTACGTGTACTTCTCGAAGAGCACGGTACGTCGTGCGGCAGAGTTGTATTTGAAGCACGGCAACCAAGCCAACCACACCCTCGAACACGAGCACACGATTAACGGACTCACCGTGGTAGAGTCGTGGATGGTCGAAGACAAGCAGAAGGACAAGTCAGCCGTGTACGGGTTGGACGTGCCCGTAGGTACGTGGATGGTAGCCGTCAAGGTCGACAACGAAGCTATCTGGCAGGAGTGGGTAAAGGAAGGCAAGGTCAAGGGCTTCTCCATCGAGGGGTACTTCGCGGACAAGATGAAGAAGAACTCCGAGGACGAGATGCTTCACGAGGTGGTGCGAGCCATTAACGACCACAAACTTGAGGGACATATGTGGGAAGCACTAAAAAAAGAGCTTGATTCACTTCAGAATTGACCCCTCAAAAAACTTATACAAAAAAACCCACTCCATGACTATTCAAGAAAGAGTGCAAGAAGTATTCAACCGCTTCAACGTCAAGCTGACGGTGAGCGAGGATAAGAGCACCGAACTGGCAGAGGCCGCCCTCGAAAACGGCACGGTCATCTATACCGACGCGGAGGCATTTGAGGAAGGCGCAGAAGCGTACATCATCAACGACGAAGGCGAGCGTATCGCCCTCCCTCCCGGTGACTACCCTCTTGCTGAAGGCGGAACTATCGTTGTTGGGGAAGGTGGCGTGATCACTTCAGTAGGCCAAGCCGAGGAGGTGGTTGAGGAAGTCGAAGCCTCTGAAGAAGTGACCGAAGAGGTCGAAGCCTCCGAGGAGGTGTCGGAAGAGACGGAGGAAGTACAGGCCGAAGAAGAGCCCTCCTTCGTCACCAAGGCGGAAGTAGCAGAGATGATTCAAGCCGCCCTTGAGTCGTTGAACAAAGACGACAAAGAAGAGATGTCAGCCGTCAACCCTGAAGCCCCCAAAGCCGAGAAGGTGGAGGAGAAGGTGGAAGAGGTCGAGGACGAGGTAGCCGTAGAGCTTGCCTCCGTCAAAGCTGAACTCGAAGCTATCAAGAAGCAAGCCGCCGAAGCTGGTTTGAAGCATCAAGCCCCTACGCAGAAGCGCGAGCCTCTCAATCTCAAGAATCTATCAACTCAGGAGCGCGTGTCTGCTCTCCTTCAAAACTTCTCTAAATAATGGCTAACGCATCTGTTGCCGTCGGTACTTACAATGGGGAAGCGGCACGTCCTTACGTGGCTGCTGCTGTCCTGTCAGCCGACACCATCGCCAACGGTTACATCACCGTCCGCGAAAATGTCCACTCTAAAGCAGTCCTCCGGAAGTTCTCCGGCGTCGCTATCCAAGCGAACGACGACTGCGCTTTCTCAACCCCTGCTGCTGGTCAGTTGACTTTGGGCGAAGCTATCCTCGCGGTAGACGCTCTGAAAATCAACGAGCAGGTGTGCAACGAAGACCTCCGCGCTACGTGGGAAGGTACTTTGATGCGCGGCCAAAACTCTGCCGCCCCTGCTGACTTCACGACATTCGTGGCTCAGTACGTGGCTGCCAAGACCGCTGAGGCTGTCGAGCGCAACATCTGGCAGGGCAAGTACAACTCCGCTACGGGAGGCACCACGGGAACGTACAACTCGTTTGCAGGTTTGATGAACAAGATTGTGGCAGCTACTCCCGGTGAGGAAGATTTGTTGACGGGTGCTACCACCTCTGCTAACATCTTGGCTCGCTTGGACGCTTTGGCTGTTCCCGCTGTCATCGCTGGCGACCCCAACACCAAGCTCTTCATGTCTCGCGCTATGAAGCAGCTCTACTACACCGCCATCGCTGGCACGGCAGAGTTGACGTACTTGGCTGAAGGTTTCGCCCAGAACTACAAGGGCTACGAAATCATCACGCCTGCTGGTATGCCTGACGACACGTTCCTCTTCGCTCAGCGTGAGAACTTGTACTTCGGTACGGACCTCTTGACCGACCACATCAACGCGAGCATCTTGAACCTCCGCGATGTGACTGGCGACGACGTGACGCGTGTGATCATGCAGTTCTCTGGCGGTTGCCAGATTGTAGACGAGGCTGCCATCGCAGTAGCTCGCCGTTCTTCCTAATTGACAAACCGAGAGACGGGGGGGCTTCGGCTCCCCCCTATCTCACAAACCCCTAACTCATGGCTTGTAGCCTTACACTTACTGGACGCTCGCTGCCTTGCCGCGATGCCCTCGGAGGGGTCAAGAACGTGTGGATCGTCACGAGTGCTTTTACCGATGGTATGTGGACATACGACGCCCTTGTTGGTGATGTCGTAGCTGCTTCTGCTACTACGGCAAAGGACTACGTCTCTCCAAAGAACACGTCCTCTTTTACGCAGACGGTCAATTCAAGCATCGAGAACGGAACGGTCTTCTACACGCAGACGCTCTCTTTGGTGTTGAACAAGCCCGTCGTCGCCGACGTGGTGGAGTTGACGAACTTGGCGAAAGGCCGCTTGGCTATCATCGTCCAAGACAACAACGACAACTACTTCGTGATGGGCCACACGCGCGGCGCGGAATTGTCGGGAGGAACTTTGACGACGGGAACGGCCATCGGTGACCTTGCTGGGTACACCTTGGAGTTCACCGCCGAGGAAGCTATCCCTGCTCCATTCCACGATACGACCGACGCGAACTTGACTTTGACGCCTACTACCTAAGCGTTTCTTCATCAATCGTTACAAGGAGGGGGAGGGCATTTGCTCTCCCCTTTATTTTGAAGCATGATTCACCTCTCACCAAATACCGCCTCGAACACGGTCAACGTAACGCCTTTTGAATCTCGCAAGTTCTTGTCTGCGTTTACCTACTATCTCTTGGAACTCACCAACGAAGCCACGGAAGAGAAGCACTACGCCGTACCCGTATTGAGCTACGACAACGAGAGATATACCCAGTTCGACCTTCCGACAAATAGCGATACCTTGAACGCGGTGCTCATCACCGAAAGCGGCCTCTATACGTACAAGATTTGGGGGCAGAACTCCTCGACTAATCTTGATCCAACCGACGCGAGCGTGGTAGGTATCTGCGAGGTGGGTTCGTGCAAGGTGTCCGACGAGCCCGCGTGGACTATCCCCGCCGTTACAATTCCCGACAACGTGATATATTACGAGTGATGGAACTACTCAAACTGAAAGAATACCAAGAACGCTCCTACGAGGAGAAGCCTTCAAACGGGGGCTGGGTTCAATATGGCGACGACAACCTCTTCCCGCAATACCTTATCGACCTCTACAAGTCGAGCGCGACGCATAACGCCCTGTGTACCTCTATCGCCTACATGATTTTTGGCGACGGGGTGCAGGCGAATACGTTGGATGCGCGATTGAAGATTGAGGAGTGGGGACTCCAGGACGAGGTTCGCAAGGCTTGTCTAGACCTCAAGATTCAAGGCGGCTTTGCCTTGGAGGTCGTGTACTCTATCGACCGAACAACGGTGGCCAAGGTGCGTCACTGTCCTTTCGAGAATATCCGTTCCGGGGAGGTCGACGAGAACGAGGAAGTACAATTCTTCTACTACTCGAAGGACTGGAACAACAAGCAAATCGAACCCGAGCTTGTGAGAGCTTTCGACCCGCAGGATGCGGTAGAGTACCCCGTTCAAATCTTGTACGTCAAGCCCTTCTCTCCCGGCTCTTACTACTACCCGAAGCCCGACTACATCGGGTCGATTGATTACATCGAGCTGGACAAGGAAATCGGGAAGTATCATATCAACAACATCAAGAACGGCCTCGCTCCTTCCTTTAGCATCCACTTCAAGAACGGGGTGCCAAGTCAGGAGGAGCGATTCAAGATTCGCAACGACATCGAACGCCAGCTCGCAGGGGCTACCAACGCGGGTAAGTTCATCGTCACGTATTCAGACTCTCCCGATCGCAAGCCCGACTTCGAGCCGTTCCCTCTCTCCGATGCCGACAAGCAATACCAGTTCCTCTCGACGGAGGTGTCCGACAAAATCATGGTTGGTCACCGCGTGGTGTCTTCGGCTATGTTCGGCGTTAAGACAGCAGGCCAGCTTGGAAACACCCAAGAATTAGAGATTGCTTCGGAGCTTTTTGACCGTCAGGTTATCAAGCCTTACCAGCGCATCGTAAAAAGTGCCCTTGAGAGCATTTTCAATGCCGCAGGCACACCTACCCTTGTGTCGGTCGAAGAAGTGCCCGCTATGGCACCTCAAACGCCCTCAGAAGAGGTTAATATGAGCGAAGCCTTGGACCTGAACCTCGCGTGCGACTTTCTCATTGAGATGGGCGAGGAATTGGACGACGAGTGGGAACTCATCGACGCAAGGAAGGTAGACTACGAGACCGAAGCGCAGCAGGACGCGCTCTGGGCCTTCGCCACGGTACCCTCGGGCAAGCCACAAGCCAAGAGCGAGCAGGACAACGACCTTATTAAAGTACGCTACGCCTATATGCCCAAGAAGACGGGCATCAACGGCAACGAATCGCGCGACTTCTGCAAGCGTATGGTTAACGCCGGGGAGAGGGTGTGGAGAAAGGAGGATATCGAGGCCGCTTCACAGCGTGCCGTGAACCCCGGGTGGGGGCCAAATGGAGCGGACACGTACGACCTCTTCCTCTACAAGGGCGGCGGAAGCTGTCAGCACTTTTGGGAGCGTCGCACCTACCTCCGCAAAAACAACAGGAAGGTGAGCGTAAACCGCGCGCGTCAGATTATCCGAGAAGCGGGCCTCGAACCTCTCGAACAAAACGACCCACGCGTAGCCAAGCGCACCCGCGACCAAGTGAATCGCGGATTCCTCGAACCTAAGAACTGGACAACACCTCGATAAATGGCACTCACAGCAGAAGTTCTCTTCGTCAACCCCGACTACATGAAGCGTCTCACCCAGCTCAACGGCGGGGTGGAAGACTCGGTGATGGTTCCCGCCATCATTTTGGCACAAGACAAGTACCTCCAGCAGTACCTCGGTACGGACCTGCTCAACGAGCTCAAGGAAGAAATTAGCGGAGGCACCATCTCGGGCAACTACGCCTACCTCCTGGACAACTACGTCCGTAAGGCTACGGTGTGGTGGACTATGGTGGAGCTCCTGCCCAACTTGTACGTGAAGCTCGACAACGGAGGCCTCGTCATCCGCACGTCTGACAAGACGACGCCTATCTCTTCCGACGACCTGCACCGCGAAATCGAGAACGCACGACAGAACGCGCAGTTCTATACCTCCCGCCTTGTGGAGTACCTCTGCGCCAACCAAAGCCTCTTCCCCGAGTACACCTCTAATACGTCGCCAGATATGTTCCCCGAGTCGCAGGTCTACTACCAGAACGGGATGACTATTAGCATCGGAAACGAAGGGTTCGATCCTGACCTCGCACGAAAGTTGTTCCGATGACCCGTGAGCAAAACGTCGCGTTGCTCAAGACGTGGCTTCAGACCAACAAACCCAAAGACAAAAAGCCCAAAAAATGAAATACGCCCTGTCTTTTTTCCTTCTGTTGCTTTCTTTTCCTGTGTTCTCTCAAGTGTGCGGCGAGCAATGCAGCCACGTAGACCACGACTTCGAAAGGTGGCTCGCCCTACGCACGGCAGGCAACAGGGAGTCGAGCTATTTCACGAAATACCTACCGGTCGCGTTCCACGTCTTCGACGGGGCTTCAAACATCGAACAGGTAGAGCAGGCTTTTGCCATCCTCCAAGAGCAGATGGTAGGTACCAATATCATCCCCTGCCGACACCAGACGAACTTCTATAACGAGCACGACAGCCTCGAGACGGAACACCCTATCTACGACGTACCCCTCTACTACCAGGCTATGCAGGCCAACGAGATTGCAGGCACACCAGCCACGGACGTCTGTAACATCTATATCTTCTCAAGTGTCGGTAGCGGGATAGCGGGCTTCTCGTGGGTCAACAGCAACCCCGTGAACTATACGTGGGACGGCATCTACCTGAAGGCAGAGCACGCCGCGACGAACGTCATCACCCACGAGATGGGCCACTATTGCGGCCTTTACCATACGTTCCAGAACTCGAACTGCGGGACCGTGGAGGCCGACTGCGAGACGCAGGGCGATTGGGTATGCGACACCCCGCCCACCTCGGCCAACCTCAACTGCGAGTCGCCCTTCTGCTCTGGGGCCGACTACACGAACCACATGGACTACACGCAGAACTATTGCCGCGATCACTTTACGTGGGGGCAGATTCAGCGTATGCACAATATGCTCGTCAACGGAGGGCGTCAGACCGTCTGGCAGTCGGGTCTATGCGTTGACCCCGACCTATTGGACGTAGGCGTCTTGTCCGTAAGCAACTACAACCGATGCGATGAGGACTATACGCCCAGCGTCAAGGTGAGCAACTTCACCAACGTAGACGCGGACGGCGTATCCTTGGCGGTAGTTATGAACGGGCAGTCGTGGGATACTTTGGTAAGCGTCCCCGCCCAGACGATTGCCACCTTCACGGGTCCCGCTTTGCATGGCGAGTATTTTGGCAACTACACCGGGGAAGCATATATCACCTTGGTAGGCGATAATGACCCCGACAACAACGTCAATACGTTCGAGCACTCGCCACTTCCTCACGCCGTCATGAACATCGATATCCAGCACGACGTATGGCCGGAGTCGGAGCAGTGGAAATTCTACAAGGAAGGATTCGGGAGCTCTGCCGATCAGGGAGCTCTTTACTACGCTCGGGGCGGAAACTGGCTTTCGTTCAATGGATACGACTCGTGGACCGACGGCTTCACCTTGGAGCCGTACTTCACCCACGACGAGTTTTGCCTGACGGAGGGATGCTACAACGGGTTCTTCCGTCATTCGGGATATTCCGATACGCAGGAATTTTGGGACTATACGTGGGACTTTAACGGCAACAGCTGGGGACCCTACGCGGGTATCGAATGCGGGGTGAGTGTCTACGTCGAGAGGGGGTACGAAGTCGACACCTTGTACCACTACTTCACCGATATGTGGGGGGCCGATGGCGACCCCCTGACGGGCGATAGTTCGGAGGAGTGGACCTTGGGTTATCCTTTTGGGTCTTTGAGCGATCGGGTCTACGACTACTGCGTCGACGACTTATACCTTGAGCTTACCGAGCCGGAGGCCCTGCCCTGCCCGGGCGACTTCAACGGAGACGGTCTCATTCAGGTTCAAGACCTGCTCGCCATTTGTATCGAGATGGGTAAGGTAGGGGAGTGCCAATGCGATATGGACGGTGATGCCGACGTAGACGTCCAAGACTTTGCTGCCTTCCTCGGGGTGTTTAACACCTCTTGCGACGGGGAGGAGATGCCACCTCCTACGCTCAAGCAGCTCGAAGAGGCTGGCCTCCGTCCGGTCCTTATCGATATGGCCGGGCGTGCGGTAGCCAAACCCACGCATGGTATCTACCTCGCCGAGGTTGAGGTGAACGGAATGAAAATCTACACGAAGGTTATGCTATGACCGATACGCTTATTACACTCGTACCTTCTATCTTAACGGCCATTGGGGTATGGGTATCCTTGAATTCCGAGGTGGCCAAGCTCAAGGGGCGCGTCTACCGCCTCGAAAGCGATCACCACGAGCTCAAGGCTATGCTCAAGGAGTGCGTGGAAGGTATCCACGAGCTCAAACTCTTACTGGCGAAAAAAGGTATCTGAATGTATAAGTGGTTCAAGCTATCCGAATTTGACAGCCCCGACCGACCCGGTACGGGTGAGCTTATGGAACACGAAGTCGTGCAAGCCCTTGACATCGCGAGAGATATATACGGATACCCTATGGTAATAACGAACGGTTTTCGTACTATTGAGTACAACAGGTCTTTGATGAAGAAGGGATACCCAGCCTCACCCAAGTCTTCGCACCTGCTCGGATGGGCGGCAGACATCGCCGTCCCCAATAACCGCCGTCGGTTCCTTATGCTTGAAGCCTTGCTCGATGCGGGCTTCAATCGTATTGGGGTAGGAAGTGACCACCTCCACGTGGACATGGACCCCAACAAGCCAAGCAATACTATCTGGGTCTACTAATGAATCTACAACGTAAAGCCCGCACGGTGCACGCCGTCGACTGCGACCTCGTAAAGCGCAAAGGAACTCAACATTTTCTCTTTATCTCGGACGTCCACTTCGACGCTATGAAGTGCGATAGGGAGATGCTCTTTAGACACCTCGACGAAGCCCGAGAGCTCAACGCCGGGGTGTTCATCTTTGGAGACCTCTTCGACCTTATGCAGGGCAAGTGGGACCCACGCGGCAACTACTCCGAGCTGCGCCCCGAGTACAAGTCGTGCGTCTATGTCGACGAGGTTATCCAGGACGTAGGGGAGCACCTTGCCAAATACGCTGACGTCATCAAGTTTATCTCAAAGGGCAACCACGAGACGAACATCGAGAAGCGTATGATGGTCTCGCCCATTGACCGGGTGGCTCAAATCATCAACGCCAACGGAGGCCACGTAGAGGTAGGGGGATATGCTGGGTGGCTCGTGGTGCAAGCACACCGGGCGAGGTCTGCGCGACGCAGATTCAACGTCCACTACCACCACGGATACGGGGGAGGGGCGAAGCGTTCCAAGGGTATCCTCGGAGCCGACATCGACCAGAAGGATTTCCCCGACGCGGACTTCATCCTGCGGGGTCACGATCACCAGAAGTGGCACCTGCCCGTGACGATTGACCGCATCACCCAGAGTATGAAGCTCGAACAGAGGACCGTCCACCACCTACGCTTGGGTTCTTACAAGAAGCTCGGGGATAGGTTTGCGGGGTGGGCTACCGAAAAGAACTTCGCCACCCCTCGACTGGGGGGATGGTGGGCACGCATCAAGGAACGCAGAGACGACTACGTATGGGAAGTGCGGGAGGCAACCTAAATCCGTGGCTCGCCCTTATCTCGCGTCTTGACGTCACGGAGATATTCAAGACGAAGGGCGACCTACGTAGGTGGAGTGCCAAAAGAACTATCGGGGGCGCAATTGTCTTCGAGGCTCTTTGGCAGATTCACGAGTTTGGACTATCTTGGGAGGGCATTCTTTTGTGTGGGGTTGGTGTGACCCCGTTATGCTTGAGCTTTTTCGAGAGCAAGTGATTTCATTCAACAGGTTAGAGCCCTCCGAAACGTCGGGGGGCTTTTTCTTGCAAAAAAGTTTCGTTTTCCTTTGGAGAATTAAAATTTAGTTCTATCTTTGGGACATGAATGACACACACACACACACCATGACAAGCCGCCGCAACTTCGCAATCGCCCTTTCTAAAGGTCCAGTACAAGTTCAAAGCGTAAGCAAGAAGCTCGACCGCATCGTTGCTCTTTGGATGAGCCGAAACGAAATCAAGTTGACCAACGGCAACTACGAACTCGCATAAACCCAACGGGGGCTTCGGCCCCCTTAACACCTCCCCTGATGAAAAAACAAAGCACCAAAGGCCGTGACCTTGCGTGGGACATCGCCACCCGCCTTCGCGGAAACGAATTCAAGGACATGACGCTCGGAGAGATTGACGACTTCCGAGCTGAGATGGCCAAGTTCCTCGACCTGAAAAAAGAATGGTGATGCTCAAGCCCAACGGAATCTCCCACACGGTCTACCCAGACCAACCAGCCGAAGACTTCAACGAGTGGACGGCCAACTTCACCCGCCAAGAAGTAGCTCGCGACGCGGACGAGTTCAAGCGTAAGTTCGACAGCCTCTGGGCCGACTTTAAAAAATCAATCGCAGGATGAACGCTCAACAACCTCTCGGACCTAATCCCGAATGGGAACAGGAAGACGACTTTCACGCCGCCTACCGCGCGGCAGGGTATGGCGACAACCTCTTCGACCAGTCACTCTATTACCGCATGGATCAGCTCCTCGATACGGCTATGTGGGACGAAGAGACCAAGCACGAGTTTGGCTCTAGCCTTCCCTTCGAGATGACCAACGGCGAGATGCTGGACGTCATCGACTACCTCTGGGAACACCAGCCCCGGACTCCCTTCTCGGAGGTCAAGAACCCCTCTCAAAAAGAAATTACGGCCTTCATTCGGAAGGTCTGCAACCTTTAACCCCTTGTAACATGGCACAAGCCAAAATTTCGCGGATTGAACCCGCAAACCCTCCTACGTGGACAGGAAGCCACGGACTCATGTACGCCTTCGACGTCGACCTCTCCGACGGCACGACAGGCACGGTGAACAGCAAGACACCGAATAAGTGGAACGTCGGCGACGACGTAGAATACACCGCCTCAAGCACGCACCACGGCACGAAGCTACGCCTCGACAAGCCCGGCTTCTCTGGTGGCTTCTCTGGTGGCAAGCAGGACCCCGACGCAACCAAAGGTATCATCGCTTCGTGGGCGGTGGGGGTAGCTATGCAGGTAGCCGATCGTGACGCTCCCAACTACGACGTCCAGGTCATGCAGTACGCCCGCCTCGCTTTGGAAGCTCGGAACCAAATCAAAAACGAGGTGCAACCATGATTTGGGAATACACCCCGCCCCGCGCAGTAGGTTGGTACCTGTGCGCGTGGGCTATGGGGGACGGATACGTCTACGAGGTGGCCAAGTGGGACGGCTCCTCGTGGTTCAAGTCGATGG
>Ga0070749_10000629_pt1 | contig 23753 bp, 23 predicted proteins | sample VirMetDEL_Nov_18_FD_75180 | JGI IMG/M metagenome (GOLD analysis project Ga0070749, IMG submission 75180) | Aqueous microbial communities from the Delaware River and Bay under freshwater to marine salinity gradient to study organic matter... | ecosystem: Environmental > Aquatic > Marine >...
AAATAATATTTCCAGCCCATTTGTTTCATCACATTTTTCATTGATTCACGATAGTTAATATCTGTATATTCTATTTGTAATAAAAGTTCTCTATTTTCTATACCTGCGTTAAATTCACTTAATAATTTTCTATAATGAATAAAATCTAGTTTTTTCATAATATCCTCTTAATTTACAAATAATGTTCTATTTTCAATTTTGATTGTTGGTTTATAATTGTCCATTTCATCACATCCCAAGCCATTAAAAGGTTCGTAATAATCATCTAATGTTTTAATTTCTTTTAAAATGAAGTCTTTAATTTCTGCTTTATTTAAATTCTCAACATCTTTATAATCAAAACCGCCGCTAGATTCCCATAAATCTAACCTTATATCTTGTTTTTTATTTAAATACAGATAAAAATATCTTTTAATTCCATTGTTTACATCAATTTTAAAATTATCAAAATCGTTAGAATTTACTAATTTATCATCAATTAAAGCATTGACAATATCTTTATTTTTATAATTTGTTCCATCTTGCTCAGTATACAAATAAACATATTTTTCATAGTTATTTAAATCATATCTTCTTAAATAACCATCACTGTATTGAATTGAAACAAAATTCTTATCAACCTTTAATTCTTCCAATATTTCTTTTATTAAATCTAAATTCATAATATCCTCCCGTGGTATTGTAATGCGATTATGAAATATCCTAATGTAACGTCATAACAACGCTACATTATATATTGTTATTAATTAATATTATTGATTGTCTTTATATTTGCTAAAAAACGCCATATTATCAGCATAGAACTTGTAAACATCACCTTCATATTCAATAGCATCAAATTCATCTTGGTTAGCTTCTATGATATCGTAATTATGTTCATATTCAGTATTTTCTAGCATATTAAACACATCGTCTTTTAATACTTCTGATGACATGTTATCAAACATATCTGTCATGTAAGATAACAGCTCATGATACAATGAAACCTCTTGTATATATGATTTATCTTTTTTGAGTTCTATATAAGTGTTTATATCATCTTCAATTCTAATCTTATCAAAGATGTCATATGTGCTATTGCTACAGATGTCACCGTGATGAATATGTGTATGAAACTCATACTGAGATCTTAAGATAGCTTGCAATTCATCTATTAAACGATCTGATTGTTCAAAATCTGATAATTTATTTATTGTTTTTTTTGTACTGTGTATATACATAATTGATTACCTTAGTATTTATAATTGTAGTAAAATACAACATGTTAATTGTGTTTGTGTTGTATTTTTTAATATAGTAACATAATAATTATTATTGTCAACATTTATTCTAAATAAATTTGTATTTTATCTATAGTACCACTAATCATAGCAATATCTAGTAAATACTCAATTGACACGTCTTTAATATCTTTTTTACTATTTTCATCGTTAAGCTCTAATCTAAGATCAAATTCTAACGATTCTACGAACTGATCTATTAAATCTCTTTTATCTTTAAATCTAAACATAAGATAACTTACATTGCGTTCTATTTTATCTGCAATGTCATAAATCAGACGATCTTCGCTAAGTTTTTTTAATTTAGCAACAATCTTATCATAACACATGTCATTAGAATTTATTAAATCTTTTAAATCTAAGTTATCTAACTCTTTAATTATTGAATTCTCAATAACAACATCAATATTAGATATGTTATGATATTTATTATCTAAACAATACTTAGCAATTCGTAAATTAATATTATTCATATTATTAACTCCTTACTATTATTTAATAACTATAATAAATAATAATAATAATATATATATTTATAATATATTTATATTTATATTTATCGTTCGTTACATTTATATAATAACATAATAATTATTATTGTCAACATTTATTTTAAAATATTTTTATATTGTGTTTTAACCCACGTTATCTAGCTTCTCACGCCCAAGCCCTAATGTTTTAAAATAATAATCATCACATAATGTATATTATGGAAAATAAATAAATTCAACGAAACTCCAGTTCTTATCTAGGGTTTCATGTGTTTTATATGTATATATTTACCATGCCAAATCTAGCATAACGACTATCAAAAAAAAAGTTCTTGACATTGTGAAATTAATGTGTTATCATATATGTATATAAGGATTTGCCGCCTTATCATATCAAAGAACTTACTTGGTTTTTTTTCGTGGATTTTTGTTTTTATGCCAAAAGTGGTATACCCCCCCTTCGCCGTTTATGCCAATCCGCCCAGGTACACTTACACAAAAAATTTAAAAATTTAAAATTACACAAAAAATTTAAAAATTACACACTTTATGTTATAATAACTTTGATATAATGTATGTTAATTATTTTTTTCATTAAAAATAAGTATATGTTCAGTTGAGCGTTCAAACTTTTTACTGAACATATATTTTATTGAATATTTTATGGATGAACAAACCTTATCAACCCTCCGTGAACACTTTAATCTCAGCTACTACTTTAGGATAAAACAAGTACGCTCCGGCTTTTGTAACACTATTCTTGACAAACTCTACTTTATCCTTGCTCGCCTTCAACACGATGGTGTCATCGATGAAGAATTTGCAGCCTTTACATATTCAAAACTCAAACGTTATTACCCACACCCTGACATGGACATTATCTTTGATGCTATGATCTCCTGTGTATTTGACATAACTAAAGTGTTAAACAGACAAGTCTGGAGCGAGCGTTTTGGGACACGCTACTTTATAACTAATTTAGAAAAGGAAGAAAAAGCAATAGTAGAAGACGAACTAAAGAAAACACCGTTTTATAGACCTTTAACCTCACTTGAGGAATTTCAGTGGGTAAACGTAGAATTGGATAAAAGATATTTTGAAAGACACAATATCACAATCACACCTGAGGAGTTTTTGTATGTAACAGCAGTAATAACAGGACGACTTTGTAGAGAGTTTGAATTAGCATGTGAAAGGCTTTATCGTGCCTCTCGTACTCGACCATATTTATTAGATCGAGATGTTTTTAATTTAGCTCTTAAGGCACGACTTATTCAACGTGAACTCGTAGCAATGACCCCTGAATACGAAGAGTATTGTATAAACTATTTACTTGATACACAAAACAAATCCAAGTAAACCTAAAAATATCACCATCACCACAATTATTAATACTTTTTGTCTTTCACTTATTTCTCCGACATCACACTCTTCTTTATTACCATCACACTCTTCTTTATTACCTGTATACATATTTCCTTCAAACAACTTCATCTTCTCCTTTTCATCCTTTAACTCACCTAAGATGTCCTCTGTCTTATTTATCAACTTATTAATATTAGCACACATTGCTGCATCCGCTGTCCTGATATTTTTCTCCTTTAAAAACAATTCATCTTCTTGTGCCTTTAACTCTTGTTCTTTTTCTACCAACCTATCTTTTTCTCTCAGTAACATAACTTCTACTGTGTGATATCCTTCTAATTTATCACTTAGATTTGATAGCCAATGTGTCGCATTTATTTTTAAATAAGCAGCATCATAATATATAGATGATATTCTATTTCGATATTCATCAATTTCATCTTTTTCAATTTGTAAATGACACATATCAGGAACAAAAACTTCTTCATTTTCCTTTATATCTTCTTTCATCTTTTGAGTAGAAAATTTCACATCCTTTGTTTCTTCTTTGTTCATACAACTATCTCGGCTAATATAAAAACATCATTTTATCTCACCACTATTAAAATAACATTAACATCTTTTTAACTCTAATCGCTTATCATCAATACTTTATAATACATAAATTACGTGTGAACAAGATAATTAATCCTTTGCTCAGAATAGAAAAAAGCATTATTATTGCCTTTCTGAACAAATACCAAACGCTGTTAAATATTCCGATACACAAATTAAAACAACACAACATACCTTTTGAAAAGGAAATAGGAGTAGGAAGACTTACAAATTATTTTACCTTAAAAAGTCTAATGCTTCTGGTTAACAGATATGCTGAAAAAACGTCTGATGGTAGTTATCAGTTTGTTGTTATTTTACACCCTGAGGTACAATTTATTCGTATACCTTTAATTGTCGGAGGTATGCACGTAGGTGAAAAAATGCCTTCAGATATCTTCCTTTCTAGTCACACTTACTCAAATTATCTTGACATTGACCCAAAATATCACGACATGTTTAATTCTAAGTACTTTGGTAATAAACCGATATGTATTTCTGAAAAGATCGCACAGTTGTTTATTGCATCAGATTACATGTCCTTAAAAACACTAACAACAGACGCAGGATTAAAACCTAACACCTTAAGATTCTTACTTACTACACATACAGTAAAAAAGGTTGCACACCTTGTTACTTTAGCTGATACGCTTTTATTACCTAATTGGCGATACTTACTTCCTACTTACGTGAGAGAAAGTATGATACAGAAGAGGAAAAATTATGATTGTTTTGAATGTTCTGATATCGGATGTTATTCTTGTTGTTATAATTTAATAGTTTATGATCGAGGTTTTTTAGGATGAATACACCTAATATTCTGTACTTTCCAACAAAATTAGATGGCTCACAACCTAGAAAAAAAAGAAAGGACAAAGTGTTTTTTTATCCTGACACAGGTGTGATTGGAGAGCAAGGAGGAGAAATAACACATATTAACAACCTCACTAAGCTACCCATTGATAAATATTTTTATAATTTCAATACTTTTAAAAAAACCAAGACACCCATATCAATAATCACACGTATAAACAATCTTGTTTTCATTTCACAGACGGTCTTTTCAAAGTACTTTAATCGGAAAAGAAAAATATACAAAATAGATTACAGCACTTTACATACTAAAGTCAAGTATGAAAAACGCACTGGTAACCATCACCTTTATATCACATTAGATGACGGTGCCGGATATCAGCGTATCGTACTTGATTCTAGGTATCGTAAATTAAAAGATCAAACACGAATGTTTAAATTACCTGATTATCCTTTGAAGCTTACTTTGAGTAACAGTATGTCGCTGCATGATCACTGTACATTATTTGCACTTGAAGGGTTTGAAGATGCTGTCTGTTTACAATCTATTATTGATAACAAAATAGAACCCTTTTACACACATCTATTACTGCCTCAGATCCTCACCACTGGATTTTATAAAATTTTCTGTACTTTTGGTTCAGCAACCTTACACAATCACAGTGGTGCGATTATTATTCCGGACAATGATATCGATTTTCAAGAACGAAAAGGATACACATACTTAAAAATTCCAAAACAATTTAAAGATCTAAATTCATGGATATCACACTTTGTTTACGATGTCACACCTTGTTTACTTGTAAAATAAACGAATCATGTTCAGCTGTTGTACTAGCTGTTAAAACACCTGACCCAGCATCAACAAAATATATTTTCAACACATCTCCTGCTGTAAAAGGCAGTTTACCTATAAAAGAAGCACCTATTGTACCACCGGAATTTATTTGCATCTTTAACGATCCGTTTTTAGGCACAGTTCCGTTTATCTCTGCAAAACATGCTAACGACCCTTCTATAAATCCAGTTCCTATTTTGTTAGTATTAGCAATTACTTCTAATTGATATACACCGTCCTTTAAAAAAGTAAATTCACCACCTGTAAAAGAAAAACTATCTGTGTCGTTTTGGCTCCAAATTTTATTTTGAAATTGCATATAAGTTGTTGCAGGAGTAGTGCTAACTGTTACAGATGCACTAGAATCTGCAATTGATACTGCAGGCGTAAGAGCTGGAGTTCCACCACCGAGCGGAAAATGAATTGGATTGATCTTAGATAATTCATATGAAGTTAACCCTGTTGGCATTTCTGTTACATTAGGATTATCAGGTAACAATACATAACTTGCATCACTTAATGCAAAATAAACCCATAAGTCCATATCATCAGTATAGACATAAGGACTACACGAATCTTGTATCTTTTGAATATACAATTCTTCAGCCGGCTCTACATTTCTATCCAAGTCGGATAAATCTTTGTAACTTGATAAATCTCTATTTGTACCATACAAATACACAGTGTCCTGTGGGTATTTTGATATAGTCATTTTGTAAAAATGGTTAATAGCTACAGATTGATCTACTAACTTTATATAACCTTTACCAGTAAATTTTTGAGCTGTCATAGTATGTAAATAAACAATTATACCACGGTAAGACCGCTGTTTTACTACTTTACAACTTGTTGTATTGCTCTAAATTTTCTCGCTTCTTCACGAATCCTTTTTTCGTAAGCCCTTTGTTTCTGCAATCTACTTTCTCTTTGCTCAAAGGTTTCTTTTGCCAACCATCTTCTGTTGTACTCCCTGTGTCTAATCCCTTTATCTTTTTTTATCGCTTCTTTGACTTTGTTTTTGCAATTGTCACACAAGCAATCGTAAAGAAATTTACTAATTTTGGTCATTTTTTCTAAATCAATCCTAAAAAGGATACATTATAAAAAAAAGGTAAAAAAAATATTAATAGCGAATGTGTTGGTATTATGGGGGGAAGTTGTTGGTTCTACTTTAGAGCGAGAAAAATAGGTATTGCAATTAAAATAATAATTTAATATTGTTTAGTTTATTTTAGTTTACAAAAGAAAGGCATATATGCTAGTTATGAAACATAAACATAAAAGAGCACACCCATTTTTAAATGCACTGACTTATAATATGAAACATAAACATATAAGACATATAAGACGTACACACATCATACCCCATCACCTTAAAGGTGTCAAGTATTATAATAAAAATATTAAAAAAATATTAATGTATTTGAAATTAATTGTACTTTTAGTATAATATATACAATTAGAGCAAAAACATTACTAGATTTTTGTGGAAATGGAAGTCAAGAAAAAGGAGTTGCTCTTAAAGTAAAATATTATAATTGTAAACAAGAGTAAAAATCGTAAAGAAGATTACTAAAAGAGGCACACACCAAAACCGTACTTGATAGTGTACCTCTTTTTTATGAGGTTGTAAAGCACTATGAATAAAAAAATACAAATAACACGAAAAAAACTAACAGCAAAAGAATTAAAAACACTAATAATACAAGTATTAGTACATAATCAAAGTTTTGTTTTCCTTACTTTTGCTATGAATCTTATTGCAGAGATAACAGGAAACAAACGTAGAAGAGGTCAAGTACAAAGTGTTGTAGGCAATACTCCAGGGATGATTCGTATTAACTTATGTGAAGCTGAGAAACATCAAGTTCAAACAAATAAAGATAAAAAGATAAAGAAAGAAGTATTAGATTTTGAAGTACAAAACAATTTATCACTATTTGAAGAAGGAGAACATCCTATGATAGGCACAGATGGAAAAAAGAGTTATACATTCAATAACAACAGAGGTTCAGTTTTATTTTTACCTTCAGAAGAATTTTATAAATCCGCAGAATTCGAAAAATACTTTCATAAAAACAGAGACGGAACTTATTCTGTAAATATCAAAAACAGACATAAGTACTATAATCCTAAGATGCCTCCACTGAAGTATAATAGATTCTATGCCTTATTAAAAAAATATGAGGATAAAAACGCTAAATTTGTTGTAGAAGGAGAAATAGACATAGAAAATTCTAGTGATGAAGTCAAGGAACTGTGGGAAGAAATACGTTCAGTGTTTTTTATGCACACCTATACTATCGAAGGCTCTATAAATAATGTTTATATTAGTTTAAAAGAACGTTTTGCACTTATTCCTTTACAGAAAAAAGCTAGTGACAAACATTATTTATATAATAGGTACCTCGAATATGTTAAAAAAATTAATAAAACCGATTTAGAAACACAAAATAAGTGTAATTTAACCTATATGGCTATCAAGTCTTGGTTGAAAAACACTTTGGTGAAGCATTTCATAAACCGATTTTATAAAAAAAATAAGTTTTTATCATACCACGACAGGAAAGGTATGTCAAAAATACAGGCTGCAAGAGATTTGTTAGTTTACATTTACCAACAAAAAGAATTCAAATGGGTATTGTATGACAACAATATACCTTATGATACTTTGGAGCTAATTACCGAGGCTATGACCATTGACATGGGAGGCGTATTAAATTTGATAGTTGATGTGTTATTTGACAAAGACCAGAACAATAAATACGAATACAAAGAAGATAAATGTGAAAAAAATGAAGTGGCACCAAAACCTCAATATAGAGATAAATTCACGCTATTTGACGAAGAAAGAAACAACTTTATCAATAGGAAGAACGATGTACTTGAATGTGTTACCGATCAAATAAAAACTAGTCCAATAGCAGAAACCAGGCCAATTTCTGTTAAAGAACAAAAAGCACAATTGCATCAGATATATACATGTATTATCAGATATGTCAGACATTTCTGTGGATATAACCCTGATCCTACTTTATATGAAATTAGGATGAAAGATGTATCAAAAAAAGCCCTACACAAACTTAGACAGTGCACATACAAAATATACGAAAGTAGAGTACTTAAAGGAAATATTGGAATCTGCCTATGGGATGGAGGTAATTACTTTATAAAAAAAGAAGACATTAAAGAAAAAAATAATGTAAAAATTAACTTTTCAAATGCTGAGGATTTTAATGTATTTTTTAAACAGCTCAATACAGAACTTGCAAATTGCTTACTTTACAGTAAAATCACTGTATAATACTAGAGAGAGGGAAAAGTATGTTACTAGTAGAATACGCTCTAAGATACGAACTTTCAAAAGACCTGCATGTTAACAATGTAGAAAAAAAATACAATGATTTAGTAATAGAATTACATAATAACAATCCAAAATTACTACATCAAAAAACACCTTTATCAATTTATGATTTAAAAAAAATCTACGACGCAGCAAAAGAAGAGGCAGAATACGGAGAGCCGTTAGAAGACTACTTAGAAGACTTAGGTTTTAGTTTTATAGAAGATGATTATTATGAGGATATAGAGCGAGAAGACCGACGACTAATAGTGATAGAAATTGGCGATGTTTTTGGAGTAGTACCAGACGATGAAATAGATGAAATATACTCTTTACAATCAATTGAGGAGCAAAAAAAGATGTTATTGGAAAAAAGTATATTGTTGGAAAAGTATAATGTTGGAAAAGTATAATGATTAACAAAGAAAAAAAGAAAGAATATAATCAAAAATACCGTTTAGAAAACAAAGAAAAAATTAAAGAATCTAGACGAAAATACCGTTTAGAAAACAAAGAAAAAATTAAAGAACATGCTCGAAAATACTATTTAGACAATAAAGAAAAAATTAATGAACGTGATCGAAAATACCATTTAGAAAACAAAGAAAAAATTAATGAATCTAGACGAAAATACCGTTTAGACAATAAAGAAAAAATTAATGAACGTGATCGAAAATACTATTTAGACAATAAAGAAAAAATTAAAGAACATAAACGAAAATACCATTTAGAAAACAAAGAAAAAATTAAAGAACATAAACGAAAATACCGTTTAGAAAACAAAGAAAAAAAGAAAGAACATAATCAAAAATACTATTTAGAAAACAAAGAAAAAATTAAAGAATCTAGACGAAAATACCGTTTAGAAAACAAAGAAAAAATTAAAGAACATAGTCAAAAATACTATTTAGAAAACAAAGAAAAAATTAAAGAACATAGTCAAAAATACTATTTACAAAAAAAACAACAACCTTAAACTTTTTTTTAACCTTTTCATAATACAATATACTTTCTGTTCCATTGTTAAAGATGTATTATGTTACACACAAATCACGGTAAGAATTATTTAATCACTGACCATGCCAGGGATGTTTTAAATGATCGTTACCTGTACTTTAAGGCTGATGGTGAGAAAGAAGATCCGCAAGATATGTTTGCTAGATTAGCAAAATACTATGGTGACCACTCAACCGATCATCCTCAAAGAATGTATAACTATATGTCAGATCTTTGGTTTATCCCTTCAACTCCTATCTTAAGCAATGGTGGAACAGATAGAGGATTACCTATTTCTTGTTTTCTCAATGAGTGCGAAGACACCTTAAGAAGCATCACAGATATGTGGATTGAGAATGTTTTCTTAGCAAGTCGAGGAGGAGGTATAGGTAGTTACTGGGGTAATTTGAGATCTCTTGGTGAAAAAGTACATGGCAATGGAAAAACATCAGGTATTATCCCTTTTATAAAAGTTCAGGATTCATTAACAACAGCAATTTCACAAGGTTCTTTACGCAGAGGTTCCACAGCTGTGTACTTGCCAATTGACCACCCGGAAATAGAAGAATTCATATCAATTAGAAAGCCGATGGGTGGGGATCCTGAACGTAAATGTCTACAGATTCATCACGGTGTTTGTATTTCAGATGCCTTTATGAAAACTGTAGAAACAGATGGGGAATGGAATCTGATTAGTCCGAGAGATAAAAGCGTCGTAAAACAAGTTAAAGCTCGTACACTATGGATATCACTAATTACTACTCGATTGGAGACTGGTGAGCCATATATGGTCTTTACAGACACTGTAAATCGTAATAGACCAGACATATACAAAAAGTTAAACCTTGATGTAAAAATGTCTAACCTTTGTACTGAAATTACTTTAGCTACCGGAAAAGATTATAATAACAAGGAAAGAACTGGTGTTTGTTGTCTTGGGTCTTTGAATTTAGCTAAATCTAGTGAATGGAAAGGTAATAGTCAGTTCATAGAGGATGTGTTATTATTTCTTGACAATGTTTTATCAGACTTTATTAAGAAAGCTCCTAAGGAAATGGTTAATGCTGTATACTCTGCTACCCAAGAAAGAAGTGTTGGGCTAGGTGTTATGGGTTTTCATACTTTGTTACAGCAGTGCGGTATACCTTTTGACTCACCTATGGCAAAAGATTTCAACTTAAAATTTTTTAAATGGTTAAAAAAAGAATGTGATCAAGCGTCAAAAAACATTGCAAAAAACAAAGGATCCTGTCCGGATGCGGTTAAAGCAGGAATTGAACATGAAAGGTTTGTTCATAAAATATCTATTGCACCGACTGCGTCTATTAGTATTATTGGCGGTAATGTGTCCCCAGGGATCGACCCTTTTGTGGCTAATGTATACTCTCATCGCACACTTAGCGGAACACATATAATCAAAAATAAAGTGTTACAGAAGTTGCTAAAAGCAAAAAACAAAGACACTGATCTTGTATGGCAGCAGATTTTAAACGATAATGGCTCTGTGAAAAACTTGTCCTTCTTATCCGAAATAGAAAAAGACACCTTCAAAACAGCATATGAAGTTAATCCTTGGGCTATCATTGAACACGCTGCTGACCGTACTCCTTTTGTGTGCCAAGCACAATCTGTCAATTTGTTTTTACCTGCAAATATCAATAAAAAAGATTTGAACAAACTGTACTTTCACGCTTGGAAAAAGGGTTTAAAAAGTCTGTATTATCAAAGAAGCCAATCAATTCAAAGAGGTGATAGTATTGGTGACGCACCAGTAGGATGCTTAGCGTGTGAGTAATAATATGAAAGAAAAAGATATACGAGTTGTTAAATTTTAACTAGTTTGTTGTAAATTACTATTTGATTTTTTTCTCTTTAGTATTTTTTTTTCCGTATCCAACAACCAGTCGTTTAAAGCACATCCCCATTGTGAAATAAAGTTAAGGTGATCTCTTCTTTCTTTACTATTTTCCGGAAACGGAGTACCAGTTAACAACAGTGTTGCATGTAGTATATCTTTTCTTTCTTTGTCAGTTATTTCGTACTCTTCTTTTATTTTATCTAATTTTTCAACCATCTCTAGATATTTTTTCATAGTGGCTTTATACCATAAACAGCTAAAATATCTATTAAACAATTACTCGCTAGCATACAAAAAGCAAAATATAATAAAAAAGCAATTGCTAAATCTTTGCTAGTGACTTCTTCTGATTTTATATTAAAACCGCTAGATGTTAAATTTAAAAAAAATATTAAAAATGTCAACTTCCAAAACATAAATACCTCTTAATCATACAGGCTTTATACCGTAGCAAGCTAATATATCTATTAAAATATTAGATACTTCCATACAAACACAAAAAAAACAAATAACAACAAATATAAAACCTTTTTTATCTGAGGTTAGTGCACTTTTTAAAATAGATCCACCAAATATCACACCTAAAAAATATATTAAAAATGTTAATTTCCAAAACATAAATACCTTTTGATTATATTTTTATATTGTTCATACATGCTTTATACCGTAACCATCTAATACATTTATTAATACTCTAGAGATTGTCATAGATAAAATATACACTGATATAGGTGTAAGAAGGAAATGAGATATCAAATAACCTCCTATCAAACTGTCAAAATCTTCATTTAAGCGGAATGGTATTGTGCTAAATAAATAAATTAAACAAAATATTAAATCAGTTAATTTCCAAAACATAAATACCTTTTGATTATATTTTTATATTGCTCATACAAATTATCATAATTATCTTCAAAGATAATATCTACATTAAATCTATCATCTTTTTGTAAATAATTAAATATCTTCATATACCCTTCTTGAAGTAATCTTTTGTATTCCACAGGAAAAAGCATAGGACGAATGACAAAGCACATATGTGTCGGAATAGGTATTAAGTTGTAATTATCATTTATATACTTGTGCATAGTATCTTGAATTCCGAATATAGGATCATCGTAATTGTACACACATGTTGAAGGAAAATATCTATCACACAACACTGCTTCTCTACAGAATATCGCAGGTTGCAGTACTGCTCCAACATGAACCAATCTATCTTCATGAAACTCAAATGCTTCCACCCTTTCCTTTTCTGCTTTTGCTCTTAAAGTGGTACAAAAAGGTTCAGATGTATACCTTAAATTGAAATCCTTACATATCCTTTTGGCTAAGGTTGTTTTACCAACCTCATCCATACCTTCAAGGACAAAAAACCCATTATTCGAAAGCCGGTATTTCGTCATTTTGATGCACCTCAGTATTTTCTCCTTCTTCTTCCTCTTCGTCCATTTTGATTATATTTATTGAACTTGGATAGTTTATACTTTTAGATACTTTATTCGTTCCGTCATTACCTTGATATACATCATATTGTATTTGTTCACAGTAAACAAATATTATATCTCCACTTTTACACTTTAAACATTCATCGTAAAAGAAATTCCCTGCAAACATAGTAAGGTTATGAAATTCCATTTTTGTTCCTGTAGTACCATCTTTCTTTTGAAAAAGTTTTTTTGAAACTATATTAATACGATAATACTTAACACCACTTTGTGATACTTTCACTTCAGGTGTTTTGTCTACCACACCACCAATTTCATGTTTTATAGAAAAGAAATTACGATTCATAACTGTTTTTTAATATTTAAAATATAAATTGTATTTTGTAAATGTTAAATAAGGTTTAATTAAGATGCCTTTTTTGTAATATTTATATATATATATTATTAAATGGTAATCACACACGTGAATGACGAACTTATCTTGGATACGAAAACAGTTGAAACTCCTGAAGAAATTACTCAAGAAGTACAGAAAAATGAAAATGTTTCTAAAGAAGAAAACGCAGCTGTTACAGAAAGCAACTTACAAGAAATACTAAAAAGTATTTTGATGCAAAAAACAACAGATGAAATAGAACAATTAAAAATCAATAAAGAAAAAGCTGATAGATTAGATAGGCAAGAAAGAGCTAAAGAATATGGTGTAAATATTGATGCACTTGAAGAAGTAGATATTTTTGTAAAAGATCTAATGGAAGCGAAAGATAAATCTATGTTTTTTATAGAACGTGAATATAATAAAACAGAAGAAAAACGCATGGAAGAAGCAACCAAAGAAGCAGAAAGAAAAAATGCTCTAGTAGTTCGTCATGGTGAAATGTATCAAGAAATATATAAACCTGCATTACAGAAAGATTTAAATAAAGTGTTCGGTGATGGTTTTTTAGATACCTTAGAAAAACATTTACCTCGCAGAATCTATAGTCAAATTGTAGACAGCTATGTAAGTAAAACTATGCAGTATGGGAAAGAAGCGGTATCAGATATAAAAAACATACAAGAACCACAGATGACTGAAAACGAATGGCTAGCTCAGAGTATAAACCTAAAAGAATTAGTAAAAATAAAAAGATAAATAAATATAACGCTGTACCCTGCACAGTTGACAATATCAGATTTCATTCTACAGCAGAAGCAAAAAGGTATAAGTTTCTTAAAAATCAAGAAAGATTAAATAAAATATCTAATTTGCAATTACAGGTTCCTTTTGTTTTATCGGAACCTGAAACGATTAAATATATTGCTGATTTTACTTATTATAAAGATGGAATATTTATTGTTGAAGATGTTAAAAGTCCTTTACTTGCAAAAACTGAAGTGTGGAAAATAAAATCTAAATTATTTTTTAACAAAAATAGTTTTTACATAAAAGTTGTGCATCCGTATAAAGTATTAATACTTTGAGTTATACCAATTTATATATAAAAAAATATTAATAATATATAATAAATAGTATATTTACTATTGTTTTTATTATTAATAATATGGCATTACCTAACACTGATTACGCCTATTTATTAGAACGTGAAATGAAGTCTTATGTTTCTAACATCATAAGTCCTTGTTCCGTTTTAATAAAATCAGGCTTTATAAACAGAAGAAACACTTCAATTTTTAACGATGGCAAACCGACTAATACTATTAGTGTTGCACGTCCTTTTGACATGGAAACTTATACTAGAGAGTATAATAACAACAGATTTGGTACAACTGGAGAAACAGCACTTTTAGAAGGAGACACTGTGCCTTACATACTATCTAGAGCTTATAGTGATATGGCACGAATAGGTCTTGGTGTTCCTGATGGAGCAAACAATCCAAAACTTTATACAATGCTATTTGATCACACGCATTACTTAACACCATCAGGAGAATTACCTGAGGCTGCTAAAGAAATATTTGCTACTAAATTTGCTCAATCTGCTTCAGGTGAACTGATTAACTCTATTGACAAAAATATATTTAATCGCATATTTGTAGCTAATACTGTAAAAGAAGATTTTGATAATACTACTGATACTCACGGTTTATCAGTTCCTTTTGCTTCTGATGTTCAACCTGATTACACTTGGACAACTCCTATTTATACTGATCTAACTGACGCTACTTTAACAGCATCTAGTACATTAGCTGAAATAGAAAGTTTAATTAATGTTATTTCATCTGATAGCGTAGGATTAAACAAAGAGAACTTTAATATGCAAGCATATATGATAGTTCCTCGTTTTGTATTTAGTGCTATGAAAAGACTAGAGTACTTAACTGGTAACTGTAATAGATTTGCTAATGACACTATCAGCTCAAAGATTAACTACAGAACAGCTACTGATTATATGGTTATGTCTGATAACGTTGTTGTTGTTGGTTTAGATGATAGTTATTTCCCTAATGTGGGTGGTTTAGCTCAAGGACTAATACTATTTCCTGATTCATTAAAAATGGGATTCCAAGGATTACCTATACCAACAGAAATGGCTATGTATACTAATTCTCCTGTAGCACAATCAATAGCAAAAAGAATGATGCAAAAAATTGCTACTGAGTATATGAACCCTACAGACATAATGAGTAGAATGGATGTTTCTAATAATACACCTACCCCTATAGGTTCTTATGAGGCATTAAACTGGGGTCAAATGGTTTACAAAATGCTTACTTTAACTAGAGATAATTTTGCTGACAATAAATTTGTATTTACTCAAAACATATTTGATTTCTACGGATATGAATTTAAACTCAGACCTGATTATTTATCTCAAGCTACTGTAGCTAAAGTTGAATGTATGTATGGTGTTGTTAGAAACAGACCAAAACAAATTCAGCCAATATTATTTAATCCGGCTTTATTTGGTGTTGCACCTCCACCTCCACCTGAAAATTTTTCTGCTATTCCAAGTAAAGAAATTAAATATATTGCTGATGTTTTAAAAGAAGTATCTTTTAAAAAAACAAAAGCTATTAAAGATTAGTAAGAGGTAAAGATGACAGTTAACTCAGAACAAGTTTACAGTTCATATAATTTTCTGATTAGTCAGACAGAGTATGGTTTTAGTTTTTCTGTAAACGATATTACTTTAGATGAAAATAATGTAATAGTTTTTTTAAGTAAAACAGACTATCCAAGCGATGAAGATGAAATTGTACTTGTTTTGGGTACTGATTATACTATTGCCTTTGAACCTTCAGGCGTAGGCGGATTGGTTACTTTAATAGATCCATCCGCTTTACCTGCTGATTTTGAGTACTTAATAATATTAAGATCAATACCTTATGAACAACCAACTAGTTATCCTGAGTATTATGATCAAACTACAGAAGAATATGTCGCAGACAACTTAGAAAGACAAATACAACAAAACAGAAGTTCTATAGAATCAAATAAAGAAATAATAGAAAAAAATAAAATAAAAATAAATCCTCCTAATGAAGCAGGAAGGTATATAAAAATAAATGATATAGATAATAATAGGTTTGATGGAGCTGCAATATCAGAAAATGGCACACAAGTTATTTCTGATAAAACAATTCAAGCACCTTCTGTTACACTTGATCAAGTAAATATTTCGGCCGTTGGCTCTAAAGGAATAATCTTTGATTTAGATTCTGCTTCCGATGGATCACAACTCACTTATAATGACGGTGTGGTAACAGGAGAAATATCAGACTTTCCTGATCCAAGTGGATTCCCTGATGGATACGCATTAATTGTAGAAGACGGTAAATGGATAATTGATATTCCGAGAAAAGATTTACCTTTAGCAACCGAAGGGACAGAAGGATATTCAATACAAATAGTTAATGGACAAGCAAAATGGGCTGCAATAAGACCTGATGTACCAAAAGCATCTTCAGGCAATCCGGGGCAAGGTTTACTAGTTAATGCTAGTTCTACAGGATATATCATAGGAGATGTAGGAGGCGGAGGTGGAAGTTCCACTGGAGAGCATAATTACAAATTAGGAGATACAATAGGAACAATAAATGATTCACATTTTATTCAGGATGGCGGTTTCCTTAGATATAAAAGCACAGGACAAAAAGTTATTGTATTAAAAGGACAAACTATTAACCTTGATGATTATCCTGAATTAAAAGCACTATTAGGATTTGAGGATGATAATTTCCAATATAATAAAATCACATCTACTCCTTTGAATATAATAGATTTTGCATTTGCTATTTCTGACCCTAATAAAGGAATATGTGTTTCTGAAAATGGTAATTACTTTCTTACTAGTGACGGAGGAAAAACCTGGACAGAATATGCACTACAAGACACATATCCTTTGTTGACATGTGATATTTCCTTTGATGGTACTACTTATGTTATTGGTGGTACTTTAGGAAGATTCTTAATTTCTTTTGACGGACTAGTATTTACTCAATACTCTACTGGTGAAACAGGTAATATTATTAGTTCTGCTTTTAATAGTACATCTAGCACCTTAGTTTTAGTTGATAATAAAAGCAATATATTTACTTACTTAAATAACAATTTTGATAATAAAAGTATATTTAATACTGGTTTCTCAGAACAATTAAATCATGTCAAATTCTCTTCTGATGGATTGTTATGTATAGCCTGCGGTGACAAAGGATTAATATTAGAAAGCACACAAGACACTGCATTTATCGGTTGGGAAATAAAAAACAGCCCAAGTAGTGTTGATGGGATAGGAACTCAACTTGATGAATTCCAAAGTGTTTATGCTAAAAATGGTATAACTTTAGCTAGCAATGTATCAAAGACAGCACAAATGTTAATATCTGATGATGGTGTAAAGACTACCTATTCGGCTAGTTCTGATGGTATAACCTTTACCGATTTAGATGATTCAGTAGTAGTTGATTTTAAAGCTCTTGAAAGTACTTCAGATACTAAATTTAACACATTAATAACAAACGGCAGTAATGCTGATGTGGTCAACATGACTGTTGGTAGCACAGACAAATCTAATGTTGTTTCTATGTTACCTTTAACCCCTGAATCTACGATAGCCTCTAATAATAATCAATCAGGAAATACAATATTTGCAGTAGATGAAAATATTGTTACTTTGGCCGATAATATTGTCACAGATACAAGTACAGCACCTGAACAGGTAGTTGAGATATCTGAATTCGGAGGCAGGCAAACACTTATTACTCAGAGAGAAAAAACGGCTACTTTACGGCTAGGTACAGAAATAGAATTGATAGCTACTTTAAATGATTATGTAATTAGATGTTTAAAGAAATTGCCTGACGGAAGGTTTGTTGTTGTTGCTAATGATAAGGTAGTAAATAGTGATGACAGTCAAACAGGTGATGAGTTTTTTAAGAATTATTATTCCGGATATCCTTATGTTTTAATATTGGATAGTGCAGGTAATATTACTGATACATTGCCTTTTCCTGAATTTGGAAAGCCAGTAAGAAAAATTGTATATACTTCGTATGATTTTTTAAATATAGTTGAAGGTGTTGTGCCATTACAATGTGAGATAATAGATAATTTATGTTATATACAAACTACACACGGATTTGATGTAGAAGTTTCTTTATTATTTATATTTAATTTAGATACATTAACATTTAACACTACTCCTATTACAAGTTTTGTTTTGTCTAATATTAGATATCCTAGAGCAAATTATCGTTCCGTAAATAAAGATAATATTATAACGATTTCTTCTGATGAATATTTGCATTTTTACAGTTTTATAGGAACATTATCTAGCCCAGGTAGTATTTTTATAGATAAAATTAAAATTGTTTTTTGTGTTTACAATAAAACTACAGATTCTTTTTCTAGTAATTTAATACTAGAATTAAAACCTGACACAGGATCCCCTTCGTTAAATGCTATTGTGTTTAATAATAGCACTTGGTCACCTACATCTGATGTTCAAGATACTATAAATATTAATGTCTTAAATCACAATTTTGGCAACATTACCCCTCGCTACTTAACAAAAACCCAAAATGGCCTTGAAGGTTGTTTGATTACCTTTTCTGGCAGTAGCTTTGGTAACACAAGACCTAAAGATCAAAGAACTACCAACATGGAAGGTATGATTTATTCTTGTGGGTTTGTATCTAATCCTATAGATTATCCAAAAATAAGCGACACTCCAGGCATTAGTTATTTTGATTTAGGCAAAACTTTCACTATTAAAAATAGCACTAAAATATCTATGGATGCGTTTTGTGACCAAGGTGCAATTGATGATGCTGGTAACTTCAATCCTACAGTAGATCAGGCTTATGGTATTTTTGATAATGGAATATTAGACATACAAGTAATTCACAATAACTTTAAATCTTTTATTATTATAGTACCAGCTTCAAGAATAGATAATAACAATAATACTACTGAGACAAATGATACTGTTAGTTATGGAGGATTCTTTTTTGCTGAATGGACACAAGCACAAAAAGACGCTGATGAATTCCCAACTGAATATGATTTCTGCCCAAGTGTTGACACATTACCTTTAATCAGCACAGCATCAAGGTTTGAGTTAAACGGTGTAAAAGCTGATGCAATAACAGGTCAATATGAAGCTAATATTCCAGGAAACACAAATATAATAAGACAGAATAATAATAATGAATTTTACTTTTTATGTGATACTAACCTTTATCCTGAAAGAGGTGCATATATAAATATACTATCTGACAGTCAACCTGCAGGTAGTCCATATACCTTAAAAGAGTTTGCGATGAACTGGGATTGTGCATTAGGTAGCTTTTTCTTTGGGGGAATAGATAGAACTGATTCATTACCTCGTAAATATATAAGTAAAGTAAGATTTGATGAAAATGGTGATTTAATTAAAACAGGAGTAGTAACACATCCAGCACTTAGTGATCTAACCTTAGATTCATACATTACTACTTATGATATAGGTTATATTAACCCATCACCTAATTTAGCAAAAGATAATATAGAAGTTACATCTGCTTATCATGCAAACCTTAGTGGTGTTTCATTAGCAAATATGGATATAACTGACGAAGGTTTGTACATGACAAGTTATGATGTGTCAGAATTTGATCATTTAGACGTAAAAGTACAAAAAGCAATTAATAATAAAATTGTTTTTATTCCTAATAGTGACATCCCTGCACGAGCTACTAATTCAAGTATTTTACAAGCAGGTCGTGGTATACAATCAAACAAACCAGTCGAAGAAGGCACTAGGGGTGTTCCATTAGACGGTGCTTTTCAATTAGGAATTAGCTTTAAACATCAAACACCTGAACCAACACAAAACACATTACCTGACAATATAACTAAAACATCTATAGATCTGCTTGAGAATTATTATACTCCTGCAAACACAGCAATTGTTTTTAATGGTAATATTGTTATAGGAGGAGATAAACAGTTAATAGTAAAAAAAGACGGTGTTTATCAACCGATTACTAATACTGACTTAGAGGACTATAAAGGCGGAGAAATTACTGCAAATGATACATACCTTTTTGTAGTACTTAGTGGTAGTTCTAGTGGAGTGAATAACTTACTTGTATTAGATACAGATTACAATGTAGTCAATAGAATTAGCACTTTTCCAAATGGTGCTACCGCTGTTAAAAAAGTATTCGGTTTCAAAGATCAATGTATTGTAGCTACTTTTAGTTCAGGTTTAACTGTATCATTACTCACAGATGTTCTAGCTCCTACTTTTGTGCCTACTGATATTACAGGTGCTAGCACATTTTTTGATAATTTAAGCAGACCTTTTTACTATAGCGATGTTGATGATATTTTGTATTTCTTGGATCAAAAATTTCTTGATTTAAATTTATACAAATCAACAGATAATACATATTTAACATATACATCCACAGCTGTAACTGTACATACCAATTCAGATATTGATAGATTATATACATCTATTGTATATGCAGAAGGAGATGATATTTGCTTTAGTTTTGATAATAATGATTCTACTGTACCAGCTCGAGGAGCTGTTTTTACTAGCATAACTACTCCTAAAATCACTTCTCGTAACACATCAGGTGACGATCAAGAAGTGTCAAATAGTGGCCTCGGAGCAATTAGCAGAATTACTGATGTTGTAAAGACAGATGATTATTTTGTTTTTAACGTATACAATGGAACAGAGTCCACATTAGGCTTTTCTACTTTAAATATATTACCTGTTACAGCATCTTTAACAAGAAATAGAAGATCGCAGTATATAGATTATACTGGTAATACTTTTGGTAATTATTTAGGTGGTAAATGGTCTATTGTAGAATCAGGAAACATTGAAGCAAATCCTCAGCCATTGGTTTATATTGGATTTAACGATACAACTCCTCCTTATATTTTTGGACTATACAAAACAGACAATAATAAAATAACATTCTTATCAAAAGAATTCTCAAAAGGTAATCCGACATCAACTATCTATGAATACACTGTTGATGTTACACCTCAAACTACCACCGGTTCCTTTGAAAAATACGGTTTTAGCAGAAACACATCAGGAGTTTATACAGAAGTAGGGAAAGATTATATAGGTTGCCATGTAACAGAAGATCCTTTTAATATTTTTGTTCATAAAGACGGTAGCCTGTTTACTACAAATGGTATGCCAATTGTTACAGGTGCCAAACCATTAACAAAAGTATTAAAGTTTTTAGAATTTGAGTTGAATGTAGGGATATTTATATTAGCTCAGACTGAAACAGAATATGTAATATACACTTCTTTTGATACAGGGTATGCAGAATTTTCTGTAAACACTATTGTTTTACCTGACGATGTAGTTGTTATAGATGCAGGATTAGATGTTAAAAATAGTGATAACATTGCTCCTTCTACTTTATTTATTCAAACAGATAAAGGTGTATATGAAGCAGATATTCTTGAAACTGTTCCTAATTCAGACTTTAAATTTGTAGCACATTCTAGTAACTTCTCTTTTATATGTGGTACTCAAAGTACTATTTTGAGACGTGAAAACAATAACTACTTTACTACTCTATTCGATCCTTTGGGTGTACAGTTCAATGCTATAGCTGCCGCATCAGCTAATGATGTTTTTGTTACTGGAGAAGAATCGTATAAAAGTACCGATGATGGTTTGAACTGGGTATTATATAACGATGGTATTCCAGCTACAAAAACTAATATACAAACCACATCTTCTACTGTTGATCCTTCTTTGCTATTAGCAGATGGTAGAATATATAGATCAGAAACAGCATGGGATAACTATACACAGATATCTTCTGAATTAGGTAACAATATACAAACAAGTACTTTAGTTAGAAGTACAAATACAGTATTTTTTGCTGATGAAAAAGTAGTGCGCAGTCAGGGATTGAACGGTCAGTTTCAAATAATAAAAGATGCCGAGTTAGCAGGATATAGTTGTACAGCAATTGTTAATGTTGAATTAGAACGAGATGTTTTAGCTAATTACTATATCTTTTCTAACGGAACAGATAGTAAAACATTTTATACAATAAATGCTGGTAATGTTGCTGTTTCTTCTCAAAATTTAGCTTTTCCTGTGTTTTCTGCTGCATCTACTTTAAAAACTGCTTTTGTAGGTAGTAGTGCTGGTAATGTTTATACAGGAGAAGGATTTACCCAAACATTAACAGCTGGTACTAGTAATATTACTACCATGACATTTTCTCCTAATTTAGTTATACCTGATGTTTCTGATTCTATTACTACTTTAGTTGTAGGGAATAATGTAGGAGAATTATATAGCGCTACAAATGTGACACCAACTTTTAGTACTGTTACTGTGCCAGCAGGTGTTGTGGCTACTAGTCAATTTATTAGCAGTACATCAGGTGTGTATAATACTATACCTTCAACACTGTTACGCAAACCTTTAGTTACTGACTGGTATGCCTTTATAACAGAAGATTCCGGTACAGGAGATACACAATTAGTTTTTGGTGGATTGGGATCATTTAGTGTCAAAGATGACTTTACTGAAAAAATATATTGCACAAGAATACAAGATGATCCTAACTTTGTAATTGTGGTTTCAGGCGGTGACTCCGAGGGTTTTATATCTTATTCTACTGATGGTTTCACGTGGAACATACTTGATATACCTTTTGTTTTAAAACCGATAAAAACTTTTGAAATAAATAAAAATGTTTTAGTAGGTTGTGACATATCAGGAGAAATATTTTCTGTTAGATTTTACCCTAACCTTTCTCAATACACTATTGCTAACTCTATTTATCATGGTAGAGAAAACTTAAGATACATTTTTGCTGAAACAAATAAAAACCCTATTTCTAATTGGCAAACAATTAATGTAAATATATCAGGATATACTAGAGGTCAGATAAACTCTTCTGTCATTGCTTATTATGGGATAGGAGATATAACCGTTGTTGACAACACTGGTGCTGTTAGTATTGTAGCTAATCCAAGTGATAATGAGATATCTTATTTAGAAAAAACAGGTAAATATTATGGTTATCTAAATGGAGATGTATTATTACCTGACGGAACATTGTACTTTAATTATGGTTCTTCAATACAATCTTTGTGTATTTTTAAAGAAAAATTATTTATTTCTACTGTAGATGGTAAATTATATCAAGAACAAACAGAAATAATTAACCCTTTTGATACTTTTGTAGGCTCTAATATTATTACTGCTATCGATAGTAATGATTCAATGCTTGTTTTA
>Ga0070749_10000630_pt1 | contig 23742 bp, 38 predicted proteins | sample VirMetDEL_Nov_18_FD_75180 | JGI IMG/M metagenome (GOLD analysis project Ga0070749, IMG submission 75180) | Aqueous microbial communities from the Delaware River and Bay under freshwater to marine salinity gradient to study organic matter... | ecosystem: Environmental > Aquatic > Marine >...
ATTCAAAGAGAAATGAAAGAATTTCATGAAAGACTGTTAGATATTGAAAAAACAAGGAGGAGATAAATGGCATATTTAGATGATAGGTTGTCAGAAGAAGAAAAAGGTATTTTATATACTATTTCTAATTATGATAAAGAAAGTGATTTTATTCATATTTTAACAAGTTTTAATTTTACAAATCTATTCAATTTAGGTTATGTAAATTTTGAAAGAAATGGTCTTTTCCCCTTTTTTTCTGAAGAATATCGATTGCACACAAAAAAAAGGTTAAAGAACAACACTAATATTGATAGCGATGGATGCTGGATTTGGAATAAATGTTTGGTTACTCCTAAAAGACTATATGGTTTAACTTCTCTTTCAATAAATAATTGTAAAAAGAAATATTTATCTCATAGAGCCTCTTATCTTGTATTTAATGGTGTTATACCAAAAGGTTTGCATGTTTTGCATTATTGTGATAAGCCATTTTGCATTAATCCAAACTGTTTACATTTGGGTACAGGACTTATAAATCAAAAAGAGATGTTTGAACGTGGCAGGGCAACAAAACCAACCAAAGAAAATAATGGAAACTCAAAGTTTACACAAAAGATTATAAATGAAATTAGAAATAAATATGAATTTGGATGGACTCAAAGAGATCTTTCAAGATTTTATAATACAACATCAAGCAATATAAATTGTATTGTAAATAATAAAACATGGAAGGTTTAAATGCATTTTATTATTTTTATAGTTGGCATGATATTTATTCGCCTATTTCTTCTTGACTGGTAAACAAATTAATTAATTCTTGTTCTGATATTTCATCAAGTATATCGGCTGCATCAGAATCCGATTTTCTTACTAAATCGGATAACTCTTTTATGTTTTTGTGTGCTAAAAACAATTTTCTTTCATTAAGATTAGTAACAAATTTTTGTCCTATTTGTTGATATTTTGGATTAATAAGCATTTGCTGAGCTAATTTACGTGCTGATTTTTCACCTAGAAATTTCACTAAGGTTGGGTAATAACCAGTTGCGAAAGAAACACCTAACCCTAAAGCTTCTCCGGCACCAACAAGATCTGACATTAAATTTGGTTCAAGTCTTTTAGCTATTTTGAAGTATTTAGAATATAGATCATTGATAAGGTCAAAGTCTTGTGCTAGTGCAGGATTAGACTGTTTTAATGCTTCTCTTATGGGTTCTTTAAGTGTTTGGATTTGCCTAGATTTTTTCCCAAATGTCGCATTTATATCACCCCAAAAATTGATTAATGCCTCACCATTTACAGGATTTGACTTTAAATCAGTTAAATCTTGAGCAATCTTTGATCGTTGAGATGATGGAAGCTTCATCATCAAATCATCAAGCTGATTAAACAAGTTTTCTGTCTGTATATCTGGTAATCTTTCCGATGCTAAGGCTGATGACTCAATTTCATGATAAGCATTTGATAATTCGCCTTTTGTTCTCTTTAATGCTCTTTCTGTTGTACCTCGTCTAGGTGTTAACTTTGTAAGCCATTTTTGCTTCGTCTCTCCTTGTAAAAGAGGTGTGAGGGCTTCATCTGATATTCCAAGTTTTCGTGCTGCATCTATAATCTCTTTGTTTTTCCCGCCACTTATTAGTTTTTTCGTAACATCTGGACCAAACCATGCTGTTAGCTCAGCTGCTGCCTGTACAACAGGTGGGGCGCCCAATTCTTCAGCGCCTTGGCCCAATATTGCTGCTCCTGCACCACGGCCTATGGTGCTAGCTACTGTACCTCCTGGTAGAGATAATGCCGTTGGTATTTCTTTCAACCCTCTTCTAATTACCTTTTGTCCAAACCCTTCATCTGTAGGTAAAACTTCATCTAATACTTCTGTTTGTTGCTCGAGCTGTTGTTGTGTGCTTACTCCAGTATCTAAAGGACCAAATGCACGACCAAAACGAGAAACACCTTCAACAAAACCTTTTAAAGCCGTCTTTCCATATTCTTTAGCAACGTCGAAATATGTATCTTCTTCAATGACATCAGGCATCCCTCTAGCTATATCAAAAATATCATCGCTTTCATCAAAAGATTGGTCTTCTTTAGCAACATCAAATATTGTCATTATAATTTATCCCTAAATTCTTGTGGATTGGCTGCATACATTCGAAATTGTTCTGAAGTAGGAATAGTATATCCATCAGCTTTTGCTTTATCTTTTGCTTTATCACCGTATTTTTTCTGATATAGTTTGGCCATAACAAGAGTTAAAGGTGTTCCACGAGGCACTTTTTTACCAACCTCGCTTTGCAGTTTTTTTACACCTTTTTCTTGTTCTTCAATTTGCTTCATTCGGAATGTTGTTCTGTCAAATATCTCTTTGTTTTTTTCTTTGACTGTATTTTGCGCACGACGAGCGATGTCTTTTCTTACAAAACCGAAACTTTCTTGATCTTCATTAGCTAGTCGATCAAATTCATCTATGTAGGCTTTATCCATTGCTAATTCACCTTCAAGCATCTCTTGTGTTGTAAGGTTAGCTTCCATAGATTGACCAATCATTGGAAACATGGAATTTAAGCGCTGTTCAAACCAAATATTTTGCGCGCGAGCACTAACACGTCCCATATTGTTAAGTAGATTTTCTTTACTTGCAGTAATAAGTTGTGCACCTTTAGCTGTTCTAAAAGCATCAACTCCTGTTAAATCTGCAAGTTTATTAAGTGAGATAAAACCTATTTCCCCTGATTCTGCCGCATTTCTAGCTAAATTCAGTGAGCTTTCTTTTTTGGGTAAAGTTTCTCTTAAATCATCTACCTTTTCTTCAGCTTTTTTGCTAAATTGTGTTTCATATTGGCGCTGATCAGTAAATCTTTTGTATTTTTGGTCCTCTTCACGGTCAATTTCTTTTCGAATAGCTTCATTCTGCTTTTGCATTTGAGTAGCAACTGCAGGATTAATCAATGCTACTTGTGTTATCTTTTCATCAGGTATTAATCTGTCTTTTAATTGTCTTGTACGTAAATTTAAAGGTTCTCCTCGTTCAGGTGGATCTAAAACTTCTGTCATAGTAGCGTCCATTGGTTGATCACCGGACATAGTCATAGGTGCCGTTCCCAGATCTCCTAAAATTCCTGATAACAATTGCTGTTGTTGTTGAAACTTTTGCTCTTGAAGTTGTTTTCCTTTCTGCAAATCCTGCTGACCCTTCAACCTCGATTCCAATGACTCTAGAACAGTTTTTTGTCTATTTGGTGAGACGCGAGTAAGCACTTGATTGATAGCTTGCTGGAGCTGTTCGGGATTCTGAGATCCTGATAGACCGCTGAGAATTTCTTCAATTGCGGACTTGTCCTGTATCTCTTTTCCTATTCCGCCTATGTTTGTGCCGATTGCTCTAGCTATTTCAAAAGGTGATGGTGTTGTCATGTTTTTCCTTTATGCTGATGGTTCAAACCCAGGTCTAGAGCCACTTGATACACCGCCCTCTTGAATTTGAGCTGGTCCAGATGTAAAGTAGTTTAATATTCCTGATATATCATCTCTGAATCCAGGTGAAGACGCATATCCAGCCGCTGCTTGACCAAATTGCTGTCCCGATGTCAAAGGATTAGCTGCACCTGAGCCTGCTCCAGTAATTAGTCCTAAGGCTCTCATCATACGTTCCATGCCTTGATTTCTAAAATCACCATATAATTGATCGATATTGCTTTCAAGGTCTACACCTGCACGGGTTAATGCATCATCAAGCCCAGTTCCACGTTGTAGTCCTGATGAGATAAACTTTTGCTGTATCTGTGGTGCCGTCTGTTGCTCAAAGCGTCTTAATGCTGGATCTACAATCGATCTTTGAAAGGCATCTTCATCTAGATTGAAGAGGTCATTAAATGACCCTTCACCTTTGATAGAGGCTAATATATCATCTAATGTTTTACGGGTCATTTTTTGTTGTTTCGTCTCAGTATCACCACCTCCTCCACCAAAAAACCCTCCAGCGACTGATGTTATTGCTGGTATTAAAGAAGCTATTAAACTCATTGTTGCTGGATCTAAACTCATAGTTTCCCCTTAGGACAATTGTGTCCAGTTTACAGTCGTTGGATTGGTGTGCTCTGTCAACATCTCAACCTTTAACGTTGTTGTATTAATGTTTATATCGCCATTGCTTAAGAAGGTGTCTGTCGTTTGTCCATCTGTTGTTCTCTGGTAGATGTCAGGCTTTCTATTCACAGCCTCCGCTAATGTGCTGTACATTTCCTCTAAATAACGTAGTAGAGTCTCTTTGTCCAAGTCTTCGGCTCTACCAAAATCAAAACTTTCAGATATTCTACCCACTTGTCAAACTTCCCGGTAATGCATGGATTCTTGTTGATGTTATCTTGACACCTACAGCAGGACTGGATTGTCTATACACAAATGTAAAGAAGTCAGCTTCCTGATTCACTGCCATTGATACCCAGCCTTTATCTTTCAAAGTGTTTGTCGGCTTAATCAAAACATCTTTTTTAAATGGCGTTGTCTCTCCATCCATATACACATCAATATAAAGAAAACCTCCGTTGGTGTTAACCAAAAACTCAACCATACTGATATAGCATCGCATGCCTCGTTCTCTATAAGGGTTGAACTCATTGAGTGTTGCCTCGAAGTTGATGATCTTAGATAGTGTCCCACCTTGCGTATAGGCTGTATAGGTTTGTGAATCGACATTTAGAGTAACGCTTGTGTTCGTAGCAGAAACGACGGTATAGGGTACCGTCACTCCAACAGGGTCAGTGGAAGGATCATAGTTATTGATCTCCGTCATCCCCTCGACGTTCTGGACTACGACTTGATCTCCAGCTTTAAACGCTGACGCATCTACTGTTAAAACAGCTTGTGCAGCTTGTGATACTGCTGTGATATTTGTGAAATAGTCATCCCAGTCTCTGTTTAGTTGATAGATGAATCCTTCATCGTCACCTATTAGTGTTTTTTCTACGCTTTCTCCAAGCCCTATTTTATCCCAAATATCTTCTGTCGTATCCCATTGTGCCCAGGATGGGTTTTCATTCTCATCGATATCATCCCAGCTTAAATCAATGCCGACCTGTGTGCCGTTAATGACAGTGCCTCTAAATTTATAGATAGACCAGCTACCTTCCTCATAATTATTAGCTAGAATTCTGTCTTGCGTCCCAAAACCTGTTCCTGATTCTTCATAGGTCCAAAGAAATTGACTCGTTTCTCTATCAAAACCTCCAAAGGTGGTATCAAAGTTAACTTGATTGATATCATCACGTGTGAATCGCGGAATCTTATTATCTGATCTTAGGGATTCTCGTGTATCCATGGTAAGAATACCTGTTCTGCCTATAGATTTAATCTTGCTATCCCATTGAGCAAAGGAAAAGGTAGCATCTGTACCGATTACCGAGGGAATGCGCCTAGGAAGGTAGGGGTTGAAGACATCTGACGATTTTTCCAGCACCCAATTTGATGAGGTTAAATTGAGAGCAATGTAGTTTCCTAGAATAGAGGCCCCTTTGATTTCCTCATAGGTGTCTAGCTGTATAAGTCCAGATCCTGATGTATTAAAATCATCTCCAGTTCCAGAACTATCACGAATGCCTGAAAAGATTATCCCTTGGCTTTTTTTGTCAGAGGCGATCTCTGGTAAGATAAAGTTGATGCGCTCATTAAAAAAGAGGACATGCGTTGCTCTTTGTAGATCACCGCTTGCAAATTGGACGAAATCTTGGTTGTCTCCACCAACACCTCCATCAGTAAAATCTTTAACATCTGTTCCATCATAAAAAAAGATTGAGGAACCTGCTGCATTTGCTGCTATTCCTCTGCCTGTGAAAACAAAACGCTCTGTATTATCTGCAAATGGATAAGAGACACCGGATATATAGTCTTCATTATTGGATATGTTGAACCCACCATAAGCAGCCATTGAGCCACCAAATGATATTTGATCAAACACGCCAGTCGTTGTATTAAATACGTACAGGAAGTTAGCATCCGTTGCTAGAAGATCTATGGTACCATTGGGCTTAATGTGCTCGAAAATGCCTGTTATTCTACTTGCATTGGCAAGTCTTGGGGCAAAGAGAGCTACGCCTTGTCTAGACTGCAGAACTTGCCTAAAGATATAACCATCGACGATATTTTGAAATGAGTCGGAGGGCTCGAGGAAAGTGACGCCATCTCGTGCAATACCTGTCTTGTAGCCTGTAATCTCAAATATTTCCATCAAACATCTCTATAAGTAACACGATAATTCCATGTGTTTCCAGTATTTGCTTCATCAGCTCTAACACGAATATTCAATCCGGAAGCATCTGTTCCATTTCCAAAACGAACATTATATGTAGCCGTTGATCCACCTTGATTTCTTTGCCCATAAGCCCAAGCATCACATGTTGCTCCAGTGGTTTTGAATGCTCCTGCTTGCATTGTTTGATTTCCACTCGTTCCGCTTCTAAACATGAAAATTTCACCATAGACATTAGCAGGAACAGCAACCATGTTTGTAAACGATCCCGTGACAACATGCGTGCCTGTCAAAAAAGAAGGAGCTAATTGATAAATACCATCGCTGTTTCGATACCAAAGCTCTTTTCTATCCTCTACAGTTGCATTGATATAAAGAACACCATCCATCCCTGTTGCGATTGTGGCATCGGCGGCATTGTTTGGCATATTGATAAACTGATGCCTTCCATCTTCATTCGCGCCGATGTTCCAGTAATGGTCATTGTTGAGAGTCGTTTCAATATAGTTGTTGTTGTCGTTTAGACGAGATTTGTTATCTTTAACAGACTTTGTCCCGTCGATTAAGGTTGAATTCCATGTCATTTCTTCTTACCTTTTCTGAGCTTTTTAGGAAGTTTTTTTCCTTTAGGTGTTTTACTTTCAAACTCTTTAGCAACTTTTGGCTTGTTGGCGTATAAGTAAGCTCGCTGCTTTGTGCTTTTGAATGGCATTATATTAACTCTCTCCATGTCAAGGAACCATAAACATCGGCATTTGTGACAACTATAGGTGTCGCACAAAGAACAATCGGTATCTGTGTTCCATCTATTTTTGTGCCTATTTTTAGTGCTGTATTAATATTTTGTGAAGCGACTCCAGATATTCCACCATTTGCAGAGTTGAAAAAACCTGAAGCAATGATCTTTCCATTGGTAACGGTATTTGCTGTTGCTCCGTATGCCACTTGAACAGCGCTATTACTCAAATTGTTATAAGTAAACGCTCCAGCGACTGTTGGGTTGTATTGCAAAGACCATAATATATCTTTTGATCCAGCTGTTTCCATCATTGACATTGCTAATATATTAACAGTTGCTCCTTTATAAGCACTTTTTAGGCGTAATCCAATCAAAGCATAAGTTGTCCCTGCTGCATTTGCATCAACAAGTGTTGAAGTGCTGGCTGACCTGACCATACCTAATTCCTCAACGCCACCTTCGCTAATAACACTGGAACATATACAATCAATACTATCTGCCGGTCCTGTGCCTGTATTTTCTATTTCATAACGAATAGGTAAATTCGGTGTGGACATGTATACAGTTGTAAGATTGTTTGCATTTAGGAACTCATGCACATAATAGATAAGCCCATCTATGACAAAACCTGTTCTCACTCTTCCAACACCAAGCCATTCGAAATCTATGATCAAAATTTGTGTTTTAGTGCAATCAAGGGTAATTCCGCTAGGTCCTGTACCATCCATGGGGTCAATGTTCCATGATGATTGTATGACTTGGTTATCTACTGTTTCATTAGATGTGTAGGTACGTCGTACAATATTTAAATCTGTGCCAGAACCTTCTAAAAATATTCCGTTATTTTCATCAAATAGTCCTACGCGTTTATTGTTGCCTTCGTATAAATCATTTAAATTGAATGTTATGAAAATAAGCTGACTTTTACCTGGTTGATAGTTAAACCTTTGTAAAGTTTGACGAACGCGCACACCTGCAACACCATTTGCAACACTTAATGTTTGTTTTGCTTGGTTAACATTATAAACTGTTGTTGTAGATCCACCTGATGTCTGTTGGTTATCCCAAAACAAAGGTTGATTCTCTGCAGTTCCGGCAATTGCATCATCATCAAAGATATTTTTAGTATCGAAAATAGTATGTGGTTCAGATACTCGGAGTCTGGCAAATGCGTCTATACTAGGTGAGTCCTGAGAAGCAATAAAAACATTTCTTAGTTGTGTCATATTATATACCAGTCTGTTCCATTGGAGATTATTGTTATAGATTCATCTTGAATGAGATTTATCGTTTCTTCACCGTCAATTGTTTCAGATCCAAGCGCATCCACAGTTATAATTCCTGTTCCAGAATTTTTTATCTCGTATTGTTTTCCTGATACCGATACTGCGGTTGGTAGGTCTAATGTAAAAGTTCCAGAAGTACAAAGAATCATGTAGTCATTAGCTGTAAGTGTATATGTGCCAGTCTTTTCAGATATAGACTCTAATGATCTTATTGTAATCGTTGATCCTGATCCTTCAGTTGAGACATTTTGACTGCCATATATTTGAACAGTATTTAAAGATGATTTTGCAGTACCGCTATCAGTGACAAAACTATATGGATCTATTTCTTCTCTTTTTCTACACGCTTGACTCATTAAAACCTCGGCATTGCTCTAGAGAGCTTTCGTTGATTATGAGTGCGTTTCAATAGTTGATTCTTTTCTTTTCTGAAGTTTCTTTCTATGTTTCCCATTGTCTCTTGACTTAGACCATAATCTGCAGCGTATTGCCGAGCTGCCCCATACGCAAGATATCTAAGCCAATAATCATAGGGTATATCAGTACTTGTATTAGTAATATCGTCATTTTTCTTATATCCATAGATCGTGACATCGTAACTTTGGTCTGGAATTGTTCTGAATGTCATTTGATTGCCATAAAATAACATTTCTGTAGGATATCCAGCGGTTAAGATATCTTCGTTGTTAACACCCCATCGATTAAAGAAAAGCCCAGGATCTTGATAGATCCTGAGCCTATTCCATGACGTTGAATCTGTAGGCTGCGTTGTCAAACTTATAAAACCATTCAAACCAATATTGATGAAATTATTGTCAGCTGCAACATCATTAAAAGTATATACACCATCAGTGACAGTCTCATCGATGGTAAATTCTAAGGTTCCAAAGTTTTCAAATAGCTTGGTATCATTGGCCATTTCTAGATTGAAGAAGTCATTGACGTACTCTAAAAGCGTCGTATCATTAGAATCAGGGTCGTTTTCGTTACGCCGTCTTATTGCTAATCGCATGATTCTTATAACATCTACAAAATCTCTGGCCATAATTTTACCTTAAAATACTGATCGCAGTGAAAACCTTGGGTCATAATGCGATATTCTTGTTTCTTTTGATCCATCTGGATTATCGTACCACTTCCACACAGGCACGCCCTTGTTATGCAAATGCTCAACAATGCATTGTGGTAGATCGTATTCCTTCCCAGGAACCAATGTCTTTTTGAAATGAATTTTATCATTGCTTACAAAGACTGGTAAAGGGTTCATCGGTTGATCATTGCGATTGAAGACAACACGTTGCTTGGGGTGCAGTTCCTCTGGGCATTGCTTAATTTGATGTCTGCAATAACCATATTTCTTGTTTTCAGCACGGGCTCTTTTATTATATTCTTGATAATCCTCATAGCTTTCTAAAGGCATGAATTTAAGATCGTCTTTTGTTGCCTTATCCATGATACCATCAATGAAGCTATCTTTTGCTGTTGTTTCGTTTTTTTTCGGTCTTGCCATGTTAACTCCCTTCGTATTCAAATGTTGTTTGTTCCACTGTTGCTTGTCCTCCTGACACATATGCAACATAATTTGTTGAGTCGACATATTCTAGTGAAATGGGATCACGCAATAGAAACGTGGTTGTTGAATCGACATAAATATTGTATTCCTGTCCATCTATTCGATTCATTCCTCGGTCTACCGCTTTTCTACCTACTGGTCCCAAATCGGTAATGCGGACAAGCTGCCCAGTGCTAAAGCCATGTGCCGATGTCGTCGTTACTTGGCATTTCTCAGCCTGTGATATATTGCTGATATTTGCTCTAAAAACAGCTTGTCCACTCATGATTATCTCAAGTTTGCAAGGTCGCCCAAATCTTCGAGCTGACCAAACTTCATAGCCTCGAAATAGAACACGTCACCATCGGCAGCACCACCAAAGATGGATGTGCCGAAGGTTAGTCTATAACTTACAGCTGCATAATCATATGCTGCAGGGTTGCTAAGTTCTCTTGTTTCAAGAACAACGCTACCGCCTGATACATACGCTGTAAATGCTGTTGAGTCTACGTCTTCTCCAGATACTGGATCTTGTAGGCTGAAATTGGTTGTATCAACAACAACGATCTTATATCGGTTATTGTTCAATTCGTCTGCGCCACGTGCAGTAGCATTAGGACCGACATTACCAAGATCAGTAATCCTGACAATTTGCCCTGTGCTATAACCATGTGTTGTCGATGTTGTAACCACACACGGATCTGCTAGAGAAACAGCGCTGATTGCTCTACGATAACTCGTAGCGCCACCAGCAGTATCGGCAGAAGTGAAACCATTTGTCGTTTCAAGAAGCAAGTTTTCTCCACCGGTCGCCCCGTTATCTGCAATAACTTGCCACTGAAGTGCATCACCAGCAGGCATTCCTCTGAACCATACAGAGCATGGCTCTGCACCGACATCACTCCAAGAAGTATAGTTATATACTGCTACCTTGTCAGCTTGGAAAGGGAGAGTAAACGTATAAGCTCCACCAGCATCATATTCAAATGTTGCTCTATAGGTCATAGTTTGGCCTAAAAATAAATCACTCATTTATGACCTCCTTAAGCTTTAGTTGAGAGTAGGTTTACGATATGGGAATCATCAAGGATCGCAGCATTAAACCATGCTGTGAAACCCATAGATTGAAACCTGTTCAGATAATCATTGAAACCTAATGGCTTCATGATCATTTCTGTTGCCACTTCATCAATAGACACATAGCCGTAAGCATTAGCGCCGACAAATGTGTTTGAATATTGTGGAGGACTATCCGAAGATTCATTGACTAGAGTCGATGTCACAACTCTAGCTTCCTGAACAGCACCGAACTCGGCTTGTAGTACTGTCTCTTGTGCTCCATACTGTGATGTTGGCACGAAAGCATCCAGTGCACGGATGTCAGGCTTAACTTTGACATGGGATACACACCAGAAAGCTTCTTCGATAGGACCAGTACCAAATCGGGAAGTCCCTTCGATCATAGGTGCCATCTTTTCGGTGTCATTCTCATCAAGATAGGCAATCGCTCTATCCCAATCATCTTGTGTCAACTCTGTTACAGCATTACCGTTAGCACCATTCAAGCAGGTGATCTGTGGAACAGCACTTTGCCATACGTCACGCGTAACTTTGTCTAACATCGTGTGCATACACTGAGAGAGGTTATCTGCTGTCTCATAAGCTGTATCGTCTTCTACAACGAGAAGAACTTTACGGCTAAGGAGAACAACTTTACCAAACTCTTGTACTGTGACATTGATATCAAATTTTTGGATTTGTTCTGGTGCTGGATCAGCATCTTCAGGTAGCACAACAGGATCACTGTTGAGGTTTTCTTGACGTCTAAACGTCATCGTGTCGGTATTCTTTTGTGGTAAATCAAAAGAGCGTCCAAACAGATTGTGAACGTTCCTTGGTTTGGAACGTTGCAACAAAGCTCTATGCGCCCACTGATCTGCCATTGAGCCATAGTTACTAGTTGTTGTTACTGTCATTTAGGTCTCCTATTGACCTAACGCCGCCTTCTTTTCGATTTACGCCAATCTCTAAATTCACTATCTGACATGTTGAACACATCAACAGCGTCGTTTAATGCCGCAGCTTTTGGTATAGAATTTGATGAACGAGGTGCCTGCGCTTGTTGAGCTTGGCTCTTAGCTTGACTCTTTTTAGAGTTGAGGGCCTGCATCAATTCATATGCCTCTTTAATACGGTTTTCAGAGTTTTGTATCGCATAAGCGAGGTTAGGTCTTCTTGTTAAAAAGTCTTCTAACTCATTTTGCACAAACTCCGCACGCTCTGGGTAACGTTCTGCATAGTCCGTTTCCCTGACAGTGCGAATTGTCTCTTTCTGCACATTTCCAAGCTCTTCACGCGTAACAGACTCATATTTTGAGTAGTCCTCTTCAGCAGGCTGCTGCTTTTTCTTAAGTTCTTCAAGTTCAAATTGGAGCTGCTGTCTCTTCTTGCGTTCTTTTTGAACTGCTGTCAGAGGCACCATCTTCTCTGATTCTTCTTGATGACCTTGATCATGATTATCATGACCCACTTCAGCCTTTTGCTCAGGTTCTACAGCTACTTGTGTTGCTTGGTTTTCTTGAGGCTCGGAGTATTCCTCACTCATTTGTTTCTCCTTTGTTGACATAGCTACCCGCTATGAGGGTTTGTAACGAACAATTATGCCTTGTTCGATGGCATTGCACCTTTTGCTTGTAGGTAGGCGACACCTTGTGTGTTGAAGTTAACTTTCAACTTTTCTCCCTTTCTTTTTGGGGGAACCATCCAAAGAAGTTCACATATCCCCTTACGATTGTTTACCCAGTACACCATCTGATTCGATGTAAAAGAAGGTATTTTATAGGTTATGACGGGAGCATCTACCTTAAAATCCCCTGTAATCGGGTCAAACTTAGCATGAAAAGTGATGAAATAGGGCATATCTAAATGTTGATGCAGCATCACCGTCTTTTCCAGCCATTCGTCAATGACCTTCTTAAGTGCTACTTTCTCATCAATAAACTTAGATGGTAATACCAAACCCGACTCGGGGCATTTCATCATCTTTTGCATTACTTACCAGATTTTCCTCTTAGAGAATCATCTTTCATTTGAGCTCTTTGTAGAAGCTCATTAGCCTTGCGCTGATCAGGATTTCCTCCTGGCCCGCACATCGGTTTTACCCTCTTTGCTGGTGCTAATGGATTGTCCTTATAGCTATACATGCCACGTGGTGAATCCATCATCTTACCTTTGGGTTCTTTCATTTTAAACCTCCAAAGTTTATTTTTAGTTTACTACTTTATTGACCATTGTTCAATAAAGGATTTTGTTGGTTTTCTTGCGGATTAATATTTTGCGACTCGATTTGTTGCCTAGCTTCTTCTTTTGCGTCGACCGTCTCAGCTTTACGTTCCGTCTCTAATGAAACAACTTCTTGTGCTAAGGCTTCTTGTTGATGCATCTCCTGAACGAATTTCATGAGTTCTATGATACGTTCATCTTCAAGTTTTGATATCTCAACAATTGCTTTTGCTCTTGCAAGTACAGCATCGGCAAGGTTAGAGGATGCTTCACTATGTCGTTCTTCAGCTAGACCAATATCGCTTAAGATTCTTGCCTCACGCTCTTTCGCCAAGCTTAAGTTTGAGATTTTCTGACTATTAGCAAGCTCTAGCGCCATTCTCTCTTGTTTATCAATTTTCTGTTGTTGCTGTTGTGCTTGTTTTTCTTGTGCACTGATAGCTTCTTTAAGTTCTTCAATACCCGAAACATCAAGTTGCTCAATGATGAGTGATTGGGGAACATCAACAATGCCTTCACGCTTAAGATTGACAAGTTCATAGTAGAACGCATCTTTTTGTGATTTGCTTCTGATGCCCTCTTTGATTTGGGCGTCATACTGCTCAAACTCTTTATTGTAGAATTGCTTAGTCGGTGTTTCGCCTAGAATCCGCTCAATCTTCTCTGGTGGATACTTGTTTTGTAGCACCTGCATCACAAGGCCGCCCATCTGCTGTTGCGTATATTCGATATTGTCGAAGACTTTTCTATTCGATCTTAGGCCCTGGGCGATACGTACCTGTGCCAAACGTCCGCTAATTTGCGTGTTACCCCCCTCATCAATGCCCATCACGCTTTCGTTGACATTGGCGAGGGTAAGAGAGAGATCATCAAGAATCTTTTGGTATTCTATGATCGCAGGGTTGACCATGCCACCTTGTAACTCTTGGACAGAGTTTAATCCTTCTGGGGCATTGTCAGGGTCTACACCAATGAGTTTAGCTTGCCCTGACTGTTGCAAATCTTCAACATCAGGAACAGAGCCAATGAGGTATTTGTAACCTGTCGAGATGACGCTATCCATCATATCGATAATCTTCATGTGTCGTTTGTTGAACTGCCTCTGATTCCAATACTGTGTTGCTGCGATACCCTGTATTCTTTGTGAAGGCATCCATATTGAAGGCTCAAAATAACACACTAAAGGACGGAAAGGGAATGTTTCTATTATTCCTGTATCATCTTCACCTCGATAAACAGGTATCCCATTCAACATGATATTCAATTCTACGTATGGCCGCTCAATCTTCCTTATCTCGACTTTTGGGATCTCTGACTCATCCAAACCCAGAAGCTCTCTATCTTCATGGAGATCTTTCATGCGCTTAATACCAGTCTTAAGCTTGTCTTTTTCTTCTTTATCAAGGTCGCTAATATCTCGATAAAATCCTGTTGTAAGATCGACAAGGTATTCTCTCATGCGCGTTGTACGTCGATAATATTGATCATACGCTATGATCTTAGGTGCTTTACTTACGTTTGTAAAACTGGGATGGAAGTTGATGAATTTGTCATCACGGAAGCTTGACGGGATGTCATCAATAACTTTTGGATCGACAATGTTATCTAGCAGCATCTTCGCTTGCGTGGGGTTGACTAGGTCGCGTGTGATAGCAAATCCGCAGTCGCTTAAGTCAAGGTTTTCAAATGTAGGATCTAGATAGAATGAATTAAATGTGCGCTTATAGAATGATATATCTCCATTGATAAAATCCTTGGAATAGTCCATCTGCAGCCCACAAAGTGAGATGCCAGATTTTAACATCTCATCACATGCTCCAAGGAATGTGTTGTATCCACTTCCTCGATCCCAAACATTATATTGAAGCTTTGTAAACTGTGTTGCTGTTTCTTCATCACTACCCTCAACAGGAGAAATGACCACAGACTTAAGATTATCCCTAAGATAACCGGAGAAGAATTCTAATGCTCGACGAGTAATATTGAATTCTATCGGCTCGCGCCCTTCCCTGGATAGCTCTTCACGCTCAGTATTTGACCAGGTATAGCCACTTGCTGACATGGTAAAAACCTGAGCATCCGTTACGAAAGGACTCCAAAAGTCCCTTGCATACAGGTAATTGCTCTCATATTCTGATATTAGATTTGTGTCAGTCATATCTAACTTATACCGTTTAAATCAAATTTTAATATATCATTTTCTTTCTACGGGCTACAACCTCTCTATGTTTTTCAAGAGCATTGTTTGTATTTGAACCCCGTTCAATATGTCCAATAGCTTGCGCTAGATATTGAAATGCGTCTGCGTAGTGTCCTGCTAATTGCTTTGGTTGGGGTTCTTCAAGATAGTGACCCGTTGGCTCATGCCATCGTTTTCGATATTTAGATAGCTGATCTAAAAGAGGTTTAACTTTCTGCACATTAAAAACACATCGATTAAACTTGTTTTTTGCGTAGGCGATAAGCTCTTGTTTGTCTGTTCTTGGTAAGACAATGAAGCGTGTGTTTGTCCCAGAAAACAACTTTCTAAATTCCTTTTCGTAGCTGTTAACGACATCTAAAGGATCGCGCTTTGTTGCATCATGAGGTAAGAATATAGTGTGATACAGGTACTTCCTATCTTGCAGTAAATGCTTAGCATAGAAATCTAAACCTTTATTGTTGTCTTCGTAGAAATCAATGATCCTTATCTCTCCATGAATAACCTGGAAGAAGATAATAACTGTTAGATCATTGACTCCGATATCCATTGAAACATAGACGGGTTCTAAAGCATCATAGATCGGTGTATATACGCACCGGCTTTCGTTATACGCCTTCTCTATCAGCTCGGCAAAGTAGTAAGCATCAGAGCGAGACATGAACGCCTCTTGAACTGTTGAAGGAAACTCTTGCTTAATCTTCTCTCCAAGGACCTTCTTTTGAAGAGCGTACCAGTTACGCTGTTGCTTATCGAACTTGACCTCTAATTGATCTTCTAATGCTTTGAAGTAGTCTGTCAGCTCTACGTCATATAACACTTCATCGCGAAGCCTATACCCTTCTTCCTCATACCAAGGGAAAAAAAGAAGCTTATAGTCCATTTTTGTTAACTCTTCACCTTGATGCTGATTTGCAGTCAAACACATATCTGCAAAGTATCCATCCATGCCTTCACCTGTTGACTCGATGATAACCTTTCCGTCAATAGGCAATGTGTTAAGCGTTCCAGTGATAACCTCTTCGGCTTTCATCGGTGTGCGCGCACATGTCTTACCAAACTCTGAGACAAGCACATTTTGATAGGTCGATCCTCGGAGTGTTGTATCGACTCTAAGAAAGGACCCATTTTCAAAGCTTATCTCTCTTGCTGATCGTGATCTTATACCTAGATTAGGGACGAGCTGTGGGAGGAAAGTATCTAGAGCATGCCCGATGATTCGCTTAAAGATATGCTGCGCGTGCTCTAAAGAGTAGCTAACTATGCCTGTGGCTAGGTTAGGTGTGAAAAGCGTATCGTCTAGCATATCAATAACGCTCAGGGTTGACATCCCGAGCTGCCTCGCTTTCAACACGAGCTTGCGCCTATGTGGCTCTTCGATGACTTTTTTCTGTACTGGATTGAGTTTGAAAGGGACGCTGTTGCCGTCTTTATTGATGACACGATAGAGGTGATTGAGGCGCCAAACCTTAGAATCTAAGCAACTCATTCTTGCTTCAACTTTTCTTCTTTGAGTAACTGCTTGATCTCTGAGAGTGTAAACTTTTGCTCTTCCTGCGAATTTTTATATTTGGCTTCCGCTTTCATTTTTTCTATTTCCTGCTCTTTTGCTTCTGGGACATAATGCCACATAAAGCGATGACCAATGGAGGGATTTATCGTTCCGTCAATGATTTTACGGCCTAATGCAGCTCTAGCTTGCTCGTAATAAGGCCAAAACTCTTCAACTTGTATTAACAACTTCCACTCGGCTTGGATCATCCCAATTTCAGGTAATGTATACCATTCACAAAACCTAGATCTAAGCGGTTCGGAGGGATCGGTTTTTTCTGTCGCCCATTTAACTAGTTTTTTTCCTAACTCAATACACTTTTCTGGTGGGGGTGTTGTCGATCTTGGTCTTCCTCCTGCCATCAGACCTCCATTGAGATTTTAAGTTTTACTGTATCAGGAATAATCTTGGTGTTTGCTATCGCTTCCTCGATGCACTCTTTTACTAAAGGATCGTCGGGCGTCACTTGATAAAGTTCATACATCGGGAATTTTTGCTTGTACGTTCCATCATCGCTTTTGATAGTGACAGTAAGCTCTGAGAAAAAAGAGTTGTTATCTGACATACGAACCTTTTTTTTATATTCTATCTGAATTATATCTAATTTTATATTTAATTTACAAGGAGTGTGTATGAATATTTCTTTATTTGACAATCGTGGCGTATGGCTCGGTATGGGTTTTTTGCTGCATGTTGTGCTGTTGTTTATCGTTTGTCTTGTAGCTAAAGGATGCGAGCAGCAGCCCTGTCTTCCTAGTGTTTCGGTGGGTGATGTTGAGGTAGACGTAACTTTTTTCGATTTTGATGATGATTAGCTTGCATATATTTATTTGTTATGATATATTTATGTTATAACCAAATAACCTTAGGATGGTAACATGCTTTTAACAAGTGAAGATCTACAACGAGACGTCAGCGAGCAAGCTGCTAACATCGACATTTCATGCTATACATGTAACTACGATGATTTAATTGATAATGTAACTGCTGATATGATGAGAGATCTAAAAAACTGGGATGAATACAATTCACTAAGTATAAAAGATTTTTGGGATTATTTTACTCCTTATGAGTCGTAGTTAATTAATCAATATGCCCTATAGTTATATAGGGTATCTATGATTGATTAACCAAAACCAAGGGGGATACCATGACTTCAGAAAAAACTTATTACTTTGATGAGTTGACCAAGAAAGCACAATTATCGGCTTTGAACAAATTACAGTCTCATAAGCTTTTGCATGATGAATTTGAAAGCGACTATGAGCGCGAGATGCAAACCTCTCATGATCATATCTTGTGTTGCATCGCTGATGATGATTTATTTTTAGAAAATGGCGATCCATTAGAATATTAACAAACAAATTAAGGGGGATAACATGACTTACGACGATTGGAAAACATACGACGATGCGTGGGATGTGGTAGATACTTCATTTTGCGACCACTGCAAAGGCGATCATACGTTATGCAGAGTAGGCGAACATCCTTTTTATTTTGAGGAAACGAGTCGTTACAAAAGATCGTTTGAGTTTTGTTGCGAAACGTGTCGTGATACATTTCTCAGCGAGAATATAGATGAAGAAGATGTAATAGAAAATTGGGGGTAATATGAAACACTGTGATTATTGCTTGGAGAGCTTTGATAGCTCTCCTTATAATGTTGAATTTGGCAACACTTTACGGTTCTGTTGTGAAGCTTGCATGTATGGGTGGCGTAGAGAGTACTACGCGCTTACAGACTGTGCTACTGAAGATTGCTCGCTTGAAGATGCCATCGGGAGGGCTATTAATGAATGATTTTAGACGATATCTGCTTTTTGTGTTTGAAACTTTCTATCCTTCGGGGGGTATGGAGGATTTTATAACCGATGATGATGATTTTAATATTTTAATTGAAATAGCAAAAAGCATTTGTATAGAAGAAAATTATTATCGTGGAATTATACAGATATATGACACTGAATATATGAAGATTATTTTTACTGGAATAATCAACGATCAAACATTATCTTCAAGAAGTGATTATGAAAATATAAAGGTTGTTTTTGATGAAAGAGATGGAATGGGAAAGAGTGCTTGACGAAGGACGGCGTTATCTTAAGATGAGCTTGCCTGAAGAAGATGTTGAGCTTTGGACGGAAGACAGGTGCATTAGAGCGATTAACCGCCTTTACTTCGGGGGTCTTCAAGCTTTTGCTAGGTATGTAGAAAAAAAGGAAGAGGCGCTCCCCCCTTCCTCAAAACAATGAATAAGCGTATTTCAGAACGTTCATTATGAGAACGCTAAGATTTTTTTTATAGCAGATTTTTTATACCGATTCAACCTCAACCTTTAAGGCGAAGTCTTTGCCTTTCTCTTGCATGTAGTAAAAAGCAAGCCTTGAGTCGCCATCGGCGCGGCCGGGTGCTAGGCCAGGTATCAGCATATCAGCGAGAACGTCGAGCGGCGCCTTAAGACTAGCGACTAAATTGTCATAATCAAGAGTACCGGGTGAGATGCGAGTTAAAGTGATTCGGCACGGTAGGCGAGTCTTTTCGATGCCCTTGCAAGCTAGACGGATGATCGTGTCGTTTTTTTTGTTTTCTTTATGACGTTTTGCCCAATGGACATTAAGCGTCTGGTTTGGGCTTCTAATGCGTATCGGGATTATCCAGGTGTTTTTTGTCGTCATGCAGTTGCTTCATTTCATAATGAATATATTTTTTATATATCATATTTGCATGATTTGCAATTGTTACGTTTGACATGTTGCGCCCTTCCCTGACTGCTTCTTTAAACTGGATCACCTTGGGATTCATCTTGTTCTTCTAAAATTTTATACTTACTCAGGATAAGAAATCCAAAATTCTACTATTGTTTCGGGTTGATGACAACATGAACACCATGACATAGGAAAACAATACCAGTCTTTTTGATTTTTTACGTTATCCCACCAACCTGCAAATATTTGGTCTTTTCCGTCTAATTTTCCTTTACATATCACAGGCTTATAAGTTTCAGGCATTTTAAAATTAACGTCATTCCATTCTATCATATTGCTCTTTTCAGTTCTTCAAGCACTAGTCGCTTAAACTCTACTTCATGACTTTTCTCTAAAAACTCTATCGTCGGGATGTATTTCCCTACCCCGTCAGCATCTTTCCAAAAAGTTGGCAGTCCTACCCATTCTTTGCCATCTTCTTTTCTGAAATGGCACATACCCCGGATGGTGACGCCCCATTTTTTCATAATAAGGTCGAACTTTCCGACTAGAGAGTTTTTGTCGCATGGGTCGTAGTTTAGTATCTCTATTCTATCGTTCATGGGCTTCCTTTTCATTTGGCAATTTAGCATCCAATTTAGCTACCAGCTCATCAATCTCTTCGATGATGAGGTCAACTTCGTCGATCAGGTCTTGCAGCGTGTCAGTCATTCACCCTCTCCGTCTTTGTTTTGTGCTAAATGTTGCTCAAGAATATGCTGCACCATGTCGGACACTTTCGTTTCGTTGTCGATGCAGTGGTGCTTAAACTGCTTGATAAGATCGGCAGGGAGGTAGATCGCAAGTTGTATTTTCTTCATGATTCATCCTCAATTTCTATGAATTATTCCAGAATTGTAATATGGCGATTTTTCTGATGTAATTTGTTTATACCAAAGGTCGTCCATCTTGCAGCATAGCTTAGATGTTAACATTCTAGATGCACTACATAAACATCTGACATGCACTGAATTTACATTAAAGGTTTTGTAAAACCTGTCTTCCCATTTTGAAAGTAATTGCGATATAATTTTCAAGTCCTCAACAAATTCAAGGTGATCTTGTTTTGTCATGGGGATTTTCTTCATTCTTCCTCATCCATTAATAACATGTTTTCTAGATATATTTTGCTTTGTTCAAATATTTTTTCTTTTGTATTTTCCTCTATAGTACTGAAAATCCAATCAAATTCCTTATAATACTCGAATCCATTTGGCCCATATTTAACATTTTGATCTAATCTTCTGCTTTTTTTTATGAATGGTTGCATATCAGGAAATATCAGCCCCATTCCTCCAAGAATCCTAACTTTTAAGAAAGTTCCATTTTTTTCATATTCGGAAATGACTCTTTTGGATAATGAAGTTGGAAATCCTAATTTCTCTAAATCTTTATAAATATATCTATAATATAATAGATTTTTTATACTTTTTTCATTGTTTTTGACTAATCCCCATCTTTCAGATTTTGAAAAATACCAACTTCCATAAAAAAACATTTCCAAAGGCCATCTAGTATGAATTTGCCAGCTAAACGGAAGCTCTTTTTTTAAAATTGGCTCTATCATTTCTTTACAGATAATTTCAGCTTTGCTTTGTTCTTTATCTAACACATGCTCAATGACTGCGCTGCTGTACTCCCAATTTATTAACATTTCAACATTTTTTGATATCTCACCTGAAATATATTCAACTAATTCTTTTTCTTTAAAATCTATATTTTGTTTGATATTCATTCCTTATTCCAAATAAAGTTTATATTTATTTTCTTCTTTATAATATTTAAAACATAAACCCCAATTTTCTTCATTTTTTAATTGCTCAATATCAAATTCATCTTTTGTTTCATAAAGTCCTTTATATGCCAATAGGTTCATTGTGGCATTTATAGCCTCCCAGCAATTCCGATAAGTATTATAAAGATTTTTAAATGCTTGTTTATAGGCTTCAAGTTCTGTTTCTCCATATCCACAAACTTCTTGAATGTTTTCATCAAAATCTCTAGGTACTGTGATATAATATTTGTCTTCGTATAGAATTGATTTATGCATCACATCTCCTTATTGGGTATTCTCTATATTAATACTTATACATTTGTTTTTCAATACTATTTAGAGGCTCATGTATCTTTTTCTAGTTAGACAATCAACGTAATATCCTGACAATTTTGATATAGGTACTCCTCTGTTTTTCATGTTTCTGCAATATCGTGCTGCTAGCTCAAGTTCACCTAGCTTGTTTGATACGTTAATCTTCTTGAGGTAGCCTTGATCAATCCCTATTGCACGAAGCCAGTTGATTGCAGTTGACTCACTCCTAAAACATTCAGACAGATCCAAATCTAAAAAAGCAAGCGGGACGGCGGAGCCGTTGTAGTCTGTTTTAATAACATTGGTATATGGAGAAAAAGGAATATGATTTGAGGGTACATCTACACTCCGCCCAAAATCTCTTCCCTGAGGGTTTTTGGTACGACTACACTCCGCCCTATTGGGTTGATTTCCATCTACACTCCGCCCTAAGTTATGAACAATCTCGCCTTTATTATCAGACAACGCCCCCTGTCTCATCTTTTCAATGGCAAACTCTGCTTCTTCTTTTGTGATCTTTTGGCGCATCGAAGGGAAGGCCTTATTATTAAGCTTGGTGAAGGCATTGTTGTATGAGGTGACATCTACTATTGAAATATTATGAATGACCTTAGAGTTGATGTATTTGCTTCCATCAGCGTTTTTTGTTCTAGTCCTCTTTTCTTCGATAAGAATAAGCGATAATCCTTCAAGCTGTTCAAAGGACTGCATCAATGCTTGTTTACCTTTGACGACTGTTTTATTTGAGCATCCTATTTGATCAGCATATGTTTGGCCTGTTGCCCATGCTTTGTTGACTCTTCCTGATTTTTGCTTGATAACTCGATAAAGTTCTTTTTGATGTGGCGTCAGGCGTTTCCTGTACCAGGTCTCCTCACCTGTTTCCTTGTTTACCTCACAGTCGATATAAGTCAAATGATCGATGATAGCAGGGACTTTATCAAAGTTGCATTGATACCCTTGAGTGAACCTTTCTTGGTACTCATCATTAAAAAGGTTTGGATTTTCTTTGGTGTAATTAGAATTTTGATTTGATTCTGACATGATTGTTTTCCTTAAATAATGTTTTATATTGTAAGGAAAACTCATTGCATGATAAACTATGACCGCATATGATCTAGTTTATCACGCAAAGAGTAATCCAAGGCCATGTTAGCGCATGGCCTCTCTTTTTTTGAAGCTAAATTTTTCGTTTTATGGTTTTGACCCTTCGGGGTCTTTTTTTTTGCTTCGATATATTTTGTTTGTGATATAGTGTGAGAAGTTGCAATCGCAGCTGTCCAGGAAGTTTGTTTATCCCCTCTTATGAGGGGAGTTTAACTTTCTCCGCAGACGGGACAAAAACTTACTCTCTTTGCCTTTGATTTACCTTCTATTGATTCAACATAGATTCCGTCTCGCTTATGACGTGACGACCAATGTGCGTCCATGCAGACTTTTTCATCGTAAGGGGGAAGGGGTGTCCAGTGAGAAGGCTCTGAATCATAATCCGGGCAATCCGTCATCCAGTGTCCCCACCCATGTAGGAGTATTCTTTTATCATCGGCTATATCAGTAGCGCAATCGTCTATACAAAAACAGCCGATCGAATATGATTTAATGCTATCCCAATATACGATCACATATTCCGTGTATCCTTCGGGGTCGTCTTCGCAGCGTGGAGGAATCTTTTTCTTGCAGTCATACCAGTCAGTCATCTTTCTCCTCCAGCAACACACTAAAATCTTCTACAGCTTCTGTCCTTCTTAACCTTTCACAAGGATACTCGCTCTCAAACACAATATGAGGCGCTCTGTTGCTATATACTTGATATATACGGAAATACTGCCACTCATGAATAGAAGCTTTTTTGAACGCATTGTTTAGAGTCGTAGCATGGGTGACGTTTTTGGTGTCGTTACCCTGCGGGGTGATCTGGTTGATGATTAGTACTTTCATTTTTATTTGTCCATTTTATGAGCGCGATTCTATATTCAATCGGTCGCTTGTATTTTCATTTCCATCTTTTGATGTTCTCAAGTTCACTGTCCAATTTCCATCTATGACTGTTAAATGACCCGTCTTCCGGCAAT
>Ga0070749_10000633_pt1 | contig 23700 bp, 45 predicted proteins | sample VirMetDEL_Nov_18_FD_75180 | JGI IMG/M metagenome (GOLD analysis project Ga0070749, IMG submission 75180) | Aqueous microbial communities from the Delaware River and Bay under freshwater to marine salinity gradient to study organic matter... | ecosystem: Environmental > Aquatic > Marine >...
AGCGGGTGGACACGCCAGCCGCGTTGGGCGTAGGCTAGGGCATACTGGATCACGCACTCACCCCCACATTCCGTTTAGCCGCCCACTCCTCCCGCCATCCGCGCTTAGGCGGTCTGCCGTACAGCGCCCGAAACTTCACCACCGCATAGGCTGGCGAGTACGCCGAACCGTCCTTCCGCCGCTGCGTGTACTGCTGCGTCAGGAACCATTCGTATTTCCGCCGCATCTCGTCCTCGGTGACCGGCTTCGCCTCCTTAACTAGCTCCAGTTCGCCGTCCACTTGCTTCGGAGGCTTCGACCGGCGCGAGAACACATAGCCGCACTCGCAGCGCTCGTCGCTCAAGTCGGCCACGCGGTCGCAATCCGGGCATACCTTCACCACGTCGGCCACGTCCTTGACGCGCTTGCCCTTCGGTCGCGCCTCGTCTCCGTCAAGCGTCCATTGCCGCTCTGCCGTGACCAGCCCGTGCCGGTAGACGCATCCGCCGTGATCGAGCAGGACGCAATCCGCCTTGCCATCCGCAGGCCGTAGCGCCCGCCCAGCCATTTGGAGATACAGAGACAGAGATTGCGTCGGCCTGACGATGGACACCGCTGACACCACCGGACAGTCCCACCCCTCAGACAGCACGCCGCAATTCGTCAGCACCGTGATGCGCCCCGCCGCAAGGTCGGCCAGTAGCCGCTCGCGCTCGGCTTTCGGCGTCGATCCATCCAAGTGTTCGGCCCGCACGCCAGCGGCCAGGAACGCATCGCGTAGAGCGAGCGAGTGCTTTACGCCAACAGCGAAAACCGCCGTGGTTCGCCCGTTCGCGTACTTCTGCCACTCGCGCACCACGTCCCCGACGATCTCGGGCCGGTTCATAGCCGTTTCAAGCTCGTCCTGCTGGTAGTCGCCAGCGGTCGTATGCACTGCCGAGAGGTCGGGCTTCTTCCGTGCGTAGGTTCTCGCAGGGACGAGGTGTTTCGCCTCGGTCAGTTCCGCCAGCGTCGGCCCGGTCACCATCGTTTCAAACGGCGGGCGCAATCCTTTGCCATCCGTGCGGACAGGCGTGGCCGTGATGCCGATGACCAGCGCCGACCGCATCGAATCGAGCACGGTCATATACTGCTGGCCTTTGATTCGGTGGCACTCGTCAACGAATACGAGGTCTGGCGTCCACGGCATCCCGCGCCGCGCGACGGTCTGGATAGAGCCCACCTGTACGGGCGCAGCGTTCGCCCGATGGTCGTCGGCCATAATGACGCCGTGCCGCACACCAAGCCCGCGCAGGCGGTCGCTTGCTTGGTCGATTAGTTCTTTGCGGTGAGCGAGGAAGAGAATCTTTGAACCACGCGCCGCTGCCTGATGAATGATCGACGCCGCAACGGTGGTTTTCCCGCCGCCAGTCGGAAGAACGTACAGAACGTGCCGATAGCCTGCGCGGAAGCGGTGGCGGATTTCGTTTTCGGCGGCTAGTTGGTAGGGTCTAAGCACCTGCATTGAAAATCTCCCCGTACTTCTGCAAAAACATCTCGAGCGAATCAGCCCATATGCAGGCGACTCCCTGCCGTCTGCGCTTCGCCATGTACTCACGCTGATGGTCGGCTGGCTTCGCCCCGGGCCGCTTCGCTTCGAATTCCAGGTACAGGCATCCCGGCCCACCGCACACCGGACGGACGGCCCGCCAGTCGCACTCGCCATACTCGCCCACCGATACGGCACGACCGTCGCGGGTGTAGAATGTGCCGACGTGATTCCTGCGGACGATCCAGCCTTCGATGCGGAGCCATGTCACGATCTGATCTTCGATTTCGTTCTCGGTTTTGCGCCTCATACCAGCGGCACCCCGTTTTCTCGGCGGTAGATTTCGGCCTCGGACTGCCCCGGCGCGGCGAGGATGTCGAGGTCGAGGACGAGCGTGATTTCGGCGTCGGGCCGGAGCGCCCAAGCCTCCATGCACTCGCCCGGTTCCAGCCGCTCGCAAATCGTGTCCCATATCTGCTGCGCGTCGAGGTGCTCGCGGATCTCCTGCCCCCTCAGCGTCAGCCGCAGCGTGTCGCCGTTGCGTTTAGCGGTCATTCCGCACCTCCGTCGAAAAGCTCTCCCTCGAATAGCCCTGCGCGTTGAGCCAGAGCGATAAACGCCGCACCGCCCTGGAGCGCCACGACTCCATTTCCAAGCTGGCGAAGTCGGTCCACCCGATTGGCAGTCCGAGGAGCCATTCCACGAAAATCGGAGATAGTCGCCGGCGCGAGGTCTGGCCTGACGGCGAGGATTTCGCGCCATGCGTCGTGGTCGCCTGGTCCGGGTGGAAACAGTGCGCCACAAAGTTCGGAAGCTGGTCCAAGTGCATCGCCCCGGTCGAGCGATCCATGTGGCTCTCCGAGTTCGCGCCCTTGTGGTCCCGGCTGGCTGGAGTCGGCCAGGCCGACTCCGTGTTCCACGCCGTCACATCGTCCGCCAAGTTCCGACCGCCGTGCTTCGTTCCAAACCGACCAACCCGGCTCGGATCTCCGCCGCTCGAATCGTGCGCTTGGGGAGTTGTCCACCACGCCGCCTGCTCGTTCAGGTCGATGGTCCATCCCTGCTCCAGCTTCCGCTTCGACCGCGCCGAATCCGGCTGGCTCGGGTTGTGGTCGTCTCTGGCGTTCGGAGTGGCCCACTGCGCCGCCTGCGCCGTCAGGCCGCTGAAGCAGTGTTCCCCGCGATCCGCGTTCCGCTTCACGAACGTCCCAGCTTGTTCCGTGCATTCGTTCGCTCGCGGGGTGTGCCACTGCGCCGCCGCGCTCGGCGGCATCAGGTCGCCGCGGCTGCCCGCTTGGTTCGGCCCGCCGTTCGTCCCGTCCGTGCCGCGGGGTGTCGGCCAGGTCTGCGAGAACATCGCCAGCGGTGTCCCCATGCCGTTTCCGTTGCCGTGCTTCGCCTTGTTCCTCGCCCGCCTCGCCTCGAATGATTCCGGCGTCTCCCCGTCGTTCATCGCGTTCGCGTCTGGCGTCGGCCAGGTCTGCACCTTCACTTGTAAGCTGCTGATCGTTTCCGCCGCCTTGCCGGTCCTGCCCAGTTTCGTTTCGCGCATCTTGCGATACGCTTCCGGCGATTTGTTGTCGTCTTGCGCTGCTGGCGTTGGCCACCCCTCGATAGGCGAGGATAAACGCCCGCTCCCGTCGATGCGGCGCGCCAACGTCGGACGCTCGAAGAGTTCCCCACTCCGCATCGAACCCGATTTGGGCAAGTTCTCCGAGAACGGTTGGTCCTGCTGGAAAAGCGAGAACTGGCGGGACGTTTTCGAGAAACAGCCACTCGACGGATTCCAGCTCGCGAACGAGTCGGATGATCTCGAAGAACAGTCCGCTGCGCTCTCCGGTGATGCCTGCTTGGCGACCGGCAACACTGAGGTCTTGGCAGGGGAATCCTCCAATGATTCCAGCCACGCGGCCACGATAGAGTCGGCTTGGGAAGGTTCGCACGTCGGAGTAGATAGGTGCTTCGTCCAAGTCGCCTTGCCCCATGCGAGCCGCCAGAATCGCGGCTGCCGGACCTTCCCGCTCACAAAAACAGACGCACTTAGCTCTTGGTAGAGCGAGGGACACGGATAAATCCAACATCCCGACCCCTGAAAAAAGTGAGATATATTTGAGGGAATGTGAATCCACACCTATGCCTCCATTGCTCGCCGAATCGCATAATGGACAGTGCTCTTGGTGACGCCGTATTGTTCTGCTATTTGGCTAATCGACTCACCGTTATTGATCCGACGAGCAACATCCTGCCTATCTGAAACCGGAATCTTTGCCCACGTCACCTTTTTGTTTAAATACTTGTGGGCGTCATACTTCCTGTGGCACGATCGGCACATTCTTGCGAAATCTGCCGGATCTGAGTAATTCCCGGTCAAATTTGCCCAATCGTAGGATTTTGATGGATCTGTAGATCCACAGACGGAACACAGAGAAGGCCTTCCGAAAAGCTTGTTCAGCCGCAAATGCTTTGCTTGATACCCAGCGGCGTCCCCTTTCCAGTTTTGATTCTGCTCTGCCCTTCTCGGTTTTCTAGCGACAGCCATCCTCCTGGGTATGCCAGCCCTTCTCATCGCTCCCCAGATCGCTTTACTGGAAGTGTTTAGATATGCAGCGACCTCGGAAATCGTCATCCCGCCTTCGTACTTTTCTTTGATCACGTCAAGTGGTAAGTCGTAACTGTAGCGATCTGACTTAGCCTTGCGCCATTGATCCGTGCATCTCGCCTTCGCGGATGCACTCATCCGCTTCCTGGTTTCTTCACTAAACTGTTTCATTCGTCCCCTCCACCCGCGCGAACGCGCCTTCCAAAAAAAGCTCCTCAGTGAACGCATCAAACAGCGCCAGCCGCGCCCAGTCCTGCGGCTGCTCCTTCTGCAACTCCTCAGCCGCGCGAAGCTGCTGGTCACGGCACCACTGGATGGTCATGCCCGCCCCCGCTCAACCCGCTCGACGAACCGCGCCCGCTTCGGGCACACGTCCTCCTTCATCGCCGCCCACTCCTCCCACCGGCCCGCGAACACGCGCGGAGCGGGGGACAGCTCGATAGCGTTGCCCTTCTCTTTCGCCAGATTGCAATGGCGGCAGGTGGCCGAGTCCTCGAAGATCGCCCGCCCGCACTTGCAGGTCTTCGTGCGCAGGCGCTCGCGGCGGCGATTCTGCTTCTCGTTGGCGCTCTCGCGGTAGTGCTTGTGGCAGAGCGCGCCCTTATAGCGCGGGCGGTCGCATTTCCGACACACGCCGGGCGTGATAGACTTCTGTTGTTCCATAGTGGCTCCAAAACTCTGTGGATCTTGGGCGTCCGGTGGTCGGCTAAACTTCCCGGACGCCCTTCAGTGCTTCTTCGATCTCCTCATCTGTGAACCGCGACCACGGCGACGGGCGCGCCCACGGCACAACGGCCAACATCTCCCGCGCCTTCGCGGTGTCGGTGGACACCAGCAGCCTCAGTTCGCTTTCGCGCTTTTGGCCGAATTGCGGCTTCGCCATGCGTTAGTCCTCCTCGGAAATATCCACAGCCAATCGCCCCGGAGAGCGACAGAAACGGCCACGCCGCGACGGGACGCCGCCGAATGGACCGACACATACGCGGCCCGATACGAGCGATGCCGAAGATCCACGCGCAGGCACTCGCCAGGGCGGAGCAGCAACATGGCGTCGATGATGTCGGCCCAGGCCCGGTGACCGACTGGCTTCAGGCGGTTCTCGCGAGGCAGGTCGACCTTGCGGACTACTTCGTATTCGAGCATGGTGCCTCCTTCGGCTTCTTTGCCGTACTCTCGGCGGCTTGTCGTTTGTGGGGTCTCCCCTTGATTTCCCCTCAAAATGCTCTCCTTGTGTGTGTTTTGGTGTGCAGTTGGCCCATAAAAACGCCAATAAAAGCACACTACGCAACCGTGTCACTGGATTTAGGTTCCAGTGCCAGAAATGGCGTGCCGGTTCGACTCCGGCCATCCGTACCAACAACTTAGCTCGGTTTCATCTTCACCGTCTCCCCTTGTTCTCCCCTCAATTTGATTTTTGGCTCCCGCAGCGCAGCCGCCCTCTGGACATTGGCCGCGTCGATGATGTTGTAGCGCTCAAGCATTGAACTGGTCTTATGGCCGCTGATCGCCATCGCCGTCGATGAATCCGCCCCAGCCGCCAGCCAATCGCGCACCGCAGTCCGCCGCAAGTCGTGAAACATCAACTTAGGCAGTCCCGCCTCGACTCGCGCCGTGTGCCATGCGTTTTTAAAGCTCTTGATCGGCTTCCCCGCGTTCTCAAAAACGTACTCCACATTCTTCGCCAGCGCCGTCGCGCAGTAGTGGCGCATCTCGCCGACAATCGGCGCGGTCTGGCTACGGCGGTTCTTCGTCTGTACGCGCGACACCCACACCAGCCCCGCTTCCATGTCAATCTGATCCAGTCGTAGCGCCAGCAGCGTTGAGCGCCGCAAGCCGGTGTAGTAGGCGAAGCACAGCAATGGCCGTAAATATTCCGGCAACGCGCGCTTCATTCGCTCGTACTCCTCCGGCGTCAGGAAACCAGTCCGCACGTTGTCCCCTTCGTCCAGGTGCGGCACTTGTACCGCCCTCGGAATCATCCCGTACTCGTCCGACGCGGCCAGCCGAAGCGCCCGCCGCAGCAGGGACAGTTCCCGGTTGATCGTCGAGTCCTTGACGTGATCCTTCCGCCGCTTTGCCACATACGCCCAGATCGCCCGAGGCGTCAGCGATGCCGCCCGCTCGTGTCCTATGACCGGCCCGATGACCGACTCGGCCCTCAACTGTGGAATGTCGGCGTCCTTTCCGTTGCGGCGGTAGTCGGCAATCACGAGCTTCAGGCAGTCGGCCACGGTCACGTCCCCGCCGGCCTTGCGAACTGGAGTTCCCGCCGCGACTTCGCCGACGCGCTGGCGCAAAAGCTTCTCGGCTTTCGCCCGCGTCTCGCCTCCGAATTCTTCGTGTTGTCTGCCGTCCATGCCGTAGTACCTGACGTAGAACTTTCCGTTTCTCTCTCTCACTGAGCCTGATTTGTACTTGCGCTTCATGCCCCAAGTCTAGCGCTTGGCTGCGTCGATGAACTTCTCCAGGTCGGCAACCTTAAGACGCGGATGGCTGTCGTAGAGCACAGGCCGCAGCCTGCCAGCCGCGATGAGATTCCGCACCTGTTGTTTGCTGCACGCGAGGTATTCCGCCGCCTTATCGATGGTCAGCAGGCCGCGCGGCTGGACGTTGATGCGGTCGGCTATGGCTGCGGCTAGGTCGTCGATGTTCAGCAGCGTCACGGCCCCACCTCCGGATCGGGCTGGATGGTCGCGGGCGCGGGCTGCGGCTGGCCGGAGATGGGCGAGGTGGCGAGGACTTCGGACATGATTTCGGACGGGATATCCTCTCCAGCGTGCGAATCAAACTGGCGCTTGGCATACCTGACCGCCCCCTCCAGCCGCGCGACGTACTCGATCAGGGCGCGGCGCTCGTGGCTCACCTGCTTCAAATAGTGCGCCATGTCCAGCGCCTCCTCGTATGCGTCCTGTAGCGGATCGCGCCCGTTCACGTCGTTCATCAGGTAGCGGCCATAGGTCTTCTTGCCGACCTCGGCGCGGGCTTCCACGTCGCGGATGACTTGGCGGTAAATTGGTTCGTTGCTCATCTCTCTCCTCCCGAACTCTCCGGAATTCCCGGATGGTTGACCATTTTCCCAACGTCGGCAAAATGGTCCCGCTCGGCGGCGATGGCGTCGGCACGGTCGAGCAGTTGATCGCTGGTCCACAGCCGTTCAGCGTTCATGACAGGCGTATTTGCCGCCAGCCGCCGCAACTCTTCCGCCGCCCCCAGCGCCTTCATTCGCCGGTCGCGGGCGTCGAGGCCTTTCTGCGCCTCGGTGATCTTCGACAGGTAGTGAGCCGCCGCGCCATTGGCAGATTCGATACCCTGCCGTAGTTCCGCGATCTCCTTCGCCGCCGCCTCAGCCGCCTCCATCTCGGAGTGGAATCCGCGATTCGGCAGGGCCTCGCGCAGAATCCGCAGCGTCTCGTTGGCCGAGTCGTCGCGGACTTGAACCTCGGCCTCCAGTTCGCGCACCCGCTTCCGCGCCTCGCGCAGTTCGGCGGCGATGGCGGGGTAGGCGTTCCACAGAAACGCGGCCCGAGACGTCCACAGAATCGGCGCGGCTTCGGCTTCCGCTACCATTCGGTCGAGCGCCTCGAGGTCTACTTGCACGGCGTCACCTCCACGCGGACGGGCTTCCAATCGCTTGCATCACCGAATGGCGCAAAGGATACGCCACGCGCTTCCGCTCTCGTTGTGTACATGCAGTATGAATGCGCGTATCTCCGCACCTCGCCGGTCTGCTTGTGGACCAGCACCCACGCCTTAAACGGTTTCATCGGCTTCCTCCTCCTCCAATCCTTAAAACATCTCGTCGAAACACGGCCCGCAGGTTTGCGAGATCAGCAGTTCACGGTCGTCTTCGCTCATTCCGGGAAAGGCTCGTTGGGCCAACACCCCGGCCTCCCATGCCGCAAACTGTTCCGCTGGAGCGGACACCGGATACCGCTTGTGGCACATAAGGCAAGTGATGCTTCGAGTTATCATTTTTCCTCCTCCAACCCACCCCGCTCAGCCGCGAACCTCGCCAGCCGCGCGGCGAGGCGCATATCAGAAATATCCTGCTGCCAATATTCGACCAATGAAGAAGGCCAGCCTGGCTCCGAAAGCAAATCATTCTCTTGTCCAGTCGCCTGCTCATCAATCCGCGCCGCCCACGCGATCAACTCGGCGGGCGTCATGCGGCACCGCCGTTGGTCTTGTACAGCGTCTCCGGTGGCATCCCGTACAGCGGCAAAAACGGCCGGCCCTCCAGCCGAGACGCGCGGCGCAACTGGCCTTCGGTCAGCTCTTCGCCCGTGTCCGTGCGCTTCCAGTAGCTCCGGCCACGCTTCCACCCGACGTAGAAGGCGACGATGCTGTTGGAGGTCTTCGGCGTGATGATCGCTCGCGGCGCTCCGGTTTCCGCAGCCTCACGGTAAAGCGCCCAGATGGACACGCTGCGGCGGTCACGGTCGCCCATGCGCCACATCTCCAGCCGGTCGCCGACGACTTCGACGAGGATCGGACGGCCCATCGCTTCTGCGGTGGTGCGGATACCCTTTTGCTTCATCGCGCCACCTCCGCGCTCAGGTACTCCTTGCGCCGCTCCTCGCGCGTGATCGCCGCGTCTCGGTTCGAAAACGCCCACGCGCCAACTCGGTGCCACATCGCCACGCGCTTGGGCAGCACAACCAGATACACCGAAAGGGCCATCAACCCAGCGCCACACACAATTGCAAACATCATTTCGTTGCTTTCCATCTCTCTCTCCTCTCTCGTTTTCCGCCGCCCCAATCCTCCCCTGAGAGGTCAGGGCGGCGTTAGAATCAACACATTCATCTGAAGCGTTTATTGCTGCGGCTAGGCATACCTCCTATGAACCGTATTAGAGGCCACAGCCTCCGGCGAGTGGATTCCAGGGACCGCGCCAATCCTGAAACGTCGGTGTCTCTCCCCGGTCGTCCACCCGCCGCAGGCTGCGCCACCTGCGGCACCCGATCAGAAGGGCAGGTCGTCAGAGTCGGCTAGCGAATCGCCAGCGGTGGCAGCGAACGGCGAACCGCTCAACTCCATCGGTTTTGATCCACTGCCTGGGACGTACAGCCCCTTCAAATTCGTCCGCCCGTTGTACTCCTCGGCCTTCGCCTGGACTTGCTTGCCAGTCATCACGGTCGCGATATGGACGCGCCAGCCCGCCGATACGAGCGCCTGTGCATCACAGCCGAACTCTATCAGCTTCTCGAAGATGCGGTCGTTGTTCGATTTGCCGTCCTTGCCCTTGTTGGAGCCCAGCCAGCACATCGAATTGACGGTTTCGCCGTCGATGAACATCTGGATTTGAAACGCCGGTTTGTTGTTTTGGCCGACCTCGACAACCTCGAATCCGACCCACTCGCCCGTGTAGTATTTGCCCGCTTCGAGTTGCATTACTGCACCCCCTCACGCGCGGCGGCGAGGCGTTCTTTGATGGCTTCCGTTGCGGTCGCCGTCTTCGCTTCCGTCGCGTCGATAACCTGCTCGATGGTCAGTTCCTGCGCGTCGTACATGACCGCGCCGACGACTTCGGCGGCGTACCAGCGGTGGAAATTCGAGATGCACCGCGCGTGCAGCATGTTGCGCGGGATCTTGTCGTAGTTGCCGACCTTACCACCGCCGCGCGAGTTGTTCACCCATCCGGCCTTCTCCGCGTCCTCCATCGTCACCGTCAGGTCCAGCGGCGCACCGTTCACGTCCTGCATCGGCTGGCCCTTGTACCAGAACCGCAGCGTTACCTGCTTTTCCGTGTGAACCACCGGACGCCAGTCGTAACCGGCCTGCTTCAGAAACATCGCGCGGGCATTGGCCGACAGCGCCGGTTTGCCGCTGATGATGTGGATCATCTGCAACGACAGAGCCGGGTTGAGGCCAAGGTCGCGCCCCATCGCGATGGCGTAGGCGTTCGCGTCCGTCGCGTAGACCTTCGCCGTCAGGGCGTCGGCCCGCGCCGCTTCGGCCTGCTGCCGCGCCGACGTGTTCTCCACAATCGTGTCAAGAATCGACGGCTGCGCCGCCTGTTGCACTTGCGCCGCTTCCGGCGTCGTCTGAGTCGTGCTCATGCTTTCTCCTTCTTCGTTGTCACCCGCAGCGGCCTGGACAAAGACCGAACCGCCACTTCCTTGTAAATCTCCGGGTACTTCAACTTCAGCCCCGCCGCGTCGATCCGCATGGACTCCTGCGGCGCGTAGCTGACTTTGTACGGCCCCGCGTAAGCCGTCGCCGTGTCGCCCAGCGCTTCGACCAGCCGCGACTGGCACTGCTCTTTGTGCTCCTCGGCAGACTTCACAATCGCCCGCGCATCGTCGAACTGCTGGACGATCTGAATCAAGTCATCCCGCCGCTCGTCGCCGCCGACGTTGGCCCATTCCTCATCCCGACAGCTCGCGCCGAATTCGCAGCCGTCGCAGCGGGTGTCCCGCGGATTCAGCGGCGGCGGCGGGTTGCGGTCGGTGACGCGCTGCCAGAACTCGTCCACTCGCTCCGATACCAGCGCCATCAACTCGTCGTCGTACTCAAATTGATAGAGCTTAACCTCGCCGTCGCCGTCGTGTTCACGGTTCCACGCGGCTATCGCGCCCCACTTCCAGCCCGTGAGCCGCATGTACCACTGGAGTTGCAGGACATACTGCTGCGGCACGCCGTCAAATAGCCATTTCCAGTACGCCTGACGGCCAATGCACTTGATCTCCAGCACTCCCGGCCCGCGCTCGTCCATGGCAACGATGTGCCGGTCGATATGCGCCCCTTCGTGCTCCATTCCCTGCACGGGGGCTTTCCGGCGCAGCTTTAAGCCGAACTGCCGCTCGACCTCATCGGCAATCCAGTCTTCCATGACGGTGCCGACGCGCATCGGGCCGGTTTCGCGAAACGGGCGATCCTCGGGTTGGTGGGTCTTGCGATACCACAGCCGGCGGGCGCAGCCGTAAGGCTCCAGGTTCAGGACGGCGGCGATCTCGGACCCGCCGACGTATCCGCGCCGATTGCTGGCGTCCTTGGGGATCGGTGCGGGGTTGTGGGCTTCGAGTTGGTGGAAGCGGTGGGTGAAGGTCATGCCAACCCCACAGCAACCGCGACCACAGACGCGAGCGCATACCACGCCGAGCGGTTGAACTGCGCGTTGTGGTAGCGCCAGTTGTGCTTACCCTTTGGCCCGAAGGCGCGGCGGAAGCACAGCCACGCGAGGATCATAAGGTCGGCAGCGGCGCAAAGCCAGAGGATCACGGCGGGGGTCATTGCGTCACCGCCTCAGCCGTCGCCATCGTCACGGGCAGTAGGCCAATCGCCCTCATCCGCGCCTCTCCGAGGTAGTGCAGCGCATAGTCCAGTCGCCCCGCCTTCGCCATCGCCAGCGCGTTCTGCGCCAGTTGGATCAGTTCGCTGTCGACGACTCTCTTACCTGGCAATCCAAGTGGTTCCATCTCTTTGGCTCCTCCCCGGCCCGCGTCGGCTTGCGGGCCGGGTCTGTGTTGATTTCGTTACGCCGTGCGGCCCATCGGCGGGTTGAACCGCGCCTCGTTGTGTCCAACGCGCCGCCCGCGTTCAAACATCGCGGCGTCACAGATGTCGTCCACCTGCCACCGCTGGATTCCGTACTCGCGGGCGATGGTGAATCGGCTAGTGCCGAACACTAAAGCTCGCCTTGCGATGCTGGCTTTTTCGTGCTGATTCAACTTCACGGGAACAAGCGCCCGCGAATGTACCACTTGCAGCTGTGCGGTCATGGCTTTTCTCCCTTGGGTCTATCATCGTGAGTGCCTACCAGCAGGTCGATAGCCTGCTCGATAGCGCCACCGATCATCAGTCCGCGAGTACGAGCGTAAATCGCTAGTCGCTTTGCCTTCGACGGGCGAAGTTTCCAGTGGTACGTTCTCCGTTCCTCGATTTCGATATGATTAGGTGTCGCTTCGGTGTCGCTGCTCACAACCTGATACTACAGTCAGACAGTCAGACATTGCAAGCAGAAAAACAGACTTTTCAAAACAAAGTGCTTTATGAAAACTTCCAAATGGCGTCCGACTCTTCTCCTGCCTCCCGAGGCTGAAAACCAACTCCAAGTGCTCGCCGCGAAACTCGGCGTGAGCCTTCAGGAAATGATGCGCGACGCCGTAATGTCTCTACTGCGCCCGCAGTCCATGCCGTTGAGCAAAAAAGATGAAGATGTGTTAGCATTTCTAGGCGACATCACGCTAAACAGCCCGAAAATCGCGGAGTCTATTAGAGATCTAATCGCTAAGTGTGCGGAGGAATACACGGCTCATGGGCACTCTACACTCGATGAACGAATCGAGACAGAGCTTGGAAAAGCGCAGCGAATTGTGGGTGCGCCTGCGCGAAGTACGAGACGCAATAAGGCGACTCGAGGCGCTTGAAAAGGAGATTCTCGCCCGCCTCGAAAATGAAAAAGCCCCCCGGCGTTAACCGGAGGGCTTAGAAAACCACCACAAATCTATCCGCCGCTCGACGGATGGAAACCCCCACCCGCCTGGGTGGGAGCATTTCGGAACGCCGCGAGGCACCAGCTCGCGCGCCGCAGCCGCCGCCCGTTTGCGCGCGCAGTCGCAGACGACCGGAGCGCGACGGTACCAGCGCCAGCCGCATCCGTGGCACTTGGCGCAGCCGACGCGGGCGAGCGCCAGCGGGCTAAAAGGCAGCGACGACATCCTCGGCGTCCCACGGCACCAGCGGCACCACGCGGCCAGCTTCTACGCGGTAGTCGAGGCCGGGAAGCTGGACGAGGCCGTTTCGCGCCACGGCCAGTCGGCCCTGCGCGTCGTATGAGCCGTCCGTGTTGCGCGTCAGCCGCACGGGCGCCGGCCGAGCCGCGCGAAGCTCACCGCCAACGATCTCGACGCCAGATCCGAGGCGAAGGCTGTAGAACTGCCCCGCGCCGTCAACGGCCACGATCTCGGCGGGCGTCTGCGAGCCGCGCCGGAGCTGGCCTCCAGTGATGCGGCTCTGCGCCCAGAGAGCGGCGGATATAGCGAGGATTGCAATAGCCGTTTTCACTTTTCGGTCCTCGCCGCGTCGAACAGCGCTTTCCGCTTGGCCTCCAGCGCTGCTTTCTTCGCCGATAATTCGGCCACATCGGCCTGGGTCGCCGCGCTCGGGTATTGGCTTACAATAGACTCCAGCAGCGAGATGAGATGCGCCTTGGTCAATTCGGCGGCGTTGGCGTACTTCGGCGTGCATACGGGCGGCGTAGCGGTGTCGCAGGTGGTCTGCGTCGCCATCCATTGCATCAGCGAGTCGAGCCCAGCACTGGCGGCGGTGCCGGTGATTTTGGCGGTTGTGACAACGCCCGCGTCATCCGTCACGCGAATGATAATCGATGCTTTGGGGGTTTGCGCCTGGAGGCCCAGCGCGAAGATGAGGAGGGCCGCAGCCCGGATGAGGATGGTGGTCATGGTTTTTCCTTTATTGGTTAGAATGCTGCCAGTGTGGCGCGTTTGATGACGCCGGAAGCCGTGCAAGCGTAGACATACGATGCGTCCGCCCAGAGAGCACCAGCGGTGCAGGCGTCAGTGGAGGCAGAGGGGGTGGACTGGGATACGACGATTTTGCCGAGGCCGGTGGAGCCGTCGGTGACTTTGAGGTAACCGGCTGCGGCGCGTCGAAGTCCGATATCCTTAGACCCTGCAAAGCTCACTGTACTCGACCATGCAAGGCCACGGCTTGAAGCAAACAGCAGGTTATCGGTGGCGTCGAAATCATCCTGCAGCGCCCAGCCGTTATCAATTAAAGACGTGAACCGAGGGCCAAACATGCGCCCGGTTGATCCGGTAGCAAGAAGCACCGTACCCGCATAATTCTGCCACTCCGTCAGGTTCGTCGTACTCTGCCCTGCTCCGGCGCGGATAACGGCTTTGGTGACGCCGGTGGTGGCGGTCTGGTCGTAGACGCGTAGCGTGCCGGAGGAGCCGGAGTTGGCGACTTCGAGCTTGTAGTTTCCGTCCGTGGTGCCGCCGATGAGGAGGTTGCCTGTGGTGCTGGCAAGTCTCATTTTTTCAGAGTTGTTCACCGAAAACTTCAGCGCGTTCGTGCTCGCAGTGTTAATGGACATGTCAATTCCAGCGACTCCATCAATACCCTGCATCCTTGCCCCGCCAGCAACATCGAGGGTGTATGCTGGACTACACGTCCCCACCCCCAACCGATGATTCGTCGTATCCGCGCAGATCACGCTATCACTCGTCGGTACCCCCGTTCCCTGGCCAATCCACAGCCGCCCGGATGCCACGGTGGACGACAGCGCGGTTGCGGTGCTGGCGTTGCCGGTGAGGGCACCGGTGAATCCCGTCGAGGTCACCGACGTAAGCCCGGTGATCGTAGCGGGCAGGGACAGCGTAATCGCTCCCGTCGCCGCCGAAGCCGTGATCTGGTTGGCCGTGCCGCTGATCGTCGTCGGCAGAGCCGTGCAGGACTCGCTGTTGCCCGAAGCATCGACGCCCAGCGGAAACGTACCAGCCGCGCAGTTGGTGCCGTTGGCCGCGAGGGCGGTGGCGGTCCCGGCGTTGCCCGCGATATTGGTCGTCCATGCCGGATAACCACCCGACAGCGCCAGCACCTGCCCGTTGCTGCCAGCCGCCAGCGCGGTTCCCACGCCCGCGGACGAGCCGTAGACCATCGAGCCAGCGGCCAGCGCCAATTGCGACGCCTGGAAGGTCGCCGTCGGCGTCGGCACGGTCGTCGAGCGCATCGCCCGCACGGTGGTGGTTCCGGTGGCAGGCGTCCACGTCTCGGTCCACGGTGCGCCCTGCGAGGGTATGAAACGCGCCGAATACGAAGTCCCGCTAGGCGTAATCGAGTCCGTGCAAACCAGCGTCACCGCAAACGCGCCAGCCGTCACCGTGACAGTCCGCCGCCAGCCGGTGAGCGTGGTACTGCCGGTGTACAGCGGCTGCGCGGAGGCCGGATTGTTCAAGCTGATCTCGACGCGGCCCGTGAAGGCGGTGCCGTCGAAGTTGGTCAGCGTGTCGCTGATGACGCAGTCGGTCGCGTGGGCTGACAAGGCCAGAAAAAAAAGTGCGAGGAAACGCATTTTTTGCTTGATCTCCTTACGATAAGCGGTTAATGTATAGACATAGGGCAGCGGCGAACGCGGCCCGAGAGGAGAGAGAAAATGGTCAGACTGTACGGCAACACCTACCCGGTAAAAGAAGCTCTCAAGGCTATTGGCGCTCGCTGGAACGCCGCCGAAAAAGCCTGGTACGTTCCGTCCAACCAGTCTCTCGTCGCAATGGCAATGATCGAACGCGGCTGCACCGCCGATGAGTTTTACGGACGCAACAATTAACCACAGAGGAAACCATGACCACCATCACCCACAACGGAAAACAGGCTCGCTTGCGGGCCGAGATTGGCGAATTCATCACCGAAACGCAAGCCAAGCGCGCCCTCAAGGCCATCGGCGGCAAAGGCCATTGGTTTGTTGGCGACAACGGCGTGCAGATTTTCAAACTGCACAACGGCCCGTTTGTTCTGCGCCAGCTTTCGCCGGATCAGGTCGCCGCCGTGCGGGAGGCGTCCAATGCCTAAAGACCCCGCCGCCGTCGCCCTCGGCCGCAAGGGCGGGCAGGCGAAGGTTAGTAAAGGCCCAACCAAAAGTATGACACCGGAAGAGAAATCCGCTTGGGGCAAGCGGCAAGCGGAGGCCAAGAAAGCCAAGCGGGCAGCTACCGCAGACGCTCCCAAGCCTTGACCACATCAGCCCACGCCTTTAAGTCCAGAACGCCGTCCTTCAACCGGGCGGCGTACCCGTTATAGGCCGTTGCGAATTCGTTCATCCGCGCCTCGTCCACCGGAGCGTGCGGCTGCTCGGCTGCGGCGAGCATCAGCAGTTCGCGCCTCCTCATCGCCGCACCAGAGCCCGCGCGATGTCGTCAATCCAGGCCTCGTGGCACGGGTCCGTTAGCCCGGTTCGGACGTGCAGTAGCTCATGCACCAGCACTCGCTCCATGTCCGCCCGCAGCCCGCGCCGGAGCCGCACGGTCCAGACGGGCGATTGTGAGCCGTCGTACTCGGCAAGGCCCAAGCATCCCGGCAGTTCACGTTCCATGAACAGGGCGGGCGGCTGAACAATGCCGAGGCGTCCGCACCACGCCAGCATCAGCGCTTGCGCGCGGTCGGCTTCTCGCATGGCACCTCCCGGTAATGCGGCACTGGGTAGATTTTGCCGCCGCTGCGAATACGGAACGCGCGGACCTCGACCAGCCCAGCGGCCACGGCGCGGCGGATTACTTCGGACGCTCTCGGCACCGACTTGCCCGAGTCGGCGGCAATTTGCGACATTGTGCGCCAGCCATCTGGCACGGCCTCGGCGGCTTTGTCGTCGAGCGCGGCGGCGAGGCGGGCTAGGAGGTTATCAGCCATCGGGGGCTCTCCTTCTCGCCGTGGCCGCAGCGCCAATGCAACAGATTCCCAGTGCTGTCGTCGTCGCAATACTCGCCGTAGGCTAGCCCGTGTCCCCATGCGAGAGTTTGCCGGCGGCGGCGGGCGTATCCCATTTTTCTCGGGTCCGCGCCGAGGCCAACGCAGATTCCCCACGGCGCTCCAATGACCCGCCCGGGGACGAACTCCGGCTTGTGGACGTGCGCCATGACCACGTTGTTTCCGCGCCGCATCTCAACGTGGTCGCGAACGGCGTTGACGTTGTACATGAACCCGTGTCCGAAGTCGGTGTTGCCGAGGGTGAGCCAGCCTGTCTCGATGTCGTAGTGATGGATCTTACACTTGACCGACCCCGCCGCCGCCTGCATATCCGCCCACAGCCGCCGCGACAGTTCGGACACGATTGCGGATGGATGGTCGATCAGTTCGACCACGCGCGTGTCGTGGTTGCCGAGCATCCAATCACTCGGCTCCATTTCCTTGATCCAGTTCAGCGCGGCGCGCACGTCTGGCTCGAGCGGTTCCGCCTCGTCTTTCGTGCCGCGCGCCCCGCCACGCAGGCAGGCGGTGTCGAGAACGTCGCCCAATTCAATGTGTCGGTCGGGCTTGAAGTCGCGCTTGAACGCGCGGACGTTTCGCTGGTACTCGCGACAGGCATAAACGCTGTGCAGGCACCCCGTCGCCATCCACCGCCGCCATCGCCTATTTAGATTGGCCACCGGCCACCGCCTGAAGAATCCACGACGCCAGCCCGCCTACGATGGACGCGACCGCCACCGCAGCCTTCCACGCTCCGCGCGCCTCGATAGCAGCCATCTCGATGGATGTCAGCCTCTCCTCGCTTTTGCCGACACGGCCATTGAGCCGCGCCAGGTGTTCGCGGATCTGTGTTATCTCCTGCCTGATAAGAGCCGATTCCGTTCGGCTTTCCCCTTGCTCGGCAAGAATTCCGTCTAGTTTTTCCGAGAGGCGCTCGAATTGGTCCAAGGTCAACTCCATACAGAGGGTTACTCCTACTGCTGGTCGGGGCGAGGCCCGGTTGCTCCCGTTCCGCGCGAGGGCGGCGGGGTGTATAGCCCGTGCAGGGCAAGTACAGTCTGCAAACTGCCGACGACGAGAATCAGCCAATGGCCGAGCGGGTCATCGGCCAGAAGTCCCTGCGCCTGCGCCCCGTAGACGACTAGGAACACGAAATGCAGGAACATTTGGATAGGCGCGGGTAGGTGTTTCATTTCGGCTCCAACGCGGAGAGTATCCGCTCAACACGCTCCAGCCCCGCGATGCGGACCAGATCGAACCGCTTGCGGATTTCCGGGTCCATCGTTTCGCGATCCTTTGCGGCCAACTCAATCAGCGCCGTCCCAAACTGCAACGCGGCGACAATCACGCCTTCATACGGGAGCATTGATGCCTCTTTTCCTCAGCGCCTGGCTGATCTTGACGGGGTCGGTTTTCCGCTGGCCAAGTTTGTTCGACAAGACCTCCCAGCCGTGACCGAACAGACCAACCAGATCCCAGGGGTTCCAGTGGTCGAAGTCAATCTCGTGCCGCCCGTCGTCATGCAGTACGATCTGCGCCGCGCATCTCCCGCGGGACTCGCGCCAGCCGGCGACCGCCGTATCGCCGTGGTTGCGGTAGTTGGCGGGCTTGAGGTCGCCACGGCTGACGACGTACTTCACCGACTCGGCCATGTTGAACGACGGCGCGAAGAAGCACCTATCGGCCCGCATCTCGACGGCGTTGCTCAACTCGATTCCAACATGCCGCGCCCACGCGCTGATGTTCGCGTAGCAGCGCATTTTCGGGGTGAGGTGCTTCACACTTCCCCCTGTGGACGCTTCGAGAACTCCTTGGCGATCTCCCGACGCACGCCGTCGAGAAAGCTCTCGGTGTGGCGGTAGTAGGTGCTGGCGAGCAATCCGGCGTTCAACACCGCATCCCGGCCACCCTGTGTGAAGTGGACCATCCACTTGTCGCGCCACATGAAAGGGCCGACCTTCACCTCTTCCATCGCCAGTTCGTACTTCCAGCCGTTCATGCCCCACTCGTCGCCGAACTTTTCCTTGATGATTTCGGCGATCTTCGCGGCCGTCTCCGGCGCTGCGAACTGGAGGGGGTTGTTGTCGTAGAACTTGTTCAGCGGCCAGTTCCAGATCGGCACGTTCAGGAACCGAAACCCGGTCCAGAACTTCACCCGCGGGATCGGAGTATCCGGCTGGGCGAACGGGTCCGGTTTCCCGGCAATCTCCAGAACCAAGACGCCATCGTTGTCGATGTAGGCGCCGTCCTGCAACTCAATCATGGCAACTCCTCCCATTTCCCGCTCCACTTGACCTGATTGCCGTCGCGATCGTAGGCCCAAATCACTCGGCCTCCCGGCTTCACGCATTGGCGCATGTCAACGTGGATGAATCCCTGGTGCGGCGCAACACCGATTCCGACGAACTCGGGAAAGTCGGCCAGCGTGTGCCAAATCTTCTTCAGTGGGTGGCCGGCGATGTCGGCCGCGATGCCGAGGGTGTGCTGCCCCGGCTTCTGCTTCTTCGCCTCGACAGGGTGTTTCTCGCAGCGATACCCGCTCGTGATCTGCACCGGCCCGCCAAGCGCGTCCCGAAGGCCCTGTAGCGCCTCGACCAGCGCGAACTTGATGCCGTGCTTGCCACAGTGCTTGCAGACAAACTCGGATGCGTTGAAGTCGCGCGTGAGCTGATCGGTCGTCACGACTATTTCTCTTCTGTCAGAACCTTGATCTCGACCGACGTATGCTCAATGCCGTCAAAGACCAGCATCGCTACCTTCCGCCCGTATGAATCGGTCGAGATCTGCGTGTATTTCGTGACGCCACCAACAGTCGCAGAGGCAACATCACCTCGCTTGGCGTGGATCAATACCTGCGTCTGCTTTCCCTTGCCAACGAAGAATGGCGATAGTTTCGCAAGCGCGTCAAAGTCAACGCACGCAACCTCTGCGTGATCGACGTATGGATTGGCTGGGCGGGCGCCGCAAATCGTCGGTTCTGCGATCAAGATGGAAGCGGTAACGGCGAGTAGTGCCAGTTTCACTTCTTCGCCTCCTCGCGCTTCTGCACGGTCAACGTCTGCGGGTCGATTTGGCAGTTGCCAGGGTCGATCCCAGCGCGGGAGCAGATCGCCTTTACGGTCGTCTGCTGCTCCTCCTGGATGCGCTCGAACTGTTGCTTCGCGAGGGCGGCGCGCAGGCTGAGGTTTTCCAGCATCAGGCGCTCATCGTTCATCAGCTTCGCGGGCTGTTTCGGCTGTTCAGCCGCCGCTACTGCCGCGAGGAGTAGCGTGAGTGCGATGATGGTTCGCATAAGTCGTTAGCACGTTCCGCCGGTCATAATCCCGGCTGAGAACGTGAGGGTGCAATCCGATGCGCCGCCGGCGGCCCGCACCGTCTTCGTGCCGGTGAACGCCGTTCCACTAGGAGGAATTATCGTTCCGGTAACGTCGAGATCCTGGGTCCAAGTTTTAAGCCATCGACCTGTGGCGGCACCAAGAGAACCACTCAGAGACGTGGCCGGCTGTACATTTCCGCCATGCGTTCTGATAGATGTCGTTCGAACCATGTTCCAGTAATTCGTCGACGATCCGAGTACGTAAGTGTCCGTGGTCGCCGGAATGAGATCCCCAGTCACGTTACCGCTAATGTTGAAGTTGCTGGTGTAGACGTTCGCCCAGCGGAAGGAGCCGCCGCCGAGAATGTAGGTATTGTTGGCTGATGGGGTCAGGTCGCTGGACACGCTTCCGGTGAGGGTGAGGCCAACGAACGTGGCATCCCTGGAGGCATTGATAACAGTGGTTCCGCTCACGCGGTAAGCCGGACTACCGGTGGCGTTAAAAGTGGTTGTGGAGACAATCCCGCCGAAGTTGGCGCCAGCGGTGGTTGTCAGGAACCCATTCTCCTCCATCACAAAGTGTTCTGTTCCGTTATGGTCAAGCACCCACCGAGACACAGCGCCAGATGGAGTTGTCCCAGCCGACCACGCGCCAGCAGTTGAACTGCTGGCCCCGACTGTCCAATAAACTTTCTGGTTTGTACCTCTTGTCGCTCTATCGAGAACAAAAGAGTTTCCGTTGATAACCCAGGACTGGGCATTGACGGTAACTGTGTCATTGAACGTCTGTGCGCTAGTAAATGTTTGACCGATATTGGTGCCAGCCAGGGTGTACGAGGCGTTCTGCGGGGTCAGGACGCGCGTGGTGGCGGTAGTGAGGCCGTCAACCTCAAAGCGCAACTGCTTGGATGTGTCAGAACTTCCAGTAACAATGGATGTTGTGTCAACAGCAGGCAACCCACCAGGGCATCCAGTACAGGACCCGGTGATCGTGAGGTTGGCAACGGTCGCGTTGCGGCTGGCGTCGATGACGGTGGTCCCAGCCACCTCGATGGCACCCGATCCGATAACGTCGATCGAACCGTTGACCGTCAGTTCCTCTGTTACCGCCGCAGTTCCAATGCCGACACGCCCATCGGCAGCGACATAAAGGTCGTTGATCGGCACCGCGGATTCGTCGTCCTTGAACCGGCTCAGGGTCCAGTCCTCGGTTAGATAGCTCCAGTACATCCCCCTCGTCCACCCAGAGGTATTCGGAATGGTGGTTCCGAAGAGAATCGCGCTGTTCGCACTAGTCCTAAACCGCGCTGCAACGACTTGATTGTATGGCGTATAGGCGTATCCGTTCGAGCCGTACACGGAGAGCAGTCCTTTGGACGGCGCCGTTTCACCGATTCCGGTCACGCCAGAGACCGACGCCGTTCCCGTCACCGTGAGCGTTTGTCCCGGCGTCGAGGTGCCAATGCCGACGCTTCCCGTGGTCCGGTACGCATCGGAGCCAGAAACAGTCCAGCCCCCGCCAGCCGGAGTAGACCACGACAATACACCCGCGCCGTTTGTCGTCAGCGCTTGGCCGTTGGTGCCGTCCACCGACGGCAGATCCCACAACAACGACGTACCAACCGACTGCGGCGCGCGAAAACCAACATGCTCCTGCCCATTGGTCCGCCGCTCCTGTAACCGGATTTCGCCCGTAAGGCTTCCAGCGCTCTGCACGACAGTGAGAGGTGTGGACACCTGCGAAAACGCGACAGCGCCCGCCAGAACGCCAGCGGCGATGATTTTATTGAGTGTCGTCATGGTTAATCGAAGTTCACCGAGTAGGGAGCGCACACGGCCCACCATTTCCCGTCCGAACGGCCCCGGAAATGGAACGCTGTCACCGCGCCGCTTTTTGCTGGGATGTTGGTGTCGAAGTCGGTATTGAAGTCTGCGTCAAAGCTGATCGTGTACGGCCCAGCGCCCTGCGTGATGTAGACGTACAGCACATCGCCCGCGCTGGGAGTGTACGGGCTCGCGATGGTCGTATTGGCCGACAGCGTGATTTCAAGCGACGTACTTCCGCCGCCCGTTCCGACGCCAGAGACAGCGCCAGCCGCGCCAATCGTGGATGCGGTTCGGCCTCCGCCGGCAAACGACTTCCAGTAGTCGACTACGCCGATATACCGGGTCGCATCAATAGCTTTTACGCCGATCCGCAGCCACTGCCCGCCCACGTCGGTGATCGAGACTTGGCGGATTAGGTACGTGCCGCTCGACACGTTGAAATAGCTATTCGCGATGGTCTGAAGCTGGCCCGGCCGCAATGAGTGCGCCGTCGCCTCTACCTGCTGATCCGTCTCATAGCTGATCTCGTTGACGATGCGCTTCCGTTCGGCGATGATTGCGTTGCCATCGGCCAGCGCCTGCGCCTGCCCAATTCCAGGCCGCTCAAAGACGCCCTGATAGATTCCACTGTTCCCTTCAGCTGTAGCTGTCGAGGAGATGTCAGCCGAATCGTCGGTGTAAATGACGTTCGCGCCGAACTTCCGGTACGTCACCACTAGCGTGTCTGAGGTCGTCAGCACGGCTTCATCCGGGTCCTGACGGATTGTAGCCGTGCCTTCCTCGTAGTAGTACGCGCGGTCTGATTCGGCCAGCCAAACGGCGAATTCCTTCTTTTCGCCATTGACCGACACGGAAATCATCTGGCCGACCCGATAGGCCAGGGTCCAAGAGGTCGCGCTGCCATTGCCGGTGAACGTCTCTTCCTCGTAGCCGATCTGGTCCCAGTCAACGCGCATCAGCGCCGCGTTGACTTTGTCCTCCCGAGTGCGGCGAACGGACAAATTACGGTAATTGCCACCACTGCTCGACAAAGAAAACGGCGCAGTCGTGAAAGTGCGCGGCTGGAAGTACAGCTCCCGCTCTTCGTCGATCCACCATTGGAAACCGGACACTTCCGCTAGTTGGCTGATCGCCTCCGCAACGCTCGTTTCCTCGTTCCAAAGGATCGTATCGACCACGGCCCCTTTGGCGACGTTTGTATCTCCCAGCGGCTCGGACGTGGCCGCGTCGACCAGCAGCGCCTTGACCACGTCGCCCGCGCGGTTCGCAACCAAGACCTGCTCAAGCGTCCCGGCGTCGATGATGTTGACCGCAGCGCCGCCCGACGTGAGCGACAGCTTCAGCGTCGAGGTGCCAGCAGAGACAACGTAATACTCAATGGTCGAATCCAGCCCACCGCAGAGGGCCCCATTCGCGTGCGCTCGCACCTTCACCCGGTCGCCGTTGCTCAGCCCGTGACTGCCGACCGTCGTTAGGGTGTCGGTCGACGGATCGGCAGTCAACAGAAAGTTCCGCGAGTACCGCAGCGGCCGCCCGTTCGCCACATCCCAGCAATAGCGGCGGTCCAAGTACTGCTCCCACGTCACCCCGCGCAGCGCATAACGGCGAAACGTCGGCGCGGCCTCGGTGAGTGACATTTCATTCACTTCATCGACCGAGCCCGCCCACAGTTTCGACGCGCCCTCGAATAGTTCGATGTCCTGTCCGCACGTCGGGCGGAAGCTGGCGTTAGCCGACTGCACGACGACATCCAACGTCGCCCGGTTGCCGAGCGATGCAGATACGTTCAGCGTGCCGGGGACGGCTTCCACCGTGGTCCCGCCGATCTTGACGATAGGGTCAGGCATTAGCGAGGGATGACGCCGTACTGCTTCAGTAGGCGGGTGATCTCAGTCAGTGTTTGCTGCGGATTGCCGCCGTTGATGTTGATCGTTACCGTTGCGCCGCCGCCAGCCTCGGCTACGGCCATCTGCCGCGTCTCCATGCGGATGAGCGACTCCCAGATGTTTTTGAGGTTCGGCA
>Ga0070749_10000634_pt1 | contig 23683 bp, 22 predicted proteins | sample VirMetDEL_Nov_18_FD_75180 | JGI IMG/M metagenome (GOLD analysis project Ga0070749, IMG submission 75180) | Aqueous microbial communities from the Delaware River and Bay under freshwater to marine salinity gradient to study organic matter... | ecosystem: Environmental > Aquatic > Marine >...
AAAAGGGTCGCTTCGGTTAAAGATCCAGCAAAGCCTCCGGTGTTTATTCCGTTTAAATACTCAGCTAAAGAACAGTATATCATTGAGGCTGGAGAAAACTACTTTCGATTTTACACAGATGGTGGTCAGTTAGTTACCACAGGATCTAGCTTTATTTTAACCGGAACAATGTCATTATCTAATGATGCTATTCCTGGAAACAGATACACAGCAGAAGTTCCGTGGTTTTCATCAAGATCAAACCTAGAACTAAAAAGATATGAAATTCCCACTGTAATTGCCAGCGGTCGTGGTGCTGGAACACCAGTTGTTGCCTTACAAACCAGCGTAATTGATGCTGGCAGTGTGTTGGAAATTCCAACATTATATGACCATAATACAATTAAAAACGTGTCATGGACTCAAAAAGGTGACACTCTTTGGTTGTTTCATTCTTCTTTTCCCACCTATACATTGCAAAGATTTGGTCCTCAAGACTGGGATTTAAAATACTTCGATGTTAAGGATGGGCCATTTTTAGATTTTAATACAAAGAAAGATCCAGGGGATTATCTTGATGTTTCATTAAGAATGGAATGGATCAATAATGGTGGAAGAGGAACAGAAGAGGTTGATTTTAACCCAAGGGTTTATACCCATTCATCAGTTAAGATAGCTGCTGTTTTTGCTAACAGTAGTGGTGGTGTGGTTGTAGAAACTCAAAGCCAGCATAGCTTTGTGGATAACCAAAAGATTTGGATCACAAAAGCCTATGGCTGTACCTCCATCAATAACGGATCAAGCTTTACTATTGGAACGAGTTTTTCACTCGGAGTTTATGAACAAGACTCTAGTGTTTGGACTATTCAGTATTTAACTGGGTCATCGTTTCTAATTCAGGATGCTACATTAAATGCTGCTTATGTTGGATCTGGAGTTATATATCCAGCATTATTTGATTCTAATGATAGAGGGCGAAGTATCTCTTTATACCTTAATGAAAATTATAGATATTACGGAGTCATCGGCACTGGATCTAATTTAGTTGAGGCAACGGCTGTTGGAACTAATGGATCTAAAGTTAATCCTATTTGTGCTGATATTGCTTTAAGTAATAGGCAACGACAAATACCACTAGCTGATTCATCGAGTGTTGCCCAAGCATGGCAACTAGGTGTCTCGTCAAGATCCGGTGGTTATCCGGCATCAGGTGTGTTTCATAAATCACGATTATTTATGTCTGGATGGACTAATCATCCAACTACATTTGCTGGTAGTGTTTTGAAAAACTACGAGTATTTCTCTGTTAATAGTCAGTCTAGTTTTGTTGTCACAGACTTAAATGCCATACAATTTGAAATTGTTTCCGATGCAGAAGATAGGATTAAGTGGATTGATTCTGGAACACAGGGTCTATATATAGGAACTGAGTCTAATGAGTATTTGATTTCTGCATCTAAAGATGGAGAAGCCCTTACACCTACAAATATAAACAGTGATTTAATAGGTACCTATGGATCCTATAATAATAAGCCAGTGATTCAGGGTGATGGGATTATATATATACAATCCTCTGGTAGAAAGCTAAGAGAGCTTAGATATTTCTCCAATCTTCAGACTCACAGATCAAGCGACTTAACTAGGATTGCTGGTCATATAGCCTATCCAACTATGGAAGAAATGGCCGTATCAAGGGAGCCTCATGCTTTAATTTGGGGTAGGTTAAATGACGGAAATATAAGGTCATTGACTTATACTAGGGAAGAAACTCAGGCTATTTACGGATGGGCAAGACATGAGCTAGGTGGAAGATCCGATTCTTCCGGAAGTATTCCTAAGATTAAATCAATTCAGTCTATGAGAAATTCCAGTGGTTCTTATGATGAAATCTGGATGGCGGTGCAGCGACACATTAATGGAACTAGCACTGTAGAGGTTGAATATATACAAGAGCCATATAGACACAGAGATCCTAGCCAAAAGCAAAGAGATGCTCATTACCTAGATTGTGCAGCAAGATATGACACTCCCCTGGCTATGGAAAGCATCACAGTCGGATCTGCCCTTGTTACCATCACTGGCCATGGATTATCTAATAACGACAAGGTATTGGTATCTGATGTTGTTGGAATGAACTCAACTCTTTTGTCTCCTGATGGGGTGTTGGTATCATCTAATATCGTAAACGATAAGTATTTCATTGTTACCTCTGTTGCCACCAACACGTTTTATCTTCAGAGTTTTGAATCTAATTCTGCCATTATCAACACGGCTACCTATTCTCCTTATGTTTCTGGTGGGATAGTAAGAAAGCTTGTTTCTAGTTTAACTGGTCTTACTTATCTTAAAAACGAGGAAGTATCTATCCTAGGTGATGGTGGTTATCTTGGTAAGGCTACAGTTAATAGCGCTGGAGTATTAGCATTAATTTCTCCTGCTGCTGTAGTAGAGATTGGCTATGAATACAACTCACGGGCTAAAACACTGGTTCTTGATAAGGGGTCTAAAACTGGTTCTGCTATAGGTAATTTTAGGAAGGTTAACCAAATAGCCATTCGCGTTAAAGACGTTGGTTCTTTCAGGTGGGGTGGGTATAGCTTTTTAGATATGCATGAGAAATCATTTCTTGAGGGCGACAGTGATCCTGCTGATTATGCGATTCCTTTGTATAGTGGATTTATTCGGGATGGCGTGGAGCAAGATGTAGATTTTGAGGGGCAGATATATATTGAGCAATCGGGTCCATTCCCAGGAATGGTTCAATCTATTACTTATTTAATGGAGGAATATGACTACTGAGATTAGGGATCTTCATCCGTCAGATCTAGCACATCTATTGACGTACGATATGAATGAGAAAGATCGTTCTTGGTGTCATGGGCAGCAGGTGGAAATAATGTGTCGTCTTGGTAAAGCCTTCTATTACAAAGAGACTTTACTTATGGCTGGGGGAATCATTCCATATTGGAATGGGCGTGGTCAGGTGTGGACCATTTTTTCCCCAGCCGCCAAATCATACTTTGTGTCTTTATTTAGGGCCATTAAGAGGTATTTGGTAGAGTCTGGTTTTAATAGAATTGAGGCTTCGTGTTGTCCAGAGGATAAAAGAGCTAGGCGGCGATTAGATATGCTTGGCTTTAAATTAGATTGTGAAAGGGCTGTTCGGTTTTTACCAGATGGCACCGATCAATCATTGTATTCATGGGTGAGGAATTAAGATGGCTGAAGCGGCAGTTTTAAGCGCAATAGGTTTAGGCATACAAGGATATGGTGCATATCAATCTGGAAAAGCCAGTAGTGCTGCCTATAAACAAGAAGCTGCACAAGCAGAAAAAAACGCTGAAGCTGCTTTAATGAGGGCTAATCAAGACGCCTCCATTCAGGCTATTCAGGCAAAAAAGGTATTAGCTCAAGGAGAGGTTGGCTTTTCAGCAGCTAACCTTGAGGGTGCTTCGGCATTGGCTGTGATGATGGACTCGGCCATTAATGCGGAAATGGATAGATTAAATATAATATATGGTGGAGAAATAGAGGCAGCTAATCAAAGAGCTAATGCTAGCATTGCTAGGCAAAAAGCTGATGCCTCTGAAACTTCTGGATTATTTGGATTGTTAGCAGGTGGCTTTGGTGCTGCCGGAAAGTTTGCGAAATAATATGCCAAAGATTAGAACGTATGAAAGACAAGTAGGCACACCAGATCCAACGATTAAATCGTCTGCTAGTCCGGAAGCGGCTGGAGCATTTGGAAAAGGACTGGCCACTGCCGCTGGTGCATTTTCTAATGCCTCGGATCAGTTTTTAAAAGTAGCAGAAGATAGAGAAAAAACGGAGGTTGTTAAAGCTTTATCAACTATCGAAGCAAATTTTGATATTAAAATTAGAGAGCAAAAGGACGCAGGAACATTAGACACCCAGAAAATTCAGGATGAATATAAAAACGAAATCAACAAAATTGTAGGATCTGTTAATACTTCTGCTGGAAAAGACTATTTAGATAAACAATCTACTCTTTTAGGAAATTCGTTATTAAAAACATCGTCACTCAACCAAGCTCAAATGTTTGCAGAACAAGATACAACGGATTTTCTAGGTATTATCAATACGGATTATTCTGGCCTGTTAACTAATCCACTAAACCATATGAAAAAGCTAACTAGGATTCAATCTCTAATTAAGTCAAAGCTTGATTCAAAACGAATAGGACAAAAAGAAGCCGATAAGTTCAATCAGATGGCTATTGATACCTATGGTGACGGGGCTGTTAGAGGATTTGCTAGAACCTCTCCTAAATTAGCACAAATGAAATTAGATAGTTTAGATAACTTAAGTCCAGATGTGAAAAAGAATTTGATTTCCCATATTCGAACTATGGAAAGAGCTAATAAGCTTAAGCAAAAATCGGATGCCGCCAAAATAAAAGAAGCCAGAAAAATAAAGTCTGAAAACTGGCAAATGCAAAATTATGCCAGAGTAGTAAGGAATGAAATATCAGTTGATGAAATACTAGATTCTAATGAATTGCTGCCACAAGATAAAACAAGGATGTTAAGAATACATGAGTTATCATTAAATAAATCACTAAAGCTTGATCCTTTGGTTTTTAATAAGGTAATTAAAGATATACAAAGTGGACGAATCAGTGATCCATCGGAGCTATATGAATATGTTGGTAAAGGTCTGAGGCCTAGCGATCCAACCAGACTTCTTCCTTTGGTAATGAACGCTGCTGGTCGCATAAATGATCCCCTTAAAGAGTCACGATCAAAAGTTATTCAGGCAGCAGAAAAGGAAATAGTGAGCCTCGATACATTGAACTGGACGATGCCAGTAGCCGCCCAAAAGAATTTGACTGATTTTTATCAGTTCATGTTAAAGGAGGAGGATCGTCTTTCTCAAAAAGGAGAAGACACTTCAAGCCTATATGATCCATCAAGTAAAAATTATATTTTAAATAAAATCGACCAATTTAAGGTCACAAGCAAGCAAATTTTAGAGAACACAATTGATGATGATGATTTAAAAGACGATGACTTGATACAGCCAGGAGAAGATTTAGACAAATATCTTGAAAGGAAGGGACTAGGTGGCTGAAACAATGGCTATGAAGCAAATTAATCAGCTACGTTCTGGTGGTGCCACCGAGGATCAAATCAGAGAATGGATGGCTCCGCGAGTCGAACAGCTTCGTAAGGGTGGAGCCACCGAGAAACAGATCCGAAATCATTTTGGAATTCCAATGCCTGATATGTCTGAGGTTAAGGACTTCGCCCAAAAAAATATCAATCAATACTCTGAATCTTTGAAGTCTGATGAAGGACAATCTAAAGAGTTTAGTTTTATGGATGCTGTAGAAGCTGGTTTTCAAGCATCCTCTGGCGGTTTAATTTTAAGGGGAAAATTGCCTGAAAAAGAAATACCAGAATCGGATGATACATTTGGAACTAAAGCTGGAGCTGCCGTCGGAGGTTTGTTGGGTGATCTTGGACCAGGATTACTTGGCTACTTATCGTGGGGAGCAAATCCCGCAACAGGTATGGCTGGAGCTTTTGCCGTTCCTGCACTTTTAAGAAAAACCTTAACTGAACAATATCAAAATGGATCTGTAACTAGTGCAAAAGAATTTGCGGAGCGAGCAACGGCAATAGTTTGGGAATCAACAAAAGGCGCAGCAACTGGTTTGGCTACATTTTTTGCTGGTAAAGCTGGCGGCAGTTTAGCGAGTAAAATGCTTGGTCCTGGAGCTGCTTCAAGTGCTGTAGGAAAAGGCATTGTCGGAGCATCAACAGTTGCTGCTGAGATACCCACTATGACTACAACTGCCGCATTGTTAGAGGGACATTTGCCAGAGCCATCTGATTTTGCGATAAATGCTATTCTTCTGGCTGGACCAAAATCCGTTGGATATGTAAGTCCGAAACTTATGAGTATTTGGAGAAAAACTGGAGTAAGGCCAAAAGAAGTTGCTGAGGCAGCAGCGAAAGAACCAGCTCTTAAAGAACAAATTTTGTCAATTGAACGTCCAGATCAGCAATCAAAAATTGGAGAATATAAAAAAATAGAGGTTAGTGAAAGCATTGGCGACCAAATAACAAAGGCAGAAGAAAGTATCTTCATTCCAAAACGAAATACTATAATAACTAATTTAATTAAAAAGGCTGCCAAAACTGAAAAGCCAAAAACAGAAATCGAATCATTTGCTGAAACTGTTTTGTTACATGACCGATCAATACCAAGAACAATGAATCAGCTTAAGGTTTTGTCGAGGGTTGGTGAACAGATTGAGCTAGTTGATCCATTGATTCCAACTGGAAATATAAATAAACTTAAATATCAATATGAAAGTTTTGTTAACGATCTTCATCCGATTCATGTTTTAACAAGAAAGGCTTCTGAAGGGGTTGAGCTTAGGGGATCACAAGATCCATCTATTATGGCTCACTTATATAGAAAGTGGCCAGGAATAGCTTTTCGTGGACTAAAATGGGAAACAGTAGACTTTCATGATACAACAAAAGTAACTGGCGAGGGATTTCTTAAAATTATTGAAGATGTCCCCAGGTCTGACAAAGATGCGCTGCAAGCTCACATTATGGCCAAGCGTGATGTGGAGCTTTCAAAACGCAAAATTAAAGTAAAGGGTAAAGAAAAAGAGGGCATAGAGACAGGAATTGATATTGAGGCATCAAAGGCTACTATAAAAGAACTTAAAGAATTTGATTCTGTGTCAAGGCGGCTAACAGATTTTTCTAATAGAGGCTTTAAATATGGCTTTGATGCTGGCCTTATGACTCCAGAATTTTTTAAGGCTGCGCAAAAAAATAACCTTTTCTATGTTCCATTTCAAAGAATAATGGAGGTAGATTTATTTGGGCAAGAAACTTCTGGCAGCAAAACCTTTAAGCCGATAAAAGGATCTACTAAAAAAATAAAATCTCCAATAGATCAGATGCCATTAAATTATATAGCAATTGTCCAGGCAGCGGAAAGAAATAGGGTTTACAAATCTTTAGTTGATAACGCCAAATTGAATCCAGAAATACTTGGCCAACACATGGTAGAGGTTAAGGGCAAGGTTAAACCAATAAAAATTACCAGCAAAGAAATTCGGGAGATGTTTAAAAAAAGCGGCATAGATCCTGATTCAAAATTAGCCATAGACACATACACTATATTTAGACCTGAGCGAAGAATTACTGAATCAAATGAAATAACGTACCTAGATAAAGGAAAATTAAGAACATTTAAACTTTCTCCAGAACTTGCAAAAGCAATGGACGCTCTTGATAACAATGTCAGCACTAGTTCAATTTTAACATTGCCACGCTTTTTTACATCAATGTTAAGGTTTGGAGTCACCTCCACCCCAGAGTTTTCATTAAGCAACTATATAAAAGATCAACAGGTTGCTATGATTAACAGCAAATATAAGTATGTGCCTTTTGTAAATGTGTTTACATCATTAAAAGCCATCTTTAAAAATGAAAAAATTTGGAAAGATGCCATGTCATCAAAGGCTGTTTCTGGAGTTTATGGAGATACTTTAAAATTATTGGACTCTAGGATGTGGGAATTTAACAAAGACGTAGGTGTTGTTGGTCGTGTCCGAAATGGGGTTTATAACACTGGTCAGGCATTTAATGTCATGATGATGGCTTTTGAAAACGCAACTAGGTTGCCAGAATTTAAAAAAGGAATTAAGGCGGGAGATATAGAAAAGGGAGCCTATAATGCTGGTGAAATATCTCTAAATTTTAATAAAGGTTCGTATTGGACAAGAACTGTAAATAAAGCAATCACATTTTTTAATGTTTCTGTTTTGAGCATTGATAAATTTGCAGAGTCATTTAATAAGCAAAACTTTAAAAAAACTATGACTATGGGCTCGGCAATAACCGCTTACACTATTTACAACTACTGGCAAACCCATACTGATGAAAATGGAAATTATCGAAAAAATGAAATAGTTGACAAAACACCAGTATGGGAAAAAAATCTTTTTTGGATTGTTCCAGTAGATAACTGGGTTCCAGCTATAAATGTAGCAGACTACAACAGAAGGCCTGAGCAGCTCCGGAAAGAAATTAACGGAAAGCTTTATATAAATGATCCTTATGTTTTTAGAATTCCCAAAGCTCATGCCCACGGAATAATTTTTGGCACTCTCGTCGAAAGACTTTTGGATGCTATATTCGAGGAGGACCCATCAAAATTTAAGGATATGGATTCTCTTTTACAGCAAGGGTTTTCAGTAGGAGCCGTTCCTCCGATGATAGCTCCGGTCGCCGAACAGTTTGCCAATAAAAATCTATTTACTGGACGTCCAATTATTCCGAGGTCACTTGAGGAAAACTCCCCTGAATACCAATATACTGAATATACCTCGCCGCTTGGAAAATTTCTTGGAAAAATAATTGCTCACGTTCCGTGGCTATCAGATGTTGGTCCAGAGGGGCGAAAACTATCGTCGCCGATGGTTATTGATAATTACGTTAGAGCCTGGGGTGGGACTCTTGGTAGATATGCCTCGGACATGATATCAGAAATCTTAGATACTACTGGCATAGAAAGATACAACGAAAATGCAATGTCTAAGGATTTAAAAGATATGCCAATTATCAGAGCTTTTGTGTCTCGAAATCCATCTATGCAAGCCGAGGTCGTCCAGGAGTTTTATGAACTTTATGGAGATTTTAGGACTGTAAGGCGTGATATAAAAAAGCTACAAAAAGAAGGCGATACTTTAAAGGCAGCAGAAATACAAAAAAAGCACTCTCGTCTTTTAATGTCTGGATTAGAACAAAGGCGCAAAATAATATCAGAACACTTTAATTATATAAACACTATTAACAAGGCTCCTAAGTCTAAAATCAGTCCAGATGAAAAGCGTCAACTAATTGAGGGGATGTATTGGGCTATTATAAAGATTGCTGAAGATTCTGTAAATTTAAATAAACGAATAAATAAAGAGAAAGATTAGTATGGCAGTTTCAAGCACTACAAATAGAATAAATTATAATGGAGATGGAACATCTGCTGTCTTCGCCTTCCAATATGAGTTTCATTCTCAGGCAGATTTGGACGTTTACGTTTGGAACTCATCACGGGCTGTAATTCAAACACAGCAAACTCTTAACACTGACTTTACAATTTCCGGAACTGCTGATGCTCAGGGTAGATATAAAAATGGTGGCAATGTTGTATTTAATTCTACTCCAGCTCAGGGTGATGTGATCTCCATTGTTAGAGATACTGCACCTTCTCAACCATTTAATCTAAGATTTAATCAAACTGTTCCATCTGCCGAATTTGAAAAGGCACTGGATAGGATTGCCTTATTAGAGCAAAGACAAAATAGCCTATCACAAAGGACCCTTAGATTAGCAGATGGTTATCCATTAACATTTAGTGGAGAATTGCCACAGATATTCAGAGAGGCTGGGGCTCCATTAATTGTTGGATCTAATTTAAACAACATAGAGCTAGGGCCTGTTGTTCAATTTGGATCTAATGTATCTGGTCTTGTTGGTACTGTTAATATCTCTCAGGGTGGTTTAGGACAAAGTTTCGACGGGGTTGAGGGAATCCTTTACCACCCTGGGAATTCTCAGCCCGTAACCAATATAGGGTCTTCTCAAGAGGGTAACGTATTAGTGGCTCACGGATCTTCAGGGCCACCTACATTTCAAGCCCATGCCGTGGCCAACTCTGGTGTGGTAAATGTAGCCAATGGCGGCACAGGCACTCCTACAGTCCCTCCGGCCTATGCTGTGATTTATCAACAATCCTCATTGATTTATGGCAATATCCCATCAAGTGACGATGGCAAGGTTTTGACCTGTCATGGATCTGGAATTCCTACATGGGAATCCAACAGTGTTTATGTCACAGGATCTACTGGTCAGGTGTTAGTTTCTCAAGGACCTGGGGTGGATGCTGAGTTTGAGCTTTATCCGAATCTTAGTGTAGGGGCCAGAAACTTTGATGATTTCTTAGCTGGTATTAAAACTGTGGACTCTGTTAATTCTGGTTCTGGATCTGGAGTTTCTTATCAAGATGGTAGAGCCGATGGAACAAACCATCCTGGTGTTGTTGGTATATCTTGTGGTTCAGCATTTGGTGGACTTTGTTTCTTAGGCAATGAATGGGCAAAGCACACAGGAACAGAGAGCTATGTTAAGTCTTGTTTCAAGGTAGATCATTTTCCAGATGGAACATCTGATTATGTATTAGGTGTTGGTTGGGCTGGAGACTCTTTGAATTCTGCCCCAACACATTCAGCTCTGTTGTTTTTCAATAGCTCTTTATCAACTAATTTTATTTGTAAGACATCAAATGGTGGATCAGCCACACATATAGATACAGGGGTGGCATTACAGGCATCCACTTGGTACACAGCTATGACTTATGTCCATTCTGGATTTTCTCAGGTGGACTTTTATCTAGGAACATCTTCTGTTTTGGCTATAGTTGGAAGTTCGACAACAAACATACCTGATCTAGAAGGTGATCGTTTGTATAGTGGTGTTTATGTTAGCAACCTAAACGGAACTGAGACTGTTTTAGCTGTGGATTATGTAGACACATGGTATAAAGTAGATAGGTAAGGATTAAGATATGGCAATATCATCAACCACAAATAGGGAAACATATCTTGGGGATGGAACATCGGCGTCTTTTTCATTTGCCTATGAATTCCATAGCCCATCTGATTTAGTTGTCTACCTTTGGAATAGCTCAAGGGTAGGTGTTGATTCATTACAAACCATTACAACAGACTATGTAATATCGGGGACTAAAGATGCTCAGAATCGTTATAGAAATGGTGGCACAGTTATATTTAATTCCACTCCTGCGATTGGCGATCATATTGTCATCTATCGTGATACTGCTGAAAATCAACCTTTCAATTTAAGATTTAATCAGGTTCTTCCGACACCAGAATTAATCAAGGGAATCGACAGAATTTCCCTGGTTGAACAAAGATTAGCTGACTTAGCCTCAAGATCCGTAGGATTGGTTGATTCATATCCTTTAACATTTGATCCATCTTTACCTAATACAATACCTAAAAATGTACCAGTAATTGTTAATTCAAATGCTAATGGAATGACATTTGGTATTGTATCTATGGTGGCATCCACTGTTGCAAGTCTAATTGGATTATTGCCAGTAGACTTTGGTGGAACTGAAGCTAATTTCAGCGGGTTAAATGGGTTGGTTTACTCCCCTGGATCCTCCACTCCATTTCGAGAAATTCCACAAGCTGATAAAGATAATGTTTTAATTAGCAATAACTCTGCCGCACCTTCGTTTGGAAAGGTATCTGCTGCTCATATTGGATCTGGAATTATTGGTGTTAGTTATGGGGGCACTGGCACTGGAACTAGTTATATTCCTTATGGCGTTGTGTTTGCCTCAAGTGCCACACAGTTTGCTGACACTGCTGCTGGTGGTGCAGATATTCCACTATTGGGTAATGGACAAGCTGCTCCTGGGTTCAGAGCACTCCCCGTGAACTCAGCTTCTTCTGTCACAGGAATAATGAGACAGATTAATGGTGGCACTGGAACAGCTTCTAGTTTCCAACAGTATTCTTTAATCATGCAGGGTGGGGCAGATCATTATAGTCAAGTGGCCCCGGCTGGTGCTGGATTAGCTTTAATAACAAATGCCTCAAGTGCGCCAAGCTATCAGGCAATCGCTCAAGCTACTCCTGTTGCACCGACTAACGTTTCTGCTAATTATATTGTTTCAACAACAGATGGAACTCTAATTCTTGGCTCATCAAACTATAGTTTATATCTGTATGGGGCATCTGGTAACACTGGTAGAGAAATCAAATGGTATAAAGAGGAAAACACTCCTTCTTCTCCTATTATTATCATTTGTTCTGGCACAGAGGGAGTCATAGGGGTTGGTTCCACTTTTAACATATATACTAAGGGTGAAGCTGGCACTTTATTTTCAGATGGTTCTAATTGGAGACTAAAGGACCATAGAACACAGACTGAGGAATTTGATGCTGGAGCTATTGTCATTCAGGCATCTACTACAAGTCCTACAAAGGGTACTGTTGATTTAGACGCGTTTAAATGGAAAAGAGATGGTTCTTTTGTAGAGTGGCGATATTCTGTAAGTTTTGCTGCTGGCACAGTCGGAAATGGGGATTATGAATTTGTATTACCATCTTATTTGCCAATAGACACAAATACTGTTGTTGTTAATTCTGGTGTATATGGTGGTTCTTATATAACCACACCAGTAGAATTTCTTGGTCATGGATGGGTGAATCATGAAGGCGGGGCTGTTGTTGGTGCACATATGTATGCCTTCACTAGTCAGTTAATGAAAATGATTCTGTCAGGATATGGCGTGATGGGTAGTGCGGTGTTGCCACTTAACACAGCTAAAACATGGGGAATTTCAGGAAGATATCAAGTACAAGGATGGGTAGAATAGGGGAGGTAGAATGGATTTTTTCTTCATCGTAGAACTATATCAGGCAGTAGGAACATTTTTATCGAAGGCCGCACAAACTACCTTCGTCCAGAATTTAGTGGTGTATGGCATTATGTGGTTTATTATTAAAAAAGCGGTTGCACAACATTTCTATCGGATAGAAACTTCTTTAGAGCGTATCGCCAAGGGCGTTGAAAAACATGAGATACGCATCGAAGCTTTAGAACTAAAACAGGTTAAAAAACCAAGAAAAAGGAGAAAGATATGTCGCTAGATATTAAAACGGCTTTATTTAAAGTCATAGACGAGAAAGGACTTGTCAGCCTAGTGGTTGATGATGTTCTTGATGGCGTTATTCACGCTAAACTAAAAGAGCTTGCAGCGGGTACTGATACTTCAGTTGACGATGCTTTGGTGGCCACTGTATATCCAATGCTACGTCAAGCTGCTGTGGATTTCTTAGCTGCTAAATTGTCAGAGCTTGCACCTAAACCTGAATAATGAAACTTAAACTTGATTCTGCTTTAGTAGAGCCCTTTATTAAAGCAGCCACTCCGGTAATTGTTAAATGGCTGGCTACTAAGCTAGCCATTTTTTCTTGGGGTCCTGTATCATGGATCACATCAATTGTATTGAATAAGGTAATAGCTTACGGGGCTAAAGCCTTGATTTTATTTGCAAGAGATATGAAAATCACAGTTGATGTGAACATGGATGTTAAGGCTATGGAAAAGGCTTTGTCCACGGCACACGACGGAAGGGTCCGCAGTGAAGAAGAAACCAAGAAGGTTAATGACGATATTAAAAACGCTCTTAATAACCTTGTCACTATTGGTCGTTAGTTGCGCCACTCATACCATTCCAAATCTAACATTGTGTGCTGATCTTGTGGACCAAAATGGTTTTCCTGATGGTGCTTATTGCAAAGAGCTAAACACCGATGAAGCTGTGATTATTCCAAAGGATGAATGGGACGGGGTGATAAGAAACTATATTCATATTTCTGTCCCTGATGTTGGGGAGTTGGTTAAGTTTATTGAGAAGGTTTGTAATAGGTCTAAGTGCAAAAAAAAACAAATCCAGGAATTATTAGACGAATTCTTTAAACAAGATTTATTTATAATGGATTCAAATGTCCTCTAAAGATGTTTTATTTTCTTATATGATGAAGATGGTAGGATTACCATATATCTATGGTGGCGATGATCCTATGACTGGTTTTGATTGTTCAGGTCTTGTCTTAGAATTTCTTTGGTCGCAAGGCATTGGTCCAAGAGAAGATACCACGGCTAACGGGATAATGTATCGTTACCGCCCTAACTTCATTGATAAACCTGAGTTTGGGGCTCTTGCATTTTATGGTGGAGATCCCACAAAATGCACACACGTTGGAATTTGTCTTAACAATCACTTGATGCTTGAGGCGGGCGGTGGCGGCTCGAAGACCTTAAATGAACACATCGCTGCTGCTGCTAATGCTTATGTAAGGATCAGGCCCATCTATCAACGCTTTGACATCATAGGATTTGCTATGCCTCCGTGGCCATGGTTAGACGAAGGGTGGTTTTCTCAGTTCCGTCAAAAACCTTCCTTGCCGTTAACGAGATAATCTGTTTGTCGTTATGAATCACACCACAAGCTTCTAATAAATCTTGGGGTCCTTCTATGCAGTTAGACACATCCGGTTCCGCTTGATGATTTTTAAAATGAAATGTGTATTCGGCATGAAGCTTTTCGGCAATTGGCATGGCGTGAACATAGGCTTGTTTATAATAATCTTTTGCTTTGTCTGCCCACGCTAGATATCTAGGTGAGGAAATGAGCTTTGGATATAATCCTCGCATAACAATTTGTTTGCCGTTTTTTTTAATCCCCACGCGACCAGGAATAATTACCTCAAACAAAATTGATGTGTTCTGGTTCTGGTCCTGTTGTTTCAAGTTGTAACTCCCCTTTTTTGTATCCATCTAATGCCTCATTAACTTTATGTTGAAGGCATAGTGACCCACACATTACTTGGGCATTGAATCTTTCTGATCCAAGATAGTTGACGACCTCCCAGTATCGGTCAGAGAACACAATATCTTTAAAGCGTTGTTCGCAGATATTACCCATATGCAGCTTTTTGTATCTTTCGTTGAAGAGCATCCCACAAGGTGCGACGAGACCTGATCCCGATAGTTGGATAAGAAAAGGAGGACCATAGCATCTTTTATAGGATCGTTTGCCTTCGGCCTGTATCTTTGACCATTTAATGTAAACCTTGTAGTGCCCATCACTATACGTTTCAGCTTCTCGAAGCTTGTGGTAGAAAGTTTTATATTTCGAGTAATCCACTCCGAGGAACCCATCTTCGTTATCAGAACAATGCTTGATGATTGAATAATCCACCCCCAGTTCCTTACCTACCTTGGCAAGAGGGACAATTTGATCTTCATCCTGCGGCATCAAAACCATCTGTATTCCGATGGTGGTTTTGAGTCCCATCTCTTTTTTTATCTTCATCATATTATATATGTTATTACAGACTTTATCGAATTGTTCTGGTTTAACTCCCATTATCTGCGCATAACGATCTCGCTCTCCTCCTGAAAAGTTGACTCTAAGGTAGGTGAGGTGGGGCAGGATTTCTCTAAGTTTAGCTTCATTAAGAAGGGACGCATTTGTTCCACTTGCCATAGAGATACCAAGTTCAGAACCACGCTTAATAGTATCAACATATACAGGAGATAGAGTGGATTCTCCGTCACTAACAAGTGATATTCCTTTGACACCAATTTCCGCGCAATCATCTAAAAACTCCATTATTACTTTTCGGTTAATATATGATCTCTTATTTTCTTGCATCATTGCATAGCAAAATCCACAGGAATAATTACAAGCTCTGGTTAAAGCCATGTCGATAGTTATGGGTGCGAATTTTTCACCACGCTCCCACATTGCTAGTCTTTCTTTGTGCCACGCAATCTTGGTGCCATCTAGTATTAAGTCCTGATGTTCTTGAGCTAGTTCACTTGCCGACACGAAACTCCCCTTTGTTAGCAATATATTGAGCTATTATATGCATTATAGATTGATGAGCATCCTCCACAACCCCATAATTATGTATCGGAACATGAAGCGCAACGTCAGACAATTCTTTCAGGGCTCCACCATCGAATCCGCACAATCCTAATACTGGTGTTCCGATTCTGTGGGCGGCATTAGCAGCCCGAACGATATTGGGAGAGTTACCGGAGGACGATATAAGAATAACTAGGTCTTCTTGCGTGCACAAGCCTTCGAGTTGGTACGATATAGTTTGATCGTAATCAATATCATTAGCAATAGCTGTAATGAGAGGAAGGTTGCTACTAAGAGATATAGGTCTAAGATTGGCTCCCTTATAAAAGTCGCAGCAGAGATGATTAGATATTGAAGCTGATCCACCATTTCCTCCTACATATATTTTATCAGCAGCTTGAACCATATCTATAGCCTTTTTCCAGTCAAAGGCTGAAACTTGACTTAAGCCCCATACATAATTGGATTGGTATTCACTAATGAAATCAATTATTTTCATATCCTCTGCCAACTCTTTTTATCTCCCGTTTATTTTGATCGTCCACATTTAAGGTTTCAATGTTATACCTACGTCCAGTTGCTTCCTCTAAATAGGATTCTAGCTTAATTAGATGCAAGTGAAAGGGTTCTTTTCCTGGGATATCTTTATAATCTAGCGTTAATACATTTCTTTTTAATCCAACAATTCTAACCAATTGTTGCCAATGTTTACAAGCAATCACGTTGATAGCCTCTTCTAGATCATCAACCCCTGGCCTTTTATAGTATTCATGTAAACCTTTATTAATAACTGTGACAACCTCATGACCAGATTCATAGGCTAGATTAACTAAATCTCTTACAGACTTGGCGTCATCTCCTTCGGTGGGAACCCAGTCTTCAAATGGTGGTGGGCCACCAGTAAATCCCCTTAAATTTTCATTAAGGTTTTTATTATATTCTGCAAGCAATTCGTCATAATTGATTAGCATTTGGTGTGTCCTTTACATATTTAAACCACTTCTCAGTGGCTTTAGTTATCTTTTCTTTAGTCCAGACAGGAGCTTTTTCCCAGTAGGATGTGTCGTTTAATAGTAGTTTGATACCATCGGGGAGTGGTACGGCTGGTCCCCAGTCGAGATCTTTCATTGCTTTTGCAATATGGGCTTGTGTAGCGGTTGGCTCTCCTGGTCTTCTTGGGACATGAATTGTTCCATTACTAGATCCGAGGAGGTTAACGATATTTCTAATGGTAGAACATGATCCAGATCCGATATTGTAAACTTCCCCTGACTTTCCTTTACCGATAGCTTTGACGATGCTATCCACCGCATCGGTAACATAGAGGAAATCACGAGCTTGGTTCCCGTCACCCACCAGCGTATAGGGTTTTCCGGCAAGTTTTTGAGCGATAAAAACCCCGAATACCGCACCATAAGCTCCGGTTGTTCTAGACCTGGGTCCGTAGATATTGAAAAATCTAAGTGAGGTGGTCGGGAGTCCGTATATTCTATGATAATGGAGTGCATATTGTTCTCCGATGTTTTTAGTTAGGGCATAAGGATAACAAGGATTTATTGGATGGTTTTCTCCGGTTGGAACCTTTGGTCTGTCACCATAACAAGATCCACTTGCTGCATAGATAAACTTCTTAACTTTTTGTTTTCTGGCAAACTCTAAGACGTTGATAGTTCCATTAACATTAACGTCGTGATAAAGCTCAGGATTTTCAATGGAAGGAACAATGTCAGCAAGAGCAGCCAGATGGATGATACAGTCAAACTTTCTAATAGCACCGAGGTCATTAAAGGCTTCTTTGTCTCTTACGTCGTACTTGTAAATAGTTAATTGTTTTTTAATTTCTTTTAGGTTTCTATTTATGTTTGCCGTGGAATTATCCACCACAGTCACATCATGTTTATGTCTTAATAATTTTTCACATAAATGGGACCCAACGAATCCTGCGCCACCGGAAACTAATATATTCATTTTAATACCGCCACTAATGTTTTCATTAAGTCTGCCTTTGTTACTGCGTGTTTATTGCCAATAATCTTTGTCTTTAGTCCTGCAAATATATTTCCAATAAAGGGTATGAACTCTAATGGACAATCGTCTACGAGATTTAAGATTGATGTCATAGCAAAGTAAGCGTCGCCAGCACCGATAGCATCCACCACTTTGTCAGCAAAGGCTGGGCAATGAAACTCTTCCCTGTTTTTTCTAAACAAGGACCCATCAGGACCAAGGGTCATTGATACATTCGTGTACGGAATTCTTTCAAATAATTCTCCAGGGCTTCCATTTTTGTTATGAAAGGCGACCCTTGCTTCTTTAAGATCGATAGAAAGATATTCATAAACAGGGTGTTTCGTGAAAGGGTTGAATCCAAAATTAGAGCTATTGGTTTGAACATTAAGAGCAATATCTGTATCGATATCAAAATTACCCAGCCCGTCAAAAAGTCCATGACCAAAATCACACAATAACAAAAGATCAGAATCATTAGCAGACTCAGTAATATCGGCGCACAAATCTCCAGGATCATTTGAATCCCATAATTTTTCATCGATTCTAGTTTCCTCAAAAATACGTTGTCCTGAATCGACATCTATCCACCTCGTTTTTGTTGGTGTTTGGTATCCTTTATATGAATTTCCATCCGGTGCAAATAGCTTTGTTGATTTAACAAAACCAGCTAAATGATTTTGCACAGCCCATGATCCACCAAAGAAAGATTCTTCCCTAATAAACCTAGATGATAATGTTGGTGATTTAGAGCTAATCCCTTCAGGTTTTACATACACATATTTATCAACAATGGGTTCACCCACAATAGTAACAGTCTTTTCAGCTACCTTATCCATAACTTCTATTATTTTTTGCATACCACCTAATGATTTAATCTTTTTAATCCATTGATTTTGGTGGTCAGTGAATTGATTAAATACAGTGTTGATGATGTTTGATGAGCTTTGGGTGGGTTTATCTATATAAACAACCTCGCCGCCTATAGATTGAACGGCATCTACCTCTTCTTTTATCCCAGAGGTAAAATCATTGTCGTCTTTATATTCAATACCTTTCACATAGAAGTTTGGATGAAGCTCTTTAATGAGCTCCGTGGCTCTTGGGTCATCATTTATAATTACATAGTCCACAGCCCTAAGTGCCGCCAACATTCTAGCTCTGATGTTGTGATTAAAGTAAGGCCTACCAGGACCTTTATTTACATATCTGTCAGTGGTGATTGAGACAACAAGGATTCGTGCAAGCTTCTTAGCTTCCTCTAAATAATTTAGGTGTCCTTCATGAACCACATCAAACACGCCATGACACAGTGCTGTTTCACTTGGTCTAAGATCTTTTAGGTGTTCTTTACTTATGATAATTCCCATTAAAAAGGTCCTCTAAATTGTTTATCAGGAACGTCTAAATGATTAGATTTTTCCCAATCCTTTAATTTATTTACTGCCGTTTTTCTTCCAACAACTGTATGAAATAGGTCTAGGATTTCCTCAAGCATTTCAGATTGCTTTGGATAGAAGTCTTTTGCAAGGTGAGGAGTAGATGGGCAATAGCAATCTGGAAGTGTAATGCGTATCATATCATAGATTCCCCTACGCATTTCATAGGTTTTAGCCATGATTTCCCCAGCTAATCCATTTGTTTTCCATGATTCATCAAGCACCACAAGACGTTGTGTTTTATCTAATGATTGAAAAATTGTGTTCCAATCAATAGGTCTAATGGTTTGAAGATCCACAATTTCCGCATCAATGTTTAGTTCCCATAATTGTTTTTTTAATTTTAGAGCCTCTACAGTTTGATAGGACCAGGACACAATTGTTAAATCACGCCCTGGAATAACCTTAGCTTTCCCTATTTCCGCTGGCATTTGATTCACATCGAAGTCTGACTCTGTGTTATGTAGCCATCTATGCTCAATGAAGATGACTGGATTTTTATCTTGAACGGCTGCTAAAAATAGAGCGTGGGCAGATGAGGCTGAACTCGGAGCTACTACTTTCAAACCTGGGATCGAGGCATATAAGCCTGATAGATTTTGAGAGTGTTGGTTACCTTGTCCCCACCCACGCCCTACAATCATACGAATGACCAGTGGACAGGTTCCGGCCCTCCCACCATACATGGATGACCACTTAGCTGCATTATTAACCACTTGGTCCATTGCATATAAACTAAAATCAATTCTTTGGTGAACTAAAATTGGCTTTAAGCCAGTAACGGCAGCGCCTATACAAATGCCTGTACCACCATTTTCAGAAATGGGCATATCAAAGACTCTTGATGGTCTACTTAAATCTCTAGTGGTTCCAAACACAGCCTTTGGATCTGGCACTCCTTCGCCAATAACTATGACATCCTTGTCTTCTTCCAAGGCTCTGTTAGTAGCTAGTCTCATAGCTTCAACAAAATTAATAAGCATATAAATAGGCTCCCAGTTCGTTAGGGTCTGGATTTTCTGCGTTAGATACCTTAGCAAAACAAGCTACGATTTCAGACTTTATGTCATCTCGCATTTGTTCATACATATTATCAGTTAAAAACTTAGCCATAACTAAATCGTGTATTAGGTTGTCGATTGGATCTTTTGATCTCCAAACTTCTATTTCACGCTGGTCACGATATCCAAGATCGTCATCTTGATTTGGTCCACAATGTTCTACGAATCTATAGGCATCACAAGTAATAATGACTGGGGTTTTTGATGTCTCCAAACAGACTTTAACCTTATTAAAATCATTCCAGAAGTTATCCCATTTTACTTCAAGATGGCCCACTCCATAGGCTTGTGCAATCTTGAACCATTGTCTTTCTGGCTGCCTATTTCGTTTATGTGTAAAACAGGAGTAAAAATTATCTTCAATAAAGAAAACTGTGTTTAAGTTATGAAGGGCAGCGAAGTTAATTGATTCATGGAACACGCCTTCTTCTACGGCAGCATCACCAATACAAATAACAGAGCGTTTATCTTCTCCCTTTATTTTTGCCGCCCACGCCGCTCCGACACCCACCGGAATAGTTCCACCGACAATACTTGTAGAGCCGAGAAAACCGCAAGTATGATCAACCAGATGCATACTGCCACCATTTCCCCCTGCACAGCCAATTCGTTTACCATATAATTCTCCAATTAAACCCTCTAACTTTCCACCTTTCGCAAGGTAATGGGCGTGTCCTCTGTGTGTAGAAACCATATAATCATCTTTAGTTAAACATTCGGCTATCAATACAGCATTTGCTTCTTGCCCAATTGATAGATGAACAGGGCATCGCATCTCTTGGTACTTATAGCAATCAGCTATATGTTCCTCGACCATACGAATCCTTAAAGCCTTTTTAAGAAACGCGATTTTTTCGTAATTCAACATAAAACTCTCTTATGGTGTTAATAGTGTAAGTGATATGTCCATGTGTTAAGTGTTCGTGTACAGGTAGTGTGATAACAGTGTCACAAAGATGGTCAGCCATTGGAAAATCACCCTTTTTATGTTTAAGGGTCCATAAACCATCTTGTTGATATAAAGGAATTGGATAATGTATTTTGGCTTCTACGCCTTTGTCTATTAAATGTTGGTATAATAGTTCACGCTCTGGTTTTGTCTTACATTGAATCATAAATAGATGATAAACAGAATTGTCTACGGCATGATCTAGTATCTTAACCTCATCTCGCAATCCTTCTAAATATCGTTTGGCATTATATTGTCTTTTTGAAACATCAGATTTCACGCCACTTATTTGTTGTAATCCTACCACGGCATGAAGTGAATCTAGCCTTGAATTCCGGCAAGGAAACTTAACAATCGTATCTCTGTCTTTTAGTCCATGATTTTGTCTAAGCTTCAGATCCTCGTAAATATCTTTATCATTGGTGGTAATCATTCCACCATCGCCCATCACATTTAAAATCTTCAAAGGATGCAGCGAAAAGGCACCACAATCTCCGGTGGTTCCAACATAATTTTCGTCGCTATCTTTGCAAAGGTAGGCTTGGCAAGCATCTTCTATAACCGATAGGTTGTAATGGTCAGCCATTGCGTTAATAGTTTTCATATCACAGGCAGTTCCGCAAAAATGAACAGGCAGAATCCCTCTTGTTTTGTCTGTGAGTTTTGAATGAATCTTAGAAACATCCATGACATTTCTTGAGTCAACATCTACAAGGACAGGCTTAGCACCAACATTAGCCACAGCCCCCAAAGAAGCAATAAATGTATTAGCAGGACAGATAACCTCGTCCCCAGGCTTAATCCCGCAAGCAAGAAGACTAAGCTCAAGAGCGTCAGTGCCATTAGCAACTCCAACGGCGTAAGTCGCCCCGATAAGTTTGGCAAACTTGGACTCAAATTCGTGTACGACTTTACCGAGTGTGAAATCGCCTGACTTAATAACATCGTGCCACATCCTATCAAAGATTGTTTTGGTTCTATATTCTGAAAACTTTTCTTTTAAATAACTAAATGGAACGTGCATCATACTTCTCCTTAATTGCCTCTATCAGCTTGGGGTCCCTATAAAGATAATCATCAGTTAAGCCTAGGACAATACATTTGTTGTCTGCCACATCGAATCGTTTGCAAATTTCTAAAAAGTGCTTAGCCTCCATCAATACAATTTCATCAGCCCAGTCGATCAGGTTTTGGGTCACATCAACTAGAGCATATTGTTCAGTGATGCCCGCCGCCCTAGTGTTAAAGTCATAAGGAGGACTCGAAAGCACTAGAGCGGCGGTAGCTGAACGCAACAACCCCCCTGAACACACGCAAAGCACCCGTTTATATTCACCTTGGGAGGGATGCTTCGTCATGTGCTTTTTATTATTCAGGAAATTTTGTGATCTCATTTTAAATTCAATTCCTTAAGTTTTCTTACATTGTAGTATTTAGAATCTGTGTAGTTTGGTATTAACTTGTTATCAAAAGCATTTACTAAATCACCAATGGCATCTGTTATAGTTTTCTGTGGAGCCAGCCCTAGTTTATGTCTAATTTTATCGCTGGATATATGGTAACTTCTTGGATCGTTAGTTTCTTGATGTCTTATTTTAATTTTTCTGTTTCTTCTATTAAAATAATCTTTCACCATATCTGCTATTTCGTCCACAGTATAGTTAGGACCACCAAAGTTAAACACCTCTCCGGTAATATCTTTAGCTGGCCATTCTACTAGTCTTGTATATAAGTTTGTAATGTCGTCAATATGAACGTTAGGACGTTTTTGTGGTCCTCCGAACACATTAATTTCTGATTTATTATAAGCATGAGATGTAAGGATATTAACAATTACATCTAATCTTTGTCTTGGGGAGTATCCACAGACTGTTGCAGATCGGATGGAAGTAGTCGTAAAGTGCGGACCTTCAAATTCGAGTAAGATATTTTCAGTCTCAAGCTTAAATCTTGAATAATCTGTGAGCGGCTCTGTTTTACTTTCTTCCGTGATGTTTGGTTCATTTGATACTCCATAAACAGATGACGATGATGCATTTATAAACCTAGACACGCCATTTCTTTTGGCGGTCATCACAAATGGTTTAAATGAATCTAGGTTTATCGATCTAGCCAGCTCAGGATTAAGATCACAACCAGGGTCATTAGAGATGCAACCAAGATGGATAATGCAATCGATATCATCAGTTGCAAACTCGCAAATACCATGTTTTCTAATGTCTCCCTTTAATATCTCAAGTCTTTTATGCAAATGAAAGGGGATTTCTCTGAATGGTTCCCTATCATACATAAACAGGTCTAACGCCCTAACAAAATAGCCTCGCTGTAATAGTTTTTTTACCAGAACGGAGCCGACGTAACCGCCAGCTCCCGTAACTAGAACATTCATTCCCCTCATTTTGTCCCCTAGAATGGAATTTCATCATCACTTGATGCTTTAGGTGGTTGACCCTCTTCTTCTTTTAGCCCTGTAGTTAAGTCCTGTAGTTCCACTTGTTCCACAGCTTTTTTAACTACGTCATTAAAGTTAGCTTTACCATCTGGTATAATTAAATACTCAGTGTCTAGCTTTTCACCTTTTCTCTTGATTTTAACCACTGTTCTTTCTAGTCCATATTCCTCGTTTAATTCTTTTAAAAGATTATAAACAGTAGCTCCTTGTTCCCAGATCAAGCATTTAAAATCATTAGTTTCTTTATCTCTGGTTACAAAGTTAACTCGGAATC